>JACCDP010277944.1_pt1 | contig 10083 bp, 14 predicted proteins | sample 7445841 | NCBI WGS metagenome assembly JACCDP01 (sample SAMN15323441, study PRJNA562643) | freshwater metagenome | isolation source: river surface water | place: USA:Blue River Watershed | collected 2017-08-17
CATAATTTCATAAACTACTAATAAACTTCAAACCCATCAGAAATGATGGGTTTTTTATTTAATATATAATCTATGAAATTTCTTAAAACTTTTGAAAGTTATAATCAAGATACTTTAATAATAGTTGATGTTCAGAAATCATTTAGAAAATACTTCTCAGAAATGTATTTAAATGAGTTAAAAAAATATTGTAAGAATTTCAATAGTGTTTATCAAATATGGGATAATCATATAGATGGAAAAAACGTAGAAAAAGACTATCTTTATGAAGAAGAACCGGATATACCTGTTCATAAAGACCTTTTCTATTTTCCAAATCAAAAAGAACTAATAGAAAAACGATACAATTATGATGTAGATGCTGATTTTTATAAAAAGATCCTTTCGAAAGAAATTTATGACGAAATAAGTAAAAAAGAAGAAGAGAAAAGTCTCAAAAAAGGTGACATCTTTCAAACTAAAGAAGGAACTATAATTACTTTTATCAATAATAATCATGTTTGGTTCCACTGTCCAATTAAATTATATGAACTATTAACAGAATTAAAAGGAAGAGAAGTAACAATTGTTGGTGGAGCAGACTCAGAATGTTTAGAGGATGTAGTAACAACTGCTGAAAGTTTAGGAGTAAAAATTAAAAGAGATTATAAATATATTTACACAGCCACAAGTTGTCCAATTAAGTAACAATAGCATTTACTTCATATCCAGCAATAGTAAAATCAATGGTCATATACTCTTCGTGTTTTTCTGGATGATCGTAGAAATTAACTTCAAGTGTATATTCAATTCCAGAAATTTCTGAAATGTATCTATTAATTTGTGAAATTATATCAGATTGTATCGATTCAGCTGAAAGTCTAGTCTCATGTAATAACTCGTATAAATCAGCTCCAAGATTTGGTTCGCCAAAAACTTCTCCTTTGTTGGTAAAAAGAATCATTTCATACTTCTGAATAATAACTCTTATCACATCATCTTCTATCAATTCAGGATCTCTAAATCTAGGATGACCAGGATAACCAATGTAAAAATCTATGAAACTACTTGCCATAGACTTATATATTATATTAAGGTATCTCTATATTTACCAACAACTGTCATAGCCAAAATCAATGGATCTGATACAGATTCGATTTTTGAAGAGTAATCCGAAAGAATATAGTTACAATCAAAAAGTTTGTCAATATTTTTTGAATTTTCAACCGACCAATCAACAAAAGGTTTACCTAAAAGTTTAAACAATATATCTACCTTCTCAGGTCCAAAAACATTAGTAATAAAATGCCAAATTTTTTCATAGTCAAAATCTTTTGAATATATCATCTGATAAAGTTCAAGCTTTACTTTATTTGAAACCGAAGAGTATTGATTTGATAATTCACCGGTTGATATAAAATTCTGTAACTCAACCATAATACTTCTAAAATCTGGAAATTTCTTGGTAATTATTGCAATTAAATCTTCTTTCTTGATTTCAACTTCTTCTTTTGGAAGTATTACTTTAGTTATTCTTTTAAATACTTCTTGTTTTAGATATCTCTCTTCACTAACATCAATACAGTCAAAGTTAATCTGAGGAATTCTAGACTTTATACCATCTGAAATTTTATTAATATGGTTTGTTGTTATTATAAATCTAACACCTCTTTTAGAATATGTCTCTATGAAAGCTTTGAAGGCGTCTTGAAACTGAGAAGAGACTCTCTCAAACTCATCAAGAAAAATATACTTCATTCCATCACTTACATCCATAATCGACTGAAACTTACAAAAATTCTCTATCTCATTTCTTAAAACATCAATAGAGGTAAATAGTGATGAATTTAACTCTAAAAAGGATTTGTCTTTAGAATATTTACCAATTAATATTCTAGCTAAACTGGTTTTTCCAGTTCCATAATGACCATAAAAAATATAATTATTATTTAGACCATTCTCAAAGTGACTTCTAATTCTAGGAAGTAAAATAATATCTTCTAAAGTCTTTGGTCTCCATTTTTCCCATAAAAGTAGTTGATTTACTGAACTCATAAAACTTATATCAAAAAAATAGAGTAAAGTTAAAAAATAAATGTAGTAGGTGACTTTTTATATATAATTTATGATAGGAGAAAGATTTAATTTTGAAGATGTTTTCTTTAGAGATTTAACAGTATGTGTTCTTGACACATTTGAAGGACAAGTAAGATGGGTTAACAAATTCTCATCAGGAAATGTTCCAGTAAATGTTCCTTTTTACTACTCTTTAACAGGTGATGAGAGGTTCTTATTAGATTCTTTCTCTGATGATGTAGTTTCTGAGAATAGATTTGTTGAGTTAAACACCGACCAAATTCCAAGAGGTCACCTAACAATGACCGGCTTCAATATCAAATCAGATGAGTTCGCTAATCCAAATGTTTGGTTACGAATGGTTGTAGAGAATGAAATTGAAATTAGAAAGGTATTAGCAAAGGTAAGAGCAATTCCAATTACGGTAAATTATGAACTCACAATTTTACTTTCAAGTGAAATTGACACATTCAAATGTGCTCAGGCTATTATGGACACAATGTGGATTTATAAGTTTATGTATTTTGAGCATAATTTTATGAACATCGATGCTGTTATCTTAATGCCGGATACAAACCAGATTGAAATGAGTAGAGAGAAAAATCTCACATCTGACAACAATATAAAATTAAAAGCTTCTTTTGAAGTTAGCACTTATTATCCAGCATTTAGAAAAGATAGAATTAACATGACTGGATATCCAAGTCAATACGGAACAGGAATGTCCGACTTAAATGGATTTCCAATTGATGAACAAGTTCCAGATACTGGAGCTAACAGAGAATTTCCACCTCCACCATGGTCTCCAAACGGAACACCTAATGTATTTCCAGATCCTAATACAGATGGCACCACATTAGGAGGAGTTGGAGATGATCCATTCAGAGGACCATTTGGAACACAATCTAACGGAACTGGACCAGGATATCCAGAAAACAGTGGACCGAGATACCCAGATGACTTACCACAAGGTTATCCTTTTGGAGTTACGTCCAGTAGGTTCTTTGGTAGAAGCGCATATCCTTCGGGTTCAGATCCATCAAGAAGAATTATCAATGGTAGTTTTTCTGATGATCCTGATTATTACTTAGTTGCACCAAAAAGAACGAGATGGTTTAATAATATATTACAAGCAAGACAAAAATCAGCACAACCAAGTAATCCAAATGCTGGAAATCCAGCTCCGGGTAATAATGGTGGTTCAAATCCTCCTATAAATCCAAATACAATCTAAAAATAAAATGGTAAAAATTGACTTTTTTGTCTTAATATATAGTTTAATAAAGAAAAAAAAATATCATAAATATGAAGAATCTTAAACTCGAGTTGTTTAATTTCAGAAAAAATCTCTCCCTTGATCAAGAAGAGGTTTCTACTATTGTAGAGGGTCACATGAATGCTTGCAACGAACATTCTGAAAAGACTATCATTAATTCACTTAATGAAAAACTTAAAGCTTATACATACGATAAAAGTGTGAAATCTCTTTTAGAATCTCTAAACGATGATATGGCTAATTATGAGTTATTATATGAATTAAAAAATTTATATAACGTTTTGAACACAAAGAACCAAGGTGAAATTTATCGTCAACCGATTAATGTTCTTTTACAAACAATTAACTTAGAAAATGATCAAGATAGAATGTCAAAAGTTTTAAACGAATTGGCTGTTTATGACTGGGTTCCTGAGATTAAACTTTTTGTTCATAATTTGACAACAACTCCTGAAAAAAGATCAAATCTTCTTAGTGGTGGTAAAGGTGAGTCAGTTTACTCACTTGTTGAATCAGTTGAAGATGGTCACATCGCATTAATTAAAGATTCTTGGTTTCTTTTAACAGAAAATTCAATTGAAAAGACTCTTCTTGAAAATCACATTAAAGAAGAAGAAGAATTAAGAAGTTTAAGAACTTTAGAAACTGCTATGAAATATGCAACAATCAGTGAAGATAGAATTAACTTTAGAATTTCTGAATACCTAACATTAGGTCTTTCAGTTGCTAAAAAAGGTGGCATCTTCATTAACGATGATGAGTTGAATGAAGAAACTACATTAGAGTCTCTTTTCTCTTCACCTATCGTTCCTATCGTAAACAAAAATTTCTATCCAGTTTTATTAGAAGTTTCTCAAAACTTAGATAAATTTGTAGAATTAGACGTTGTAAAAAGAATTGGTAACTTAATTAATCCTTATTTAGAGTGTTTTGCATTCAACTACAAAAATAACACTTACCTTTACAGATGTGATGAAAGATATGGTAACTCATTCTTTAAATATGAATCAGCTTTAGAATTGGTAAATGAAGTTAGAAACGAATTAAATTATGACTTAACTTATTTCTATGAAAATAAACTTTCTAAAGAATTAGTTGTTAAAAGAAAATTAGAAGATAAAGAAAGAGAAATCACTTTAAAATTAGAAGATGTAAACTTTAACATTGAAAAAATTAAAGGTTCTATTCAATTACTTGGTGAATCAGAAGTTTTGACAACAGCACTTAAAAACTTAGAAAAAAGAGCTACTGTTCTTTCAGCTGAGTTAGGTGGAGTTAAAGAAGTTCAATACAAAGAAAGAATTAAACTTTAATTATTAAAATAAATTTTGAAAACCCTCTTTTAAGAGGGTTTTTTGTTTTATAAACTTTTTCAATAAAATAATATATAACATGAAGTGAATAGCTTCAAGAGTTTATCTCTTAAAAAATAAAGCTATATGAATGTATTTAAATAACAGGGATCTCTATGTCGAGATAATAGTGTCAAAAGCACAAGGAAAACTTACTCGAAACGCCGAGAAAATGCTAGAACTTCTAGCAAAGAAAACAATCAAAAAAATGAGATATTGGTCCAATGATGATAAGTTAGATTGTTATCAATCAGGATTATTAGATATGTTTCAAAACTGGTATAATTTTAACGAAGATAAATCAGTAAATGCTTTCGCATACTTCACCGAAGTCTTCAAAAGAGGCATCGCGAAAGGCTTTAACGAACTTTATAAGAAAAAAGGTGATAATGATAATCTAATTAAATTATTGTCAATAGAAGGAAGTAATGACGGACAAGGACTACATTCAATTTAATCTAAAATCATTTAGTATAAACCACTCAGTTGAGTGGTTTTTTCATTTAATATATAAAAGAAAACCACTATAATGAAAGAAAAAATCAACAAATTTAATGATTTCATAGCTGATAGATTATCATATATTCTATCAATAATGGCTACATTTTATGTAATTACATTATTAGTAGCTATTCCACTATTTTATGCTCAACCAACTTCTGTTGTTGCTTGGGCTAGTTATTTATGTTCAGTTGTTTTTCAAGGTTTAGCACTTCCTGTTTTAGGATACACCGCTAGAAAATCTGGAGATAAAGCAGATAAAATGATGAATGAGATGTTTGAGATGACTAAAAAAATTGAAAAATTAACAGAGTTGATTGAAAAACAACAAGAACACTTACACGAAGATGTTGAAGAAATTATAGATTTAGAAAAAAAGAAGAAATAAAAAAACCCACTCAAATGAGTGGGTTTTTTGTTATTGTATTATTATCCTTCAACTTCAACTTCAGAATAAACTGTTTCTAACATAACAACCGATACTTGGTATGGGTCACAGTTAGATGCTGGTCTTCTGTCTTCAAAGTATCCTTTTCCTTCGACCATTGCTTGAGCTGGAATACGAATTGAAGTGTCTCTAGTGCTAAATCCATAACTAAAATCATGAATTGAAGATGTTTCGTGTTCACCAGTCAATCTCATATCATTGAAAAGTCCATAAACTTCAATGTGTTTGTTATGATTTGCTTCTAATTTTGGCATAGTTTCTTTAATGATATCCAATCCACCTTCTTCTCTCATTTCTTTAGTAGAGAAATTAACATGACATCCTGTTCCATTCCAATCTCCTTGTAGTGGCTTAGGGTGGAAAGATACATTCACATCCCATTTTTCAGCAACTCTTTGTAGAATATATCTTGAAATCCACATTTGGTCAGCTCCGTTTAATGGTGTCACCGGTCCAATTTGATATTCCCACTGACCTAATAAAACTTCAGCGTTGATTCCAGAAATTTCTAATCCAATTTCCATACACATACTCATATGTTCTTCTACGATTTCTCTACCAACTACAGAGTCAGCTCCGATACCACAATAGTAATCACCTTGTGGTCTTGGTGAGTTTGTTTTATAATCAGATTCAAATCCTAATGGAAGTCCTTCTCCTTCTGAGAATTTAGATTTTGGTTTATGTGTAAGAGTATATTCTTGTTCCCAACCAAACCAAGGCGCGTCTGATTTTTCAAGTTTGTTTAAACCAAGTTCAAATGTCTTTTGAGCCAATTTATGTCTCATATTTGATGAATGTGGTGATCCATCTGGATTTAATACAGAACAAAAAACTAATTTGTTTGCTCCTCTTCTGAATGGATCAGATGTAACAAATACTGGCTTCAAAAGACAGTCTGTGTTTTCACCCTTTCCAGCCTTTGCTTGTAGTGTTGAACTTCCATCAAATGACCAAACAGGATAGTCAGATGCCATCATTGAGTCAATATTTTCAACAATTTTTGTTTTACTTCGGAGTTGTTGGGACTCAGACCCATCTAACCAAATATACTCTAATTTAATTTTCATATAGTGTTTTTTTTATTTTATAAATTTTTGAAACAAAGTTTATTTTTTCAGATATATTTGTATAAAATAAAGGTTATGAACTCAGTATTAATTCAATTATGGGAAAATTTTGACAACGATTTACATCAATCAGATGGTTGTTCACTCCATATAGATATGAATGAAAGAAATGATTTTCTAAATATGAAGCAAATAGAAGAACATCCAGTTGGATTACCATCAGAGGTTTCCATACCAGACTCTATTTATGATATATTAGAAAAAGAAAAAAGTATTAGATTGTCAGAAATAGAAATGAATAATCTAATAGGTTTAAAAGATATTGTCACACTATGATTTTTAGTATTTTATCTGTTTTATTCATTTTGAATAATCTCTACTACATTTTAAATTACAAAAGACTTGATGAACCATTTAGAATGAGAGACAAAAATAATAAACTTGATCTAGTTCATTATTTATTGAAAGTCTTTTATATTATATGGTTAGTAATTGGTATATTTAATTTTTACTCAGTATTTATTTTAATACTTTCTTCTTTAATTATACTAAGAATTCCAATTTATTTAATTAGTAAAAAAATATCTTTAGTTTATCACAGACTTGTTCCGCCATTTACAATTATAACTCTTTTATTATATTTAATTTTTTAGAGATTGAATTTTTTTAAGTGATCCTCTGTTATAATTATAAATTCAAAACCTTTTTTACTACACCAATTAATCATTGTTTCCCACTTTTGTTTATTTTTATAAGCCATTTTTAAATCATATTCAAAGTTTTTTAATTTCTTTCCCTTGTTTTCAGGTACACTTAATCGACCTTCATTCAAAGCAAGAACCATATTATACTCTTTCATAGGTTTTACTTCAACAACAACTTGCTTTAAATCTCCACTCTCTAATCTCATTTCATAATAAAAATCAGGATAATAACAATGTTCTTTAACTTTAGTATCTCCATTATCAAAATGTGTCATTTGATAAGGTATTTTCATACACTCGGCTCCCCATTTAATTATTTTTTCATTCATATCCAACCAAGTCATTATTTTCTTTTCCCAACTACTTCTAAAATAAACCCCACCATTATTGTTTAGTTTTAGTACTTTATCTTTATACTTTGGAACATAATTACCTTGATTGTAATTACTATTATTTGGCTTTGAATTAAGCATACTATAGGTTATGTTTATTTTTATATATAAAAAAAATTAAAACCCTATGGGAGAACTAATAGAAAGACTAAAATTAGATAAATCAGTAAAAGCAAATGATATACCTAGTTATTTTAAACAAAACTCTTTTGATTTTTATCAGAAATATCTAAAAACAGACGACTATGTAAAAGCAATATCACTAAGAGATATCAAAAAAGGAGGTTTTTACTTTTTTCACTACTTAGACGATTCAAACTGGATTAAGTGGTCTCCTGTTTTTGTTGCTGATGTTAAGAAATATGGAAATCAAATTATTCTTCTTTGTGTTAATTTTAATTTTTTACCACTTGAAGTGAGAGTTGCAATATTTGACCAATATTTATCTGAAGAGGATTTTGCAAAAGCGGAAAGACTGAAGGGTAATCATTTTATCAAAGTCAAATTTGAACCAATGTATAACGAATTAAAAAGAATGAGATTAGAATATTCTCTAATGGAGTATAACACAGCTCAAATAGTCAAATGTCACAGAATACATTTTTCACTTTTACCTCAATTTCTATACTCACAACATCCTAAAAATAAGTATGATCCTAAAAAGTTAGTTCAGATTTGGAAAAAGAAGGCAGAGACCTCAGAGGGTAGAAATGAAGAAATGATGCAACTTACTATGGAAGACTTATACAATTTTGATAAAGATTTTACAGAAAAGTTTAATCACTTAGAAGGACATATAAAAAGAATTAGAGCCAGTGCTCAAAAATACGGAGGAGGACTTTAATCTTCTTCTCCTAAAATGTCATTTAGATTAAACTCTCTATAGACTTTATTGGTAATATCACCTAAACAAGAATCTACTAACTTATCAAATTTTTCGAGATTACTATCATCATATTCATAGTCTTTTAATAGTTCAATATTTTTATTGTACCAAGAATAAAAGAAATCGCAAGATGTTTCAATAATATCTTCAAAAGAAGGTCCAATATCAGGTTTGTAAAAGCAATTAAAAACTCTTATATCAAAAGAATTTGGTTGAGAACTTTCTTCTAAATCATAAGTTACTTCAATATTTTTATTCCAAGTTAAATCAACATTGAAGCCTAACTTGTCTATTCTATCTAAATGTTCAATCATTATTTAGTAAATTTTTAAGTTTAACTTCCCTTTTATCTTCTAATTCCCAAGGCTCAACTATTAATTGACCATCACTAATTTTAAGTGACCATTTGTTACCATTTTTTTCATCTAAAAGAACAAGATTTTTGATAACAGTATATCCATCTGGATCAATTTCAATAGCTGAATTACCAGATGAACTATTAACATTAAATACATTATTTTGAGACATAAAAGCCATTATAATTTCTCACCAGTTTTAGGGTCATAATTCATAATCAATAATTCAACTCCTTTAGCTTGTTCTGTTTTCAAATCGGAATTATTTCCACCATGAGCTGAACTTCTAAATACTTCTTTCTCTGTCCAAACGTATTTATCTTTTGGTAGTAACTCTTCTAATAAAGGAAAATAATAATATGAAAGAGACCAACGACATTTTGTAGTTTTTAATAATTCTAGAAGTCTTCTATGAGAAGCTGGTCCAAATACTCCGTCTGTATCAGCTCCATACCAGAACAATCTTTTAGCATCATCCTCTCCTTTTTCTTCGTTAAATCTTGCATATGGTGGATCTAAATAAAGATAAGTATCTTCTGCGTCATATTTAGTAATAAGTTCTTCAAAATCAATGTTTAAGAACTCGGTAATAGATTGAAGTTTCTTTGTGTATTTATTTTTATTTAATTTATCAATAAGAACTTCTAATTTAAGACGGTCTTTATCTTTTTTATAACCATTGAAACCAGCTCCTCTTGGATAAACAGAATTGTGAGCTGATGTAATTAAGAAAGCATAAATTGCAGCTTTTTTAAAGTCACGAATCTCAAAATTCATATCATCAAGAAAATCATTCTTTTGATATTTTTTATAAATTGCTTTATAAAAATCCCATTTCTTTAATGGATCAGTCTCATCTGTTTTTAGTAAAGTTTCTTTTAATCTTTCTAAATATTTAACAAATGTTTCAGGTTCGGAAGCACACTTATATAAGTTCACCTGGTGACGATTTTTATCATTGTAGATAACTACATCAAACTTAAGAGAATCGTCGTCCATATACGTTCCCATTGAACCAGAAAATGGTTCTAAATAAGTTTTAA
>JACCDP010016410.1_pt1 | contig 10082 bp, 15 predicted proteins | sample 7445841 | NCBI WGS metagenome assembly JACCDP01 (sample SAMN15323441, study PRJNA562643) | freshwater metagenome | isolation source: river surface water | place: USA:Blue River Watershed | collected 2017-08-17
CTATTTAAAAATGATTTGGTGGGCTCTTCTGCGAAGCTTTGTTGCCGGAATTCAGACGCCGGTTCGTAATGTGAGAAAAATCAGAAAAATAAAACAAGCTAGCGTATTCTTGTTAAAAAGAAAAAAAACTTATTAGCCATTAGCTATTTGACATTTACATGTATAGTCTCCTGAAGTCAAAGAATACTTTGATTCATGGCAGAGTCACAGAGAAATAGATCTCTGCTCTATCTAATATCTATTTTGTCCCCAGCCAACTCATCCCTTGCCTTTTACCACCTCTTCTTCATCTATCTAGCCTTCATTCCGCTCTAGTCATTTTTTTATTACTAGCAACCTCTTCCGTCGGTCTCCTGGTTGAATTTGATGTACCCGATTTATCTGGTCCACGGTCAATGAACGGCAACGCTCGGTTACCGAGTAGGCCTATGCCATTGAAAAAAAATCTATCTATGCTTTTGTTTCATCCAGAGAAGGTTACATCACAAAGACATTTTAAAAACGACTGATTCCGGAAAATGTTTATTCAATAATTTTTAAAAATTCTGATTAGAAGCACAATCAGTATGATTTCAGTCCGAGAATATATGAAGGGCATAAGAAAGGAACTTGGTTAAAATTATGAAGAAAGAGTTAATTAAGAAAATTAGAATTAATTAAGAAAAGTTAACGTGCTTATACTTTATTAGCCAATGAAGACACACGAAGACACATTAATTTTATTTATTCAATCAGTTGAAAGAAACAACCCCCTTCTACCTCAATCGCCACTGAAGTTAGTCGATAACTTTCAAGTGATCGTATTTGTTCCCCAGCGTGTCAAGCATAGACTTAAACGGGGATTCAAATTCTCCGCTTTCAAGAAAAGTTTTCATCATTTGTCCGGAAAAACCAGAAACGAGTACGACGTTTTTCTCATCTTTCGTAACTGGCTTTGAGCGCTTACCTCCGCGTAGGTTCCAAAATACAATGGCTGGAAGCGGGTAGCCGGCATTTTCAAATTTCCTTTTCACTAACTGATAGTCGGTTTCATATTCATTTCCACCGCATTCGTCAAACTCCATGTCAGAAAAGATAAAGAGGGTCTTGACCATATCTTCAGGAGGTAATTTGGTACTGATGGCCAGTTCTAGAATAAGGTCAAAAACCGCCTATAAGAGGGGAAATTTTTCAATATTTAATCGAAAATACACATAAGAAAATCAGTAGCCTAGAGTTTATGTATTGTGCGGTTACACAAAATGGTTGTACCTGAACTCGAGTGTTCATTCCCCAATCCATTTCTTGGACAAATGAGACCTTCTCCTTAAGCGTGGGCTGATCAATTTTCTGGAGGGAAGGGGTGGCTGAGAAGGTGCAAATGTAATTGTTGAAAGGGTGCTTAGAGAGAGCAGCAGTTAGAAGAGATAGCGCTATGGCTACTTGCATTGGTTCACCACTCATTGATCCAGAAACATCACAGACCGATAAGGCGCTCTCAAACAGGCCTGATTTTTTAAGATTTTCGACGTAGTCGTTCCATTGCAACTCTGCAACACTCAATAACTCGCTGGAATCGGATGATTTTGTGAGCTCATCAACTATTTGGTGGGGCAACAAAGCTCCAGACGCGATCTTCTTTTTGCCTGATTTGACGTCTTCAAGATACTGACCAAAGCGTTCTGGATCTTTCTTTAGGAAAAGTTTTTTGTTTCGTTTCATGCAAACGGAAGGAACGCGCTCGTATTCGACATCCGACCATTTCCTCTTCGACATCAACCTTTCGGGAACGTTAATAGAAGCTCTAAGAGGGGTCAAATATTCTTTGCGATAGTTTATGAACGCTTGCTTGTCGTAATCTGATTCAGCTTCATCTGCATTTTTCTGACGAATAGATGCGTACAATGATCGGGCGATGTTTTTGCCGAGAGAAGTGTGCAAATCGATTGAACTCCCAATAGACGGGGCCCATTTCCCTGCTAAAGCAGTTGTAGTAAGTCGTTTTTCCTTGACCAGCGCGTCTTTGTCACGTTTTAAAGCTGAACTAAATAGACTGACGGTTTTATCATAAAGGGTAGTAAAATGTGGATGACTGATCTTGAAATTCGACATTTTGATAACCGCTTCAGATTTAGCTGCTTTTCTTTTTGTTTTGGCTTCTTTACTTTTTGCCAAATGAATTTCCTGCGACATGTCTTGGAACTTCTTTCGGGCTTCATTTCTCGATTTCTCGTCTGGAAGGCTGTTCAGATGTTGAATCCATACATTCTTACTCACGAGTCCCTCTACTCGTTTACGGATCAAATCTTCAAGTGTATCATTTCTGCTTGAATTTTCTACTTGTCCCGTATTTCGCATACAGCATTGGCGCTGCGTAGACACCGAAACGTTATCTTCGACAAGGAATTTGATCAACCAAGAAAGATCTTTCCAATAACCATGTTGCGCAACAAACTCCAGATTATAAATTAAGGTTAGAGGGTGATTGTAAAACAGCCAAGTGAGGCAATGATGAAATTCGACGAGTGCTGCCTTTCCATTACGGACATCTCTTAATTGGAAGATTAGCTTGAGTGTTAAAGACGCATTTTCATCCCACGCCTTTTTTAAGTTCTCGACAATGTCTTCCTTTCCGGTGTTTTGGAACACTTCAAAGTAAAAATCGAGACATGCACTCGTAGTAGAGCTGAAAGTATATGAAGCATTTTCTGTACGAGTAATGTTTTCCGGTAGGTTATTAGCTGAATCGCTAGTTGATTCATCGACTTCCATGTCTGCTGCAAGCAAAAAATTTAAGAAAAAATTAGTATCAATTAAGTAAAAATGCTTCAGATATTTAACTTTGAAATGTTGATTTGGCAGATTTTAATTAGTTTACTGTTATATTTTTTAATGAACTACTTCTATTGCTTCCTTTTTTTCTTTCTTTCATCATCTAGTGATTTGTTAAGCGATAGACTACCCCAATGATAACATATCATATTGGAAAATGGTGCTATTCACAATTAAAGGATTCTAGCACTGTATATTGACAAGTTCATACCATCAAACTATTCCTACCTAGTAATTAAATTGCAAAGAATCAGAATACCTTCTGTTCTTCACCTTTAAAAATTTGTGACTCAATCCAATAGTTTGTGTAATCACAAAAATTAACTTCTCATGTTATTTTAGATTCTGCAGATTCAAATAGTGATTGTTGAATCATATGTACACCATAATCCTGTATCTTTTAAAAATGGATTAATGTTAATAATACATAAAAAAATAGTTCCAACATCACATTTGCCTACTGATTTCTGCTGGAACAAGTTAGAAATTGTTGTATGTGACATAAAGAAGTCCACAATTCTGGGTTGAATGTGGGAATTCTAAAATTGCGAAATGTTAATTATTATTTTTTTTTTGCTGCTAGGTAGCCAAACGTTGTTTGGGGTGTGGTGTGTACTTTAGACCGATGATGGTGATGCAATGTTTATTTCGCATACGTCTTACGTCTTCTGTCATCTAGCGATTATCACAAGAACTGCAACAAGTGGAAATTAAAACGAAAAAGTTTACGTTTCCCTTTTATATTTCAAACCTATCAACGGTATCGTTTCCAATGTATTTTGCCTTATCTAGTCAATAATAACTGACTAATATCCTAATTTTCTTCTGAAACAATATATGTCACTAACTCACCACAGTGAACTCACCATTCAAGTATTTTCACACATAACAAAACTGCAGCTGCTTGTAATGTGTAAAGAAATATTCGAAATATTGTATTCATAGTCAACACATTTATGTCGAATCTTAAGCTGGTATCACTATTTGGTAAGAAATTTAGAAATTATTCATTCCTTATTTTTCGCAACGTTCGCAGACTCTGACGTTCGCAAGTCTAACTTTTTGCCCAGGTGGTCAGAACTGCTTCAAATTTCCTACATGTGGCCACCAGATGTCCTTTTCATGTTTTTAACGTTTTCGTTTCGAGAGCTTTTGTTATAGAAGATTTGGCGGTTTATTACGATTAACCCACTAACTGTACCCATAGTGACTTGTCACAACAAGTGTATTAATAATTTCTTATGGTAATTTTGAAATGCTTACTCGAGGCAAGGTTCACAATGTTTCCGACGGAACCCACTGTCAAGACCATGATGAAGCCATAGCAGATGAAGACGGAATGAATGATGACAATTTGTCAGAGAAAGCTTCATCATCTTCGAGCAAAGACAGACGAAGTGAAGATCGTTCTTTGCGCCCCGATTCAGCCCTCAAAATGAAACAAACTCCTCCAGCAGATGGTGCAGCAACATCACCAATTTTGGTTAGCAGTGCAATTCAAGATGTAGTAGGTCATTGAAAATTGTCTTACACCATAGATTTTGTCTCACTATAGAGTAGTCAACGATCATCAAGATCAACATCCAGAAGGAGCCAGTTTATAATGGATGTTTCATCAGAAGATACACCTTTGTCCATGCGACAAATCTCAAGTGCTGAAAGTAGGAGAAAACGCCTGACATTATATAACACTGAAGGTGCAGCCTCTGGAGAAGTTGAAGCCAATCATCTGAATAGCACAGAAGAAAGTCAAGAAGAAGAGAGAAATAAAACAAGGGGTCAGAGACAGTATTCTGTTGGAGAAAGTGAAAACGAGAAACATGATGAACATCATGATGGGGTCCGCAGAAGTCAGAGAACCAGAAAATTATTGTATCAATCCTACAATGTCAATGAAAGTTGGATTTTTGCAGAAGCAAGTGTGAAGGTATAGTTTTATAATTAACATAAGCTTTTAGAGGATTTTGCTGAAAAATTGTTTGAAATTCTAGGGTTATCCCAGTAATCCTACAATTAAGGAAGAGGACAATGAAGCGGAAGAAAATGGGCGAATTCGTACTCGGCGCCGTAATCGTCTCGTCGAAAAAGATGAAGAAGAGGAGGAAGAAGCAGATGATGACATTGAAGATGAAGATGAAGATGGTGGTCAGATAGACAGCAGACGAGCAACCCGAAACCGAACAAAATCTCTAAATAAAGGAAAGAAAGCCAATAAAGCTTCACGTTACACTGCATCCGACGTAATTCATTTTCAAATTGTATCTAGAGAAGTTTTTCGGTCATGTAATTTAATTTTTTAAAAATAGGATATGTATACTCGTGTGAAGACGACCCGGCGACTGCGATCGTCCTCGAGAACATATTCTGGCTATCAATCAACGGTAAGAAACGCCAAGAAAACATCGGCAAAAATTAAACGGCGTCGCCGACAAGAGTATGAATCTTGTGAGGGTATGATATTTACATCCCAAGTGTTGTTATTTCTAGCTATACTAAGTTTTTTCTAAATTAGAATCTGATACCAAGTCTGAAAGCGAAAGTGGAAGCGAAGAAGAGCAAGAAATCGTTACAAAAGAAAAACGTAATAATGAAATGTCTGATCAAAGTCGAGATCCAGATGATGAAGAAGCCCAACTTCCCGGCCCAGCTTTGGAAGGTGAAAGAATCAAGGGCAAATATACTTTACGCAAGATCCAACCTATCGACAGATACTGCCCAATTGGTATTTACTGGAAAACGTGATTGTGCGAGATTGTTGATACTCAGAATTTTGCCTGTTATTAGTCAATCAGAATTCGCGGAGTAACACCCCTCCCAGATCACGCCCAACACGTCATGTGTCACGCATGGTGGCCTGTAGTCCTGCTCATCGAGCTCAGAGGAAGCGACGGCAAAAAGCTCAAAACGAGAGTACTACCAGTAGTAGTAGTAGTGATGAAGAGCGTTTTGAACGACGGAAAAACAAAAGCATGTCTAAAGCCAGAAACAGGTATCTTTCATATTTCCATATTGCATCTGAATGTTCTTTCATGCCTTTATTGTTTATTTTTGCAGGTGTCTACCGATGAATTTCTCTCCAGATGATTTAGTAACAGGCGTAGTTAAAGAACGCATGAAAATTGGGTCAAGTTTAGCTGATGTAGATCCAATGAAGATCGACCGAGAAGTAACTTTTGAACAAGTTGGTGGATTGGAGACATACGTCCGTAGTTTGAAAGAGATGGTTCTCTTTCCCCTATTGTACCCGGAAGTTTTTCACAAGTTTTCCATCCAGCCTCCTAGGGGCGTTCTCTTCTACGGACCACCAGGTTAGTGGAAATTATTTTTGCGAGGCCAGTTTACATTTTTTTCTCATTAATAATTGGTGTTACCAATGAAATAGGAACGGGGAAAACCTTGGTTGCACGTTGTTTGGCAAACGAATGTAGCCAGAAGGACAGAAGGGTGGCATTTTTCATGCGAAAGGGTGCAGATTGTCTGAGCAAATGGGTTGGAGAGAGTGAACGACAATTACGACTTCTCTTCGATCAGGTTTTTACTGTAAACTAAACGTTTAATACGTATCACTATATCGTCCGCTTTGAATAGGCTTACCAAATGCGTCCGTCCATAATTTTCTTTGACGAGATTGACGGCCTCGCTCCTGTGCGTTCAACGCGCCAAGATCAGATTCATTCCAGCATTGTATCCACTCTGTTGGCTTTGATGGACGGTCTCGACTCGCGTGGAGAAGTTATCATTATCGGTGCAACTAACAGATTGGATGCTATCGATCCTGCTCTTCGCAGACCTGGAAGGTAGTGTAACCGTTGTTTTGTAAACTTTGTTAAAGTGAAATGTTTAAATAATTGACTGAATGTGTGGATGACTTGTTATTTAGGTTTGATCGCGAGTTTCATTTTCCATTACCATCTTTACCGGCTAGAAAAGAGATTTTAGACATTCACTTGAAAACTTGGACACCTTCTCCATCCCCCAGCGTAGTACAATATTTGTCTCAGAAAACCGTGGGATATTGTGGGGCAGATCTCAAGGTAAGTGTCCTCCTTTTTTTCTGCCTTTCATTTCCTAAACCCTAAATCTTACTTACTAGCCATTTGTTCCTAGGCCTTATGTGCGGAGGCTGCGTTATTGGCCCTCCGCCGACGGTACCCACAAGTCTACCACTCAAAAGACAAACTGTTGCTGGACTTGTCGCAAATCAATGTAGAACGCCGGGATTTTGATCAAGCAGTGCAACGGCTGGTGCCAGCTTCACAGCGTAGTGCCTCGGCTTCTGGTAAGCCACTTTCCCCAGTTATGGCTCCACTTCTCGATGGTCTTCTTCAACAGCTTATCAAGGCAACGCAGCAGATATTTCCTGAAGGAATGGCCACTTTGAAACTGAAAGGTGCATAGCTTTACATCCGACTTACACGAAATGATACTATATTCCTAATGTTTCTACAGGTCCATTGAGTGGAGTTAAGAAGCAAACAAGTAACCAAATTTTTCCCCGGTTACTCGTTCGTGGTGATGGTTGTTCGTATGTCACATCCGCCTTGCTTCACTACATGGAACGGCTACCGGTACACCGGCTTGACTTGTCAACGCTCCATGGTTTATCTGTTCGGTCTCCTGAAGAAGCTTGTGTGCAACTTTTTCAAGAAGCTCGACGCAATGTTCCTGCCATTATTTATTTACCCCTCGTACGTTGCCCATTAACGAGTTCAGCACCTGAATTGAATGAATCTTACCGTTGGTCTGTATTTGCAGGTTAGTCGGTGGTGGCCAGCAATTAGTGAAACCGTCCGAGCAACTTTTTTGACTCAGCTCAGCGAGCTGGATGCTGAGCTTCCCATTTTACTTATTGCAACGAATGATGTTGAACAGGAATGTTTTCCTGAGGATATGTCTGATCTTTTCCACGAGGAAGACGGAGAGATCTTTCAGTTGAGGCCGTTCACATTGGAAGAGAGGCACAAATTCTTCCGTCCCATATTCATGCAGAAGTGTTTGAAACCCCCCATGTCGAAGAAAACCCCTAAAGCGAAATTGGAAGTGTTGCCTCTTGCTCCAGCTGTGATTCCAAGGCAGTTGAACGAAAAGGAAAAGGAACAAATAGAGAAAAGGGAGGAGGCTACTCTTCGTGAATTGCGCATCTTTCTTCGCGAAATTCTTGCAAAGATGGCTCGCAACAAGCTCTTCTACATGTTCACACGTCCTGTGGATATTAAAGAAGTCCCCGACTATTTAGATATCATTCGCCAACCGATGGATTTAGAAACTATGATGACCAAAATCGACCAACACGCTTACGAATCTGCTAAAGACTTTTTGACCGACATCGAACAGATCTGCATGAACGCTTTAGAATACAACCCAGACCGGAACCCGGAAGGTAAGTCGTGCGTCTTCAGGAAAACATTACGCTGTGTGCGTACAGTAGGAGGCAGATGTTTCATTGATTCTGTTAAACTTCTTCCATTTAGACAAGATGATCCGCCATCGTGCGTGCACTTTGAGAGATACCGCCTACGCGTTAATAAAAGCTGAAATGGATACCGATTTTGAGGAACAATGTCAAGAGATTTCAAGAACGCGGAAAGCCAGAAAGGAGAAAGTGGCCCCCGTTGTGGGGCCTCTCGCACCTTTGGTTGAGGTGGCCAATACCACTGTGACATCGCACGACAGCAAGGTATGAAGAGGGATCGATGTATTTTAACCTGTAAGTACATTTTACTGTTTTTTTATTACAGGGCAATGGGGAGGCTTCTAAATTGGAGCTTAGAGTAGCCAAAGCTAAGAACAGAAAAAGTGGATGGTCTCAAGGTAATATAAGAAATCCAGCCAAAAAGCGAAAAACTACCGACACCACCGACAACCAGAGCATTTTGAGCAACGACTCCTCTGCTGCCAACCTCAATACGTCAGATCTGACTGGCACGGACGAGCCGAAGCCACAGGTGTCCATAACTGATGTCCCGACCTCTCCCAAACCCGCAGCGATGTTAGAAGAAGAAACCGCTCCGGAAGAGTCACAGACCAGTGACGCAATGGATAGCCAAACAGAACTAGAAGCCGGGAGTACACCTACCGAAATTCCAAAGAAAGTTGTTATGATAGAAGTTGATGGTCTCGATAAGCTTTTGGATACGGTAGTCGCCAAGACGGAAAAATGGAACTTGGAGAAATTATTGCGACTTTATTCAAAACTTTCAAAACTAGTTGATCGATACCTGAAGGTCTGGGACCGGCGCCCACTCATCGAGGTAACCAATAGCGAATCATATATAATTGACTGATTTTCCATTTTTTAAATTTTTTTATTTTTATTTTTTATTTTTTTAAGGAAATAAATCAAATGCTGAGTACATGCAGATAGTTTCAACCAGTGACAAACGAAGAGATTACCACAAAACCGAGTTAAATATAGAAGAGATCTTGAATTGATTGAATAACTTTCGAGCTCAGGGAGTTCTTATGGCGACTACCATATCGCCTAGTGACGGGGAATTTTTCGGTAATCGTCATCTCGTCGCCACGCATTACTTGGAATTTTTCAATTCTCTTTTAAGGCCTTTTATTTTCATCTTTTATTCAACCTGTCAAAATTCTTTCCTCGAGTTTGTTGTATGTGGCGTTACCAATACAGCAACCATAATGGGTACTTTTTTATTTAAAATTCATTAGTTCATTCATTGCTTTTTGTCTAGTCTCATTATTAGATAGTCACGGCGTCGTTTTAATCAAGTAAAACGTTATTTGGTGATTTCCAACTTTTATCTTTCGGGGAATCGTAAACGTTTCCCCCCTTGTTCGTCTTTTTAACGTTGTTGATGGCCTACTTTAAATAGACTGGTCGGGGGTATACCTGCTCAGTGTTCGGTGTACTGTAGTAGAGACTGCTTCATTGCGAGTAAGAGGAAATCTGTTGGAGTTATTTTGTTTCTGTCGAAGATCTTGTAAACGTTAACGAGTTGCAAGAGGATGCCTCTTTTGCCATCAAAATCGACGGCCATTTCGGATGTGGTTTTGGGAGCTTCGTGCATCTGGGCTCTCTACGCCCTTTACGGAGGAGTTCCTTCTGGACTGAAGACCCGGAAAACCGATGGCGGAATGGCGTCCAATAACTTGGCATCCGTTTGGTTCTCCCTGACTATTGCGGCATGCATTGTTGGGGGCTTCCGATTCCGTAAGCCCTCTTTACAATACCAAGCTTGACATATCCTCTCTTGACAATAAATTAATTTTTTGTTACAGTAAAGAGGGAGTATTTCGATCGTTTGGCC
>JACCDP010001270.1_pt1 | contig 10081 bp, 8 predicted proteins | sample 7445841 | NCBI WGS metagenome assembly JACCDP01 (sample SAMN15323441, study PRJNA562643) | freshwater metagenome | isolation source: river surface water | place: USA:Blue River Watershed | collected 2017-08-17
CCGCCCCCCATCCGCACCAGGCCCAGAGAAGGGCCATCCAAGAGCAACATCGTTTCATGACCGGTGAGTCCATCCGTCGTCCGAGGCAAACCGGATGCCGCGCCCGACGGGGCAGGCTTCACCGGTGGGCGGTGGATTTCACGCCCTTATTCACAAGCGCGGGGTTCCAGAGATCGAAAGACTGATGCCTTGAATAAGGTTTCATTGGAAACGTCGGACCTGGCAATCGTGAATACCCTGTCCCCAGACGGTGGCCCGCTTCGGCTGGGCATCCCGTCCCGGTCGGCAACCCTCGGCCCCACAGGCCCGATCGATTTGATCGGCCCGTGTTCCACTCGTAGGCTTCCTCCCTCTCTGCTCCAACCGGGTTCCTGAGACCCGGAGATTGACCTCCCACCCGGGCCTGATCACCACGGTCCCGGACCCTGGGATCGACTTTTCCCAAAAAATCTCCGTCCCTCACCCCTGCAAACCATGACTGCCCCATCCATGCGCCGATTCTGTGGTCCCCTGGGCCTGGCTCTCATCTGCCTGGGCTCCTCGGTCGGCTGCGACACCCGATCCAAGACGGTCATCCACACGCCCCCACCCGCCCCGACCTCGTCGACGGTGGTCATTCAGGGCCCGTCGGTTCCGGTGGCTCTGGGTCAAACCGTCACCCCAGCGGTTTCGACCCAAGCCCCGGCGGCGGCGGCACCGACACCGGCCGTTCCTCCGGCGGTCCCCGTGGTCGCGCCGGCCCCGGCCACTCCCCCGGCGGCAACACCGCTCGATCCCTCGGCGCCGGTCGCCATCCCGGTGGCACCGCCCCTGCCCGGACCCGTGGCCGATGTGGTTCAACTGACCCGGGGCGGGCTCGACGAAGGCGTGGTCAGTGAATACATCACCCACATCCGGGAACCCTTCGCCCTCGGTGCGGCCCAGATCGTCTATCTCAATGACCTGGGAGTGTCGTCCAACATCATCCACAGGCTCATGAGCCATGCGGCCGCGATCCGACCGGGATCCCCGACAGCGACTGCGGCCCCGGCTCAGCCGACCGCCTCGGCCCCGGCCATCCCCACGGCCATCCCCACGGCTGGAATCCCCGAGGCGGCTCCGGGTGCGATTTCCGGATCCCCGGTCGCGCCGCCCGTGGAAGGCACCCCTCCGCCCGCACCGGGTGTCACCACCACCGTCGTGCCCGCCCCCGCCGCACCGACCGTCGTCAACCAGCAGGTCTTCTATCAATCGCTCTCGCCCTACGGCAGCTGGGTGGAGGTGCCCAATTACGGCTGGTGCTGGCGTCCGTCGGTGGCCGTGGCCAACCCGACATGGCAACCCTACTGCGATGGAGGCTCCTGGTTGTGGACCGATGCGGGTTGGTATTGGAACTCCACCTACACCTGGGGCTGGGCTCCCTATCACTACGGCCGCTGGCATCAGCACCAGCGATTCGGCTGGGTCTGGTATCCCGGCTACGATTGGGCGCCGGCCTGGGTCGCCTGGCGCAGCTCCCCGACCTACTGCGGCTGGGCGCCGCTGCCCCCCGAGTGCCGCTGGAACGCCAGTGTCGGCTTCTCGTGGGTGAACGGGAACTCCGCTGTGAGCATCGGCTTCGGCATCGGTGCCACCGCCTGGTATGCCACGACCTGGGACCGCTTCTGCGACCCCCATCTGTACCATCACCGCTTGCCGCGGCAGCACGTCGAACGGTTCGTCCAAGAGAGCAAGGTCCAGGTCTCGGGCCATCAGAACGTGAACATCCGGGGCAACAACAACACGGTGATCATCAACAACGGGATCTCCCGCGACGAGGTGCAGCGTCACAGCCGCGAAGAGATCCGCCGCACCGAACTGCGGGACGTCAACAGCCCCGCGGCTGCGCACTCCTTCGCCGCTTCGCGTCCGAATCCCTCCGGAGGCCGGCCGGCTGAAGTGGCGGTGTATCGCCCCTCGGTGCCTGTCCATGACGCGCGCCCCCCGGAATCGGTGCTCAAGCGGCCCGAGATTTCGCGCTTGGCTCCTCCGACCGCGTCGGGCGGCAACCCCGACCGCATCGGCATCACGCCGCCGAATTCACGGCCGCTGGTGGTTCCCTCGGGCGGAGGCTCACTGAATCCGAGTCGCCCGGCCGGCATTCCGTCTTCGGGACTGGCCCCTTCGACCAGCCCGAACCGACCGGCCCCGGCCTCGATCCCCGTTCCGACCGAGCGCTTCACGCAGACTGCGCCCCCGGCGACACGCCCCGGAGGCGGTGTCCCTTCGGCCGTGGCCCCGAAAATCTCCGGAGGCCCTGCCACACCGCCAGTGACGAGCGTGACACCGTCGCGTCCGCCGGAATCCCGTACAACGCCCATCCCGCGCACCGAAACCGGTGCACCGAGCCAGACGGTCACGCCGAACCCGGGATCCTCGGCGCGATTCCCGGCCGGTTCGCCCGGATTCGGTGCCCGCCCCATCCCGACGACTGCGCCGGGAACTCCGTCTCAGCCCTCGGCGAACGTGCCCTCGGCCTCGCCCGCAACACGGACCGTCGTGATCCCCGAGGCGCGGGTTCCGTCGCGACCCGCGTCCGTTCAGCAGGCCCCGGCCGCGGCCAAGCCCACCGCCCCCTCGACCCCGCCATCCGCCCCGGCGATTTCACGCCAGGAAGCCTTTCGGCCGGCCCCCGCTCCTTCGGTGACGCTGCCGCCCAGTGCCATCCAAAGCCGCCCCGCCCCAGCCGCTCCGGCTCCGGCCCCGATCCAGTTCGCACCTGCCCCGAGTGCGGCTCCGTCACCTCGCCCCGCCCCGAGTCCCATCCCGTCGGCCGGAGGCTCACCGCCTGCGCCAGCGTTCCAACCGTCTGCCCGACCGGCTCCCTCGGCCGCCCCGGCTCCAGCCCCCGGCCAGTCCGGACGGCCCGGTCCCCGAAACCCGGCCGAACGCTGAACGAGGACCCCAAGAACCTCTTCCAACATGAGTCTCTCCGCACTCCTGCGCTGGCCGCTCTGGTGCTGGCTGCTGATCCTGCCCGGACTCGCCCTGGGTGACGCCTCGGTGAAGCCCAAGAGTGCGGGCACCGGTGGGCGGGTTCTCTTCGAGACCGGCTTCGAACGCTTCGAGGGGTATGACCCCGCGCTGGATCTGGTGGATGCGCTGGGGAGGGGACAGAACGGTTGGATGGCCGTGGGTCACGGCGGCAACGGACTGCTCACCAATCTCACGAGCGACTTCACGGGCCAGTACGCCTACATCGGCTATCAGGGACCGACCAACCGCGACACCAGCGTCAATCTGTTCCGCCCCTTCCAACTGGTGCCCGACACCAACGCCCTGCCGGTGGTGGTGTTCCAGGTGACCTTCAGTCTGCGGGACGACTCCCCGTCGGCGGCCGCGGCCGACGACTTTCGCTGGAGCGTCTACACTCCCGACGACCACCGCCTGTTCACCCTCGACTGCCATGGGCCCGACCAGTCGATCAACTACGCCCTCGACGACTCCAAAGGATTCATCGGTACCGGATACCAGTTCGAATACGGCGTCGTGTACGAGTTGGAAATCACCATGAGCTTCGGCCGGAACCGCTGGTCGGCCTCACTCAATGGCACCCCGGTGGCCTATGAATTGCCGTTGAGCACGCGGCTGACCCACCCGTCCCTGGGCAGCGTGGATGCGGTCTGGGCCGCCAACCCCAAAGGCACCTGGAACGACAACTACATGCTCTTCGATGATTACCGCATCGTGGCCTACCCGCCGAATGCCGTGGCTCCCTTGATGGAACTGGCCGGGATGGATGACCGGGGCCGTCCGCGAATCCGGATCTGGGGTGAACCGGCGGTGCGTTATCGGATCCAATCCAGCAACGACCTGCAGACCTGGGTCGACCGCGACACCGCGGTGGCCACGGCTCCGGAGGGGCTCGCCACCTGGACCGATCCTCAACCGACCGCGACCCGCTTCTACCAGGCCATAGCCCTGCCCTGATCGGGCTGGTCCAATCGGAACCGAAGCGTGCCCGACGCGTCACGCACCTCCAACCGGTCAGGCCGACATTGCAACTCCAGGGCTCCGATCCGTTCGGTCCAGAGCGTGATGAACGATCGGTCCCGAAGCCGTCGTCGCAGGGCCACCGGACTCCGCTCCTGGGCCGGCCGATCGCCGGTCGCCACCACCAGCAGGCGGGGATTCACCTCGGTCAACCACGAGTCCGAGACCGCCTCCCCCGAAGCGGGTATACCCGTGATGAGCACGTCCGCGGCCAAGGATCCTTTTCGACGCCGGATCAAGGCCCGTTGCCCTTCGGCCCCCAGATCCGGGGCGAGCACGATCCGCCAACCGGCCACTTCCAGCGACAGCACCAACGCACCGTCGTCGGACCGGGTGAAGGCATCGGTTCCGTCGGGATGGAGCACAGGCATGGCCGCCACGGAGTCACCCTGTTGAACACGTCGGACGGGAATCGCGTTGGAGGCGGCCAGCGCATCGAGCCCCCGGAACGCCGGCGATCGGCTCCGCCCCACGGGCAGCACGAGCTGTCGCGGCCAGGCGCGGGCGACCACCTCCGGGACGCCCCCCATGTGCCGGACATCGCCGTGGGAGACCACCACCGTCGGAATCCGATCGACGCCCCGGGTCTGCAACCACGGCAACACCACGGCCTTGGCGGTCGCCGCATCACCCGTGTCCAGAAGCACATCGCCGGAGCTTCCCGGACGTTCGATCCACACCGCCTCGCCCGAGCGGAACACCGTGACGGTCGCCTCGGGCCGATCGATGCGCGGCGCAGCCACCAGCAGCACGAGCCACAGTGCAGCGGCCCCCCACCACAGCCTCTGGCGGCGCGGCCCGTCGATCCGACCCGAGGCCGCGACCCCCCAGAGGATCGCATAGGGAATCCAGACCCAGGCGCCCGGCGATGCGGCCGACCACCATCCCCCGGGAACCGCCTCGCATGCCCGGCTGGCCGCCATCATTCCGTGCATGCCGACCCACGCGGCGGCGTTCCAGAGTTCGGTCCCCACCGGCAACCCCATCGACAGCGCATTGGCGATCAGCACCAGACTGCTGAGCGGGACCACCACCAGGTTGGCCACCACCGAAATGGCGCTGACCAGATGGAAGCATTCCACCGCCATCGGCCACGAGGCCACCCAGGCGGCCAACCCGGTGACGCACCCGCGGCAGAGCCCCCGCTCGATCCCTTCCCAGAGCCGTCGGCCGAAGGACCACCGGGAGGGCAGTTGCAGCGGATCGGGCCGCCAGGGTCGGTGCTCCATCCACCACGCCTCCCACCGCGCGGGAAACACCGCCAAGGCCGCCACCACCAGGAACGACAGCAGGAATCCCGCCTGGAAGAGTTGCCCGGGTTCGCCGATCAAAATCAGCAGAGCGGCCAACGCCAACGAATTGAGCAAATCGCCCGGGCGCTCCAGCATCCACGTACCCACCACCACCGAGGTCATCACCGCCGAGCGGACGGCCGAAGGCTGCCACCCGGTCGCCGCCACGTAGAACCAGATCAGGGGCAGGGACAACCCGCCGCACAGCGCGCGGCTCCAGCCCAACACCCGGAAGGCTTGCACGAGCAGCACGGCGATGAGCGCGATGTGGAGGCCACTGATGGCGAAGACGTGAAGGGTGCCCGACCGCATGAAGCCGTCGTCGACGTCACCGGCCAGACCGGTCCGCCACCCGAGGGCCATGGCCCAGATCAGACGGGTGGCCCCGTCTTGGGGCAATCCCTGGGAGAGGCGTTGCCGGGCCCAGCCCAGGAAGCGTTCGCTCCAGGGAACCGAGTCGAGCGCTCCGGGCCCCAATTCCCAGTCGGCCGGCGCCTCGCACCGCACCTGGAGCCCGATGCCCTGTCGCCGCAGGTAGGTGGCGTAGTCGAACAATCCGCGCACCGCCGGGCCGGGGGGTGGTGACACCAAGCCCGAGATTTCGACCGATTGACCCCGAAAAAAGCGACCATCGGGCACGCCCTGACTGCTGATCTGGACCACTCCCGAAGCCGGCATCCAGGCTCCCTCTTGAGGGCACCACCCGGTCACCTCGAGACGCACCATCGTCCGTTCGACCCACTGCCCCTTGCGTTCCGAAAGCCGCACCGACGGCGTCTCGACCAGCCGTCCTCGAACCCGGCCCAGTTCCCCTTGGGCATCGATGTGGCAGCGCAGGTCATCCGGAGAAAGGGGCCACTGGGTCGCCTGATACGCCAGCGCCCCAGCACCGAACAAGGCCAGCCCGATCCCGGTGGCGAACCAACGCGGCCACAACCCGGCCAACGCCAATCCGAGCAGGGCCGCCGTCAGAGAACCGCGCCCCCAATCGCCCGGGCAAACCTCGGCGGCCCAGATGCCGGCCGAGACACAGAGTGCAGGGATGAGCAGTGGGCGTCGCATGGGGCCTCCGCCTGCATCGAACGATTTCCGTAGAAACCTGAATCAAATCTTCCCGAGCGGCTCGGTTCCCCCCGCTCCGCCGGCCGATCCTTCGGTCGTTCCTGGCCGCCGTGCACGCCCACGCCAGAAGGCCCAAGCCAACCCCAATCCCAGGGCGGCCCCACCGGCGTCGATCAGGACATCCCAAGGGGTGCCCACCCGAGTCGGCACAAAGGTCTGATGCCATTCGTCGGAAATCGCGTAGATCACCGCGAGTCCCCAGGCCCCGGCGGCGGCCCGCCACGGACGGGCAGGCGCCGCGGAAGCCGTCTGCATCGCCAGGAACGTCCGCCAGGCCAGCCAGGCCAAGACCGCATACTCCGACACATGGGCCGCTTTGCGGATGAGGAAAAGGACCTCGTCGAGGCGCTGAGGGGAGGCCTGCGGCATGAACCATCGCAGGATCGGTCCCAGAAGGCGCGAACCCCGCCTCCCCGATCCCGAATCGGCCGAGGCCCAGAAGATCACCGCCATCCACAGCACCAGGGGCCCCCAGTACCGGAGTCGCTTGAATGCCCCAGACACGCGCCGCATCAGAACAAGCCCACCCCCCTGCGGAAAGGTCAAAGGCGCCTCAGCGACCGGAGTGGACCACGGCCCGCACGGGATGACGAATCAGACCGGATGCTCGGCCCCGTCGCTCTGAGCGATCACTTCTGACCGCGACCGTCGTCCACGGGCCAGTTGCCGATCTCGGGATGCGCTTCGTTGTCGTTGTTCCACCGCGCACGCCAAGTGGTGCTGAGCGGGTTGACCACCTCACGCCGCAGAGCCGACTCGGCATGACCATCGGCGAACATGATGTTGCAGCGCAGATTGTGGCGTTTGGCCGGCCACTGGTCCTTCTCCTTCGGATCGATGTTCCCGTCCCACGACCGGTCGGTGAGACTGTCGGCGAGCATGATCATGTCGGACGGCGCCTTCACCCGGCTCTCCGGCATCTCCGGCTGGCTCGGCGGATTGATATCACCGCCCAGACCCAATTGCTGGCCGAGGTCGGGAGTCGGATTGCGGAGTCCCCAATCGTTGTACCCGAAGCTGAAGCGCGAACCGGAACCCGAAGCGAGTACCAGATTGATGCCCTGCGGGAAGGTCTTGTTCACATTGGTGTCCCACTGGGCATCCTTGGGGTTGGCCGGGCAGTAGAACGAGGCCCGGTTGGTTCCCATTTCGCCGAACAGACGCAGGGGCCAGAGGTAGTAGAACTCGGGCACTTTGATGCAGCCCGGGTACTTCTGGTAGTTCTGCGTGTACATCGCCGTGGCGATGCCCATCTGACGCTGGTTGTTGATGCAACTGATGCCCAGCGCCTTGGCCTTCGCCTTGGCCAGAGCCGGCAAGAGCATGCCCGCCAGAATCGCGATGATGGCGATCACCACGAGCAATTCGATCAGCGTGAACGCGGCGGAAGGGCGACGCACGGACTCGGGGGCGGATGAGGGAATCATGGCAACCGGGGGCTTCATCGGGGGTTCTGAGCGTGAATACAATCAGGTCTTGGAGAAGACCGCCATGTGAATGAAGCACGGCCACCTATTCGGGAACCACCCGCCACGGACCCAGAGTCTTGCCGAAGCCGGTGCGTGCACACCAGCTGCCCAAGGGTTCGGCGCTGCCGTCGTGACAATCCACGAGACTCAAGGCATCGCCTTCCACCCAGAACACGGCCGCCTGTCCCCATCGTCGTCCGAGAGCCACCGCCTCGGCCATGGATCCGGTCGCCACACCCCAACCCGGCTCTTGATGGCGGAAATCCGGCGAGCCTCCGATCAGTCGGAACCGGGGCCAACCCAGCCGATCGAGATCGGCGACCAACCCTTGATCGGCCTCCTGATTCTCGGCCTCGGAGCAGAGACGATCCCCGGGATTGCAGGCCGTCACGATGGCAAAGCGAGGAAACCGATGGAGATCGCGAGGAGCGATGGCGCAGCAAAATCGGGCCGTTCGGTATGCGGGATTCATGAAAGCCCCCCGTCATCGCACAGTACCGACGCGATCGTTCGACACCCGCCGAAACCGTGGCCGCCCCGTTTCCGGATACCGTGTGCAGGATTCACCCGAGCAGAACGAACCCGAAGACCCAAGGATCGCCTCAAGCGGGTTCGAACCGGGAAACACAAGCCGACCTCCTCGTCCGCCCCGAGGGCCGTCATGGGATCGCCCCCCGGAGCCCCCGAGGACGGCGGCGGCTGAATCAGGCCGAATTCCGAGGTGTTGCTCGGCAAACCAAACCCGAAGCCTGCGAGTGACCGATTCATGACTCTCGTTGTTGGAGGTCTCGGGCCGCCGGAGTCCGGCTGCTCCCCGCCGATTCACAGAAAGGTCGTCAGGACCAATCCTAAGTGGGATTCTAGTCGGATCTAAGTGGTCTTTGAGCCGAGTCGATCCTTCTGACCTGATACGAGTCAGGATCGGCCGCGTGCGGCACCCGGTCAAATCGAACAATCAACCCCGGGGCTGCGCTGAGCCAGCCATCCTGAAAAAACGCCGCGAGTGAGAACTCTTGGCTCACCGGTCCACCGCATCACCGACTCAATGGGCGTGCCCGCGTCTCTTTGGCACCCGGCACCGACGCCTCAAGGATTGGGCGAGCCGAGATTCAGGAACGCGAAGACCAGCGCTCCGATGATGATCAGGAGCAGAACACCCCCGACCGCGAAGAACACCTTGTTGGCCTTGTTGGACTTCTTCGAAAACGCCGTCGCGCCCGACGCGGCCGTCGCCCCGGAGTCACCCAGCTTCACCGTCTGGCGTGGGGCCTCGGTCTGCTTCTTGCCGGTTTCGAATCGCAGCTGGACCTGTCCCAGCCGAAGAATCTGCCCGGGTCGGAGCGTGGCCTCCTTGTCGGCAGCCAACTGCAACTCGTTGATGAAACTGCCGTTGGTGGATCCGAGATCCTTGACGATCACATCATCGCCCTTGAGCCAGAGCTCGCAGTGATGGCTGCTCACGCTCGCCTCGGGAATGCACAGAGAATTCCCCTCGATCCTTCCGACTGAAGCCTTATCGGCATTCACCTCGAAGCTGAGGCCGGTGAAGCCCTCTGTCAGAACTGTGAGTTTCGCCATAATGCGGTGTCCCAATGTCTAACTATCCCTTCCCGGCGGAGTCAAATGCCGATTCTTGACCCGTCAATAAAAGGCGCGAGGAAGGTCAGACAGTCTTTGTCCATCCCATTCCCCTAAATTGAGCGCATGATTCGATGGAAACGGTGGACCACCCGCAACCCGCATGAGCGCGTGATCGCTCAGTTTGGCACGGGACGACTCATCCGCTGTGATGGGATGCGCTACGAACTTCGGGGTGGCAACGACTGGGATTTGGCTGCGGCCCGCGAGTGGGGGGCTCATTTCCTGCATGAGGCCATCATCGACCGCCCACCCGGCCCCTCGGCGATGGGAGCCCGCCGGTCCTGTCACCGGCCCACCGCGTTCGCGGGTCGCTGACCGATTCTCCTGAATCCCAAGCCGGCAGAGGTCCGCCCCCTGCCGATGCGTCAACCTCTGCGACGACGACGACTTCTTGGAGGGAGTATCCCGATCGAGGATTTGCCGCAGATTTCAGGCTTCGCGGACAAGACTCCTTGAAACCAGTACCCATTCGAAGGGTGGGTACCAACCCGCCCCCCTCGAACATCGACCACCGGGCCACAACGGGTGGCTTGCTGAGTCATCGCC
>JACCDP010788247.1_pt1 | contig 10080 bp, 10 predicted proteins | sample 7445841 | NCBI WGS metagenome assembly JACCDP01 (sample SAMN15323441, study PRJNA562643) | freshwater metagenome | isolation source: river surface water | place: USA:Blue River Watershed | collected 2017-08-17
CCGTCGCCAAACACGAAGCCGTCGCCAAACACAAAGCCGTCGCCGTCGCCAAACACAAAGCCGTCGCCAAAGCCGGCCGGGAAACCATCGCCGTACGATGGCCCCGAGCTGCCGACCAAGATTACGCAACAGCCGCCGCAACAACAGCCGCCGCAACAACAGCCGCCGCAACAACAGCCGCCGCAAGAGCCGCCGCCGTTTCCCGTCGCACCCGTGGGTTTTGTGGAGGTCGGACCCGATATCATGGTGCTCAAATCGCGCGGCGTGGAAGTCTATTTTCACCGACTCTTTGGCGCGTGCATCTGGGAGCTGGGGTTCCGGGGGAAGAGGTACACGCAGCCGATTTGGGGCCGCGGCGGCAGTTTCCAGACCGCGATGTGCATGGTGCCGTGGGAAACCGGCAAGGACGGCAAACAGTTTGCGACATGCGAGCGCTACAACCCGACGATGGCCGGCTCGATCGACGACGCCGGAGACGTCAACCGCCATTCGTCCGTGGTGAAAGACTTCAAGCTCTCGCCCGACGGCACGCGCGCGTTCGTCCGCACGCAGATGGCGTACTGGTACAACGCCGGCCGCCCCGTGGGCTCCGACCCCGCAAACCGCCCGCCGCTCAACACCAAGAACCTGAGCAACTGTTTCGTCAGTTACCTGGTGTGGGTGGAGGCGCCCGCGACGCTGGTCATCGACGTGGGCGTCGAAATCGCAGAGACGCCGCCTGCGCCGGGCGGGCAGGTCGAGGTCCTAACCAATTACATGCCCCCAGACTTTGTGAATGTGCACCGCTTCGAGAACGGCCGTCTGGTCAATCTTGGAAAAAAGGAGGTGATCGAGGGCCTCGCGGGGCCTGAAGACCCCACCCAAAAGCCCTCGAAACCGATGGCCATGGCCACCGCGGACGGCAGGCACTGCCAGGGCGTCCTGTGCCGCACGCGCTCGCCGCGAGGGACGCACTTCCTGGACTACCGCTTCGGGCCGCCGCCGCCCGGCGCCGCCGAGAAACCCTGGCCCGGCGAAACCGATCAAAGGCCGCGGTTTGGGCGCAGGTCGTATGATGGCCCGCTGACCAAGTGGACGACGACGTGGCACGGAAACGAGAAAGTCAACATGTCGGGCAAGTACACTTGGCGCGTGCACATGCCCATGGGCACCGTCGACGAAGTCTCTGCCGCGCTGAGAGCATTGGTCTGAGGCCCGCCGCTCGAGCCTAGTCGGCGCGCTCCGCCGCCGGGACCGCACTCGCGTTATTGGACTCGCGGCGTTTGAGCATGTACATTCCGATATAAATATTTAAATTTAAATGTTTGCAACCCGTAGACGGGAAATGGTTTCGGCGCCTGTGGTCGTAGCCGCCGTCGTCATCATACTCGTCGCAGTCGTTGCGGCCGCCATCTACTACGCGTACGGCGAAGACGACCAGAACGCCGCCGATGACGACGACGCGGAGACCCGCGCGCTCTCAGTGACTTCTTTGGCGGCGCCGAAAACGCAAGACGAGCCAACAACGCCAGCGCCCAAACCGCCAACAGCCAAGCAGCCCGAAATGCAAGAACCGAAGCCCAATAAACCGAAGACCAATAAACCGAAGACCAACAAACCGAAGCCCAATAAACCGAAGCCCAACAAACCGTCGCCAAAGCCGCCCGCCGACGCGCCCAACAAGCCGTCTCCCAAACCAAAAACGAACCAAAAACCGTCGCCGTCGCCAAACACAAAGCCGTCGCCAAACACAAAGCCACCGTCGCCAAACACAAAGCCGTCGCCAAACACGAAGCCGTCGCCAAACACAAAGCCGTCGCCGTCGCCAAACACAAAGCCGTCGCCAAACACAAAGCCGTCGCCAAACACAAAGCCGCCGCCAAAGCCGGCCGGGAAACCATCGCCGTACGATGGCCCCGAGCTGCCGACCAAGATTACGCAACAGCCGCCGCAGCAACAGCAGCCGCCGCAGCAGCAGGTCTCGAATGGAAAGCAGCTCGCGACGCGGTACTTTTTCGGGACGGCGTTCGAGCCCCTGGCGCGGTACATATCCCAAAACCCGCCCGCGTGGCGCGCCATTCGCGACAGAGTGGGGTTCTGGAACCACGGCATGGGGCAGGACGCCGCCAAGGAACTGGGGTTCGAGAAGGAGTACGTCAGCGCTTTTGGCGTCAAACAAATCATGATGGAATCGAGTATGTACCTCACGGATGGCTACCTCTTCAACGTCCCGTTCTCACAGGTGGAACGCGTCGTCAAACTAGACCCCTCGTACCAATACGTGGGCTTCTTTCCCATGTTCGATAATGCAGACCTCGTGAACAACCCCGACACGCTGTTGTCTCGCATCAAGCAGACGTTTGCCGCCAACGACCGTAGCCCCTACAAGACCCGGAACTTCATGTTCTTTGCGCCCCCGAGCGTGTTGGAGCCCCTCGGCAAGATGATGTCGCCGTTCAGGGGCCACACGAGCATGACCGACTGGCTGTACGTGCAAGCCGGTATGTACGGCGTGGCCATCGATTTCCCGTGGAGGTACTACGACGAGCCCAAGAGCCTGGCGTGCGTGAAACAGCTGTACGCCGAGACGCGCAAGCGCGGGGGCCTGTTCATCTGGGTCTTTGACGGCAGCGGCCGCGCCAAAGACAACGTCGATGCCGCCAGGAGGTTCAAGGCCATGGGGCTCAACCCCGACGCCTGGGTCGTCGACCAGTTCAACAAATACACGGACGAGAAGCAGTGGGGTAAGGCGACCTACTACGGGTCCGAGGAGGTCGTTAAAATCATGGCGGCCATGATCGATGCCAATCTTTAAACGTTGAAATATGACGCCGTGGAAACCGCCGGTACGCCAAATTGCTGGAGAAACTCATATAGAAGGTCGACGTGCCCCTGCGATACCCGGACATCAAGTGGGCCGAAGACCTGGACGTCGAGTACATCGTCTGAGTTTTTACAAGTTCAGTCAAACACCAAAATTCGCGCCACGTCACGAGTCGAGTCGCGCTTGCGTTTTTTTGCCGCCACAGAGGTGCAAAACACAGGCGCCGCCCACTGCTCTTCCAAAATGTACTCAAAGGTGAAGCCCACCTCGCGCAGGGCCTGCACGCTGCGCTCCGGGATCGCGCCGTCCCAGTACGCGCCCCGGATCAGCGCGCGCACGTCGTCGTCCACGCAGTTCTCGTACTCCACCGCCTGGTTGATCGCGTCGCGCAGCCAGCTCATTGTGTCGCGGGGCGCCGGTTGGGGGGCTTGTACCGCGGCACATCCTCCTGCCGGGGCGGCGGCCGGTGCTGCGTCCGCCATGCAGCAGTGGCGCCGGCTTGGGCTGCTTCCGCGGCGGCGGCAGCGGCTTCCGCTTCTTCCTCGTCCGCGAGATCTGCCCAGCTTTTGGGGGGAACCGGGGGCTTGGGAGGAGTCATGTGCCGCTCTTCCCGCGCCGCCGCCTTAAGGCCGGGTGATGGTGTTGCCGCGGGAGTTGGCGCTCTCGTAGCGCGAGTAGCTGTTGAGGAACAGCGCCTTCGTGGCCGTGGGCGCCATGAAGCCCTCCGACCCGGAGCGCACGAACAGCAGCAGCAGCAGGGCCGCGAGCGCGCCCAGCAGCAGGTTGCCGGCCGTGATGCGGTTCATGAGTATACCCTACTCTCCAGATTTTTTTGGTGAGCGGCCTTAGGACACGTAGCGCTGCAAAATGTCCGAAAACAGGGACGTCATCACGCCGCGGTAGCACGCCACGAACTCGTCCGCGGGCGTGAGCGCGTTGGACGACCACCGACTCGCGTCCACGTCGCGCACCAGGGCCGCATCCTCCAACAGCGGCAGCTCGTCCACCAGCTTGAACAGCGCGTCCGTCACCAGCGGGAACCCCGTCAGCACGCCGCGCGCGATGCGGAGGTGCAGGCGCATGCGGTCCGGGCCGGTCGGCGTGAAGCTGAACCACAGCAGCAGCGGGGGCAGGTCCTCGCCCGTCGTCTTGTTGCGGAATAAAAACCGGAGGCTGCTCGTGAACGGCGCGTGGTACTCGTTCTCGATGCGCAGGTCAAACATGTCGGACGCATACTCGTACTCCGCCAGGCCGCTCGTGCCGCGGCGGTGGATCGTCACCGCCGGCGTGCCCTCCACAAAGTGCACGCGGTGGACGTACGCCAGGTGGCTCCAGTCCAGCGTGTTCTCCATCATCAGCACCGGGTTGACCCCCACCAGGTCCTTGTGGTACGCCACGGTGCGGTACCCCGGCAGCGTGAACTCCGGGTACGCCTCGGACCCCGGCGGCGGCGGCAGCGGCAGCACCGAGCCCGGCACGCCGCCGGTGCTGACCCACGTGTTGCCAGCCTCGTGCACCAGCTCGCGGGCGCCTCCGTCGCGGCGATGGCCGTTGACGCCGTGGTTGTGGTAGGGGCAGCGGATGCAGTCGTGGTCCACGCGGCCCGTGCTCAGGCTCGCGCCGCGGTGGGGGCAGACGTCGTCCATGGCGTGCATCTCCGCCGCCGAGTCCTGCCACAGCACCAAGGTGCCGTCGCCCAGCGGCACCTTCAAAGGCTTGCGCGAGGCGCACCGCAGCTCCGAGGTCTTGCCCAGGAGCAGCCAGTGCGGCGGGCGGTGTGCCGGCGGGCCCGACAACGACGACGACGACGACGCAGACACACTCACAACGCTACGGCTCACGGACAGCATTTAGAAGGACCCGCCCAAAAAAAAAATCAAAAAAAATCTTAGCACACTGTACCGTACCCCGCCATGGCTCTCGCGTCCCTGGAGATCCCCACCCAGCTCGCGCTCTTCTCGGGCCTGCTCTTCCTCGTGATCAGCAGCCCCCAGGTGTACCGCGTCGTCGACTACCTCGTGTCCCTGGTCGCCCGCCGCCGCGGCTACGTCGCCAACGCCTCCGGCAGCCCCACGCGCGCGGGCCTGGTCGTCCACGGCCTCGTCGTCGCGCTCCTGACGTTTTTATATGTGAATGCCCTCTGAGCAACTCCACGACTAAATATTCCCTTAAGGCCCCCCATTTTCAAGTCCAGCCAGCCAGCCTTGAAAATGAGAATCTCGATCGAGGTACGTGCGCAACGTGCAGCTTTAGTTTGTCGTGTGTTCTCACTTCCCGCGTGCTTTGCAGGGAAACATCGGCGCGGGCAAGTCCACGGTCCTGAACCACCTGCGGGCCGCCTTCCCCGCGGCCCACGTCTTCCCAGAACCCGTCCACGAGTGGGCCGGGATCCTGCCCCTCTTCTACGCCAAACCCGCCGAGTGGGCGCTGGCCTTCTCGCTGCGCGTGCTCCTGTCCTTCACAAAAGTTCCAGCGGGCGGCAACCTCGCCATCGTCGAGCGCTCGCCGCTCGCCAATCGACACGTGTTCACGCAGCTGCTCTACAACGACAACACCATGAGCCGCGAGGAGTGGGAGCTCTTCAAGGAGTACAGCGACGAGCTGGGGTGGACGCCGGACCTGGTCGTCCACGTGCACTGCCCCCCGGACATCTGTCTCCAAAGGGTCCAGGGCCGCGCGAGGGCCGGCGAAGAGACCATCGACATCCAGTACCTCAAGCGCGTCGAGTTTCAGTACGACACCGTCATGCGCTACGTCAACTGCCCCGTCGTGCGCGTCGACGGGTCCGGGACCTCGCCCGAAGTCGCGCGCGCCGTCGAAGGCGTCATCCGCGACTTCATCGCCGCAGCGCCACGGCCGGAGGCTTCGGCTTCGGCTTCGGCGTAGGCGCCGCCAGGGGCTGCCACGCGGCGAATTCCCCGTCCGTCATGGGCACGGGCTCCCTCGGCGACAGCGGCAGGCCTTTGGCGCCATTGGCAGTCGGCGCCGTCGTGGCGTTGGCGACCGCAGTCGGCGCCGTATCCTTGAGGATGTACGTCCGCGGCGGCCCGTCGGGCGTGTGCGAGTACGTGATCAGGTACGTCGCCGTCGACGCTTTTTTTTGAATCACCTGGATGTACATGTCCGACTTGTCGCACGTCTTGGACGCGCCGTCGCACGTGCGCTCCCACAGTGTAATCACGCCGTCCTTCAAGTGCCCCGAGAACCCGCCCGCGCCCAGGCTGCGCTGCGCGGCGTCCGACACCCGGATCGTGCCGCGCCCGGACTTCCAGACCTCCGTGTACGTCAGGGCCACGCCCGGCGCCATGCCGCCGCCGCCGCGCACGCCGCCAATCTCCCACTGAGGTTTCTTGCCCCCGCCCAGCAGCCGCCCGTCGGTCACCACGTACGCGACCAAAATCGCCGCAATCACACCGATCACCAGGATCTGCGCCGCCGAGACGTGCATTACACTACGCTAGCGATTTTTTTTCAAGACAATACCCGCTTGAGTTTGCTGTGCGTGGTCTGCTTGTACTCCGAGTTCCACAGCCGCATCAGCGCCAGCGCGTGCGCCGCCGTGCCGCCGAGGCTCGCCACCAGGCGCCGGATCTCGGGGCCGTCCCAACGCGAAATCGCATCCGATAACATGCCGCGCACGTACGCCAGGTCCTCGACCGGGAGCTCCGAGGCGCCCATGCCCAGCGTCTCCCCACGCCCCAGCGCAATCGCCCGCACGTTCTTCAGCTTGGCGTACTGGTTGTACATCTTGGACCAAATGGTCCCGAACTTGGTCACGGCCGCGGCGCCGGACCGCGTGCCAGGGGGCGCGTGCAGCGTCTGCACCGGGCCCGCGACCGCAAACGCGCCGTACGCCTCGAACACGTCCCAGGCCTGGTGGCGGTACATGTGCGCCTCCACGGTGTCCGCCGCCGAGAAACTCTCCGACACGGCCGCGCACTGCGAGATGTCGCTCGCAACCCCCAAGTAATTCTCGTTGATGCCCATGCTCAGGACGCTGGGGTCGCGCAGGTACAGCTGCAGGCACCGCGTCACCCCCGGGTTCTCGCCCAGCAAATTCTGGACGACGTCAAGCCCGTCCAAACGAGCGCTGACGTCGCCGTCCACGTCGGCCCCCGCGTCGGCCGTCACGTCCGCCCCCGCATCGGCGTCGGCGTCGCCAGCACCGGCGTTGGCGGCCTCGGCGGCGCCGCGCCCCCAAAAGTCCACGGCCGCCAGCGCGCCGCGGATGTTGCCGTTTGCGGAACTCACGATCTCCGCCTGCGTCTCCGGCGGGACGTTCAAGCCCAGGGCCGTCACCGCGCGACTCACGATGCCCGCGACCGCGGCAGACGACGGCTTCGAAAACGCGATGCGGTACATGTGCTTGGTCGCGTCCGCCAGGCGGGAATTGCGCGTCGACCGCGATAAACACACGATTTTCGTAGCCGTCTTCTTGGTGAACCCCAGCACGTCGGTGCACGTCGTGGAGTCCACCGCGAACAACGCGTCGAATTCGTCGACAATCACCACTTTTTGGAGTCCGTTCACGGCCACGGGGCTCGTGCACGCCTGGGCCAGCAGCGCCTTGATGCGGGGCGTGCCCGTGCCGACCCACACCGGCTCCAGCCGCATCTCCTTGACCAGCAGCCGCATCAGCGTCGTCAGGCCCGAACCCTGCGCGCCGCTCACCAGCACCGCCATCGAGGACCGCCGCGTCACGGCCGCGCGTTTCTCCGCGGCGGTCACGGCGGGAGACGGTTCGACGGGCGGCGCGCGGAGCCAGGCGCGCAGGTCCGCGATGCCGACGTCCGACAACACCAGGTCCAGGGTCGTTCGCGGTTCCGTTCGCGGTTCCGTTCGCGGTTCCATCGCGCCGTTTATTTGTACACACCCCCCAAAAATGCTGGATCAACTGCTCGATCAGTGCTCGACGTACATGGCCTCGGACTCCGCTAAGGCCGCCATCCAACAGCGCGTCCTTAAGCCCGCACTCGACTACGTCCAGGGCGAGTGCTCCTGGCTGGTCAAGCTCCTGCACGGCATCGCGGGGCTCCTGGTGCTGCAAGCCGTGCTCCTGGTCGTCGTCATCTGGCTCGTGGCCACGCGGGCACTCGGGAGTCCGCGAGTAATTTCTTGACCCAAGCAAAGGCGGAAATGCCCGTGCCGATGCCCCTGGAGGATCCCAACATCGTGACCGAGCGTCTCGCCGTCGCACACACACGGTCCTGGTGCCGCAAGTACCCCGGGCTCTGCGCACGCGAAGCCGGAATCGAGACCCTCTTCCTGTTGGGCGCCTACCTCCTCCTCCTCTTCGTGGCCGCGGGGTTCAAGACCACCGCGATACCGGCCGCCACTGGAATCTTACAATTTGTCGTGCTCTTTGCAGCGCTCAGTTTCGGGGCGCGCATGGTGTCCGACGATCTCGGCAATAAAATGTCCATCGCCGCAGTGTCGGGCGTCGGCGCCAAAGTCGTGTCCATGGTCGTCCCCAAATTCGCGGCGTGGTGATTATTTAGCCGCCGCGCCAGCGCTTCTACCGCGCAAGCACGACCACGCCGTTGGCCGTCAGACGCACGCTCACGTCGGGGGGCAGGGGACCCGCGTCCAGGAGCGTGCACGTCCGACGCGCGTTGACCACCAACGAACGCACGGTCCGCGCCATGCCCCGAACCACCGCCGCGTCGAATTCCACGTGGTCGTAATCCAGGTCCACAGACTCCAGAGCCGATAAAGACGATAAGGTCGCAAACCCGGAATCTTCGTTGGGGGCGCACACGCGCAGGGTCCGCACCCCAAACTCGCCTCCAAAAAACCGGGACTTGTCGAACGCGCGGTGCACGCGGACCTGGCTGGCCACACACTCCAGGTCCACGTGCACGCACCCCTGGCCCAGCGGCTCGATGAACAGCAAAGCCTCGAACGCCGTCAGGGTCAGGGTCGGGACGTTCGGCGTGTCGCGCACCACCAGCGTCGTCGCGTTCCGCAGACTCAGCAGCTTCAGCGCCGGCGGCAAGCCGTCCACCAGCGTGGTCTCCCAGTACGGCGCCAGCGTCAGGCGCAGGGTCTCGAGGCCGTGCAAAGGCTCAAACACCTTGGTGTGGAAGGTGTCGAAAGCACCCAGCGGGAAGACGCGGTGCAGCGTCAGCGTGCGCAGGCGCGAGAGCGTCGCGAGGTGGTCCAGCACCGCGGGGCGCAGCAGGCAGTGCGCGGCGTCCATGGTCTCCAAACGAACCAGCCGGCGCAGCCAGCCGCAGTGCGTGTACATGCTGCGGCGCGCGACCAGGGCCACGACTTTTCCGGAAATCGCATCGGACGCCATCCACTCGCGCAGCTGCAGCGACGTGCACGCGCCCATGCTCACGCGCACCGAGCCCACGCGCGCCGCCGCGGCCGCGAGGGCCTTGGACACGCACGTCGCGCGGCACAGACTCCGGGCCGGCAGGTGCTCCATGATCCTGACCAACAGGTCCTCCGGCAGGTCCGCCAGCGTCGCGGGCGCGGCGGCGAGCGTCGTCATCATGCGGCCAGGCGCGTCCGCGGTCTTAAGGCCAGTTCCATTTTTTTGTAGGTCTAGCGATATGGACCCGTACAGGGCGATCAGGGCCAACGCGGCGGAGAAACGCCGGGCGGCGAACCAGGAAGCCAAGGCCATCGCCAACGCGATCGTAAACGCCGAGAACGCGTCCGCGAAATCACGACGACAAATCACCAACAATAACCTTGCCACAGAGCTCAAACAAAAAACCAAAGAAGCCAAAATTAAAGCCTACAACCTGATCAACAAATACCAGGGCAACAACAACAAGCTCGTCGACGCCGTGAGACAAAAGACCGGAAGAAACGCCCGAAATCTCGTTGGTAGGTACAAGGATATGTCCAAGAAACACAAGCTTCTCGTAACGAAGGAGGCGGCCAACGCGGCGACCCCCGCCGCACCACGCAACCCTGAGCCGCCCGCCGCAACCCAGATCATCAATCTGACCAGTATGAGCAGCAGCAGCAGCAACAACAGACCTGAACCGTCGACTCGAAAAAGACCCCGGAACGGTAACACCACCAGGAACACCAAGAGGGCCCGGGTTGAGGGAAACAACCGCGGCGCAGGGCCGTCTCGTCGCCTCAACGCAAACGCAGGGCCGTCTCGTCGCCTCAACGCAAACGCAGGGCCGTCTCGTCGCCTCAACGCAAACGCGGGGCCGTCTCGTCGCCCCAACGCAAACGCGGGGCCGTCTCGTCGCCCCAACGCAAACGCGGGGCCGTCTCGTCGCCCCAACGCCAACGCGGGGCCGTCCCGC
>JACCDP010313098.1_pt1 | contig 10078 bp, 8 predicted proteins | sample 7445841 | NCBI WGS metagenome assembly JACCDP01 (sample SAMN15323441, study PRJNA562643) | freshwater metagenome | isolation source: river surface water | place: USA:Blue River Watershed | collected 2017-08-17
CGGTATCGGTCGACACGTTCGGCACGGGCACGATGCCCGATGAGCAGCTCGCTGATCCCGTGGCGCTGAAGTTTGACCTTCGCCCCGCCGCGATGATCGAACGCCTCGAGCTACGCACACCGCTCTTCGAGCGCACCGCGCGCGACGGGCATGTGGGGCACGCCGACCTGCCGTGGGAGCACGAGAACGAGATCGATCCGAAGACCGAGTTCCTTAAGCGCGTGACGGAGCGCGCCGGCGCGAGCCAGGGTGCCCCAGGGCGATTCCCCTGCGGCCACCTGCAGCGCCTGGGCAAAGAGCATCTCGCCGTAGGGGAGCACTTCCCCTATGGCGCGCAGGGAGCCGAGCTGATCACCTGCGTGGTGTGCAACCCAAATCTAGACAGCGCAAACGAGGAGGTTTCCAATGAGCGATAACAACACCCTGTGCTCAGATCACGAACTGGCCTACGAGCTCCACCGTCGCTCGACAGGGGAGTCCACCAGCGAGGATCTTCCTGCGCTTCTTGACGATTGGTGCGAGTCAATCTTTGATGGGGACGCAATCGTCTGTGATGAGTGCAAGAACGAATCACCACTCAGGATCAAATTCCACTGCAACCGAGAAGAGCAGCTCCTGGGCTTTCATCCCTGGCCAATGCTTCGGTACCTGCTCTCAGAACAGCTTGAACGGGTTCGTGAAGAGCCCGAAGACTACGAGCCGGAGCCAGTAGATGGCACCCCCGAGGAGCGTGCCGCTTGGTATCAAACGCAGCTGGAAATCGCCTTCGAAGGTCTTGAGTCCGATCAGCAGGATTGGTGGTTTGTGCTGCAGGTGTTCGTCGGCAAGGTTGAGATGTCGGCGGTTGTCCGCTCACGAGAGCTCATGCATGGATCAGCCGTGGTTTCACTTCGGCCATTCACCACGCTTGAAGCAGCCCTCCAGCATCGAGCTTCGCTCGGCACCGACGACCTTTCCGCGCTCACCTTTGAGCAGCTGCGCAGCTTGGCAGAGGCGGATCCAGATGCCTAAATCCGACTACGTGCACCCCGGCAGAGCCAAGCCTGGCAGCACGCTGCTACGGGCAGCTCTATCGGCATTCGACCGTGAATTTCGCTGGACCAAGGCGAAGCGTGCGGCGAACGACGCATCGATCTTGCGCCACTACTCTGGCGGGATCAACAGCCTCGGCTATGGGGTAGCCATGTTTGCGCAGGCACACCGGAAGCGCGAGGGGTGGCTTCCGGATCCCGCCGGGTGGAACAAGCGACAGATTCATCTTGCCCCGAGCGGGGTCTACTTCAAGATGCACGGGAACTCGGGTGCGGTCACGCGTGCAGGCGTCGCTCTTTATCCCGATGGCAGCGTAGAAAAGTTCCAGGGGAGCGAGTATCGCCCACTCCACTGCCTTTACTGCGGCCGAGTCGACCTGCGTGGCAGTGTCAACTACGACAGCGCGCCACTCGATTGCATCCGTGAGACTCGCATTCCGCCACATCTGCTGCGGCTGCTACCCAGTGATCCCCCGAGCGTTGCCTGGCGACGGAAGGAGCTTGCGGCGCAGAGAAATCGCCGTAAGGCCGAAGACCGGCGCAAGGCCGAGGCGGCTGCTGCCAGCAAAGCGGCCCGTGAGGCTGAGGTAGCTGCCCGGGAGGCAGCATCACAGGCCCGCTATGAAGCCCAGGAGGCGCAGCGAGCCCGTGAGGCTGCTCGAGGGCCATTCGAGCGTGCGGCTCGCTCAGTGGCCAGCTACGCGAAGGAGCTCGCCTTGTGGATGCTCTTTTTCATGCTGCTTGGGATTGCGAGTCGAGGGCGATAGGAACAACTGTGTCATAGACCTGGCACTGAGCGTTGCCTCAATGGTTGCCGGTAAGGATGGCATTCGCGCTGAGGGGGCGAGTTTTGCAGATGTCCACACAAAAGCGTGGGTCAACAGGGGCTGAATTCAGACTCGGAACGCCGCATCCAAACAGAGTACGCTCAATTAAGATATGAATCAAAATCAAATATAGAGGCACTTGCCGAGGAGGTTTCTTATGGCTGGACGCAAGGTAAAGATCTTCACCGACTGGCGAAAAGTTGTGCAAACCCTCGAAGACAGCTATGAAAACCTGAATGGTGTGCCGCGCCCCGAATGGATGATGAAAGACATCATTCAGAATTCATGGGATGCGCGAAAAGATAAGAACAATGCCGAGAACTGGATGTTCACAATCAGTCTGATTGAAAACAAGGGCTCCAACGTCATTGTATTTGAAGATGAGGGCACAACGGGCCTAACCGGCAAACTGACAGCCGACGAAGCCACCAAGAAACTTGAGAACGGAGAAGAGCTCCCACCAACTGAGCGTCGCGCCCGTTTCTACGCAAACGCAGTCACATGGAGTGATGGGCAGGATGCTGCAGGAGGTCGCGGTCAAGGCAAGGGCGTCCTTGTCATCGCCAATAGTTACGAGTCAGTAGTGTTTGAGAGCAAAAGTGCCGACGGATACTTCTCGGGCGCTCTTGTCCGAGATGCGTCCGGCGCGAACATGGAAGATGACGAAACCACTCCTGAACAGTTTGCCGCTCGACACTGCCCTAGCCTGCGCCCAAAGAAAACCTCTGGGGTTCGAATCGTCCTGAGCAATCCTGATCCCGATCTTGTTTATGCCATCAAAACTGGGGAGATTGATGGGCACATCCTTGCGTCTTGGTGGCCGCTGATCGCCACAGAAGGGCGCATTCGCATCCAGGTAAACGGAGTATCACGGGAGTTGGAAGCAACAGGAGCGTATGAGAATTTAGTGCACTCCTATCAAACAAACTCTCCGCTTGGAGGTGCTGTAGTCATTAAAAAGCCAAGCAAGGATGATGAAATCATTGGCCATACGCTTGCGAAGAGCGCAGTGTCAGTTCTTGATCTGAGTCAAGACGATTCTGAGGAGGACGAACTAGACCATCGAGCGTTCGGAGTGCATCTGATTCGGCAAGGTATGATTGTCGAACGATATCGCCTACAAGAAAACTTGCTGCAGCTCACATACGAAATCAAAACTGAACATCGCGACGCAGTATGCCAAGGATTCTATGGCTTTCTAGAGATTAGTGGCACAGAAGGCAACCGTGAGCTAAAGAGGTACGAAAACCCCCTGCATTACGGCTTTATCGGAGGCCGTGGCGGACGAGTTTGGAAGAGCGTGGCCTCGTATCTGGAAGATCCAACACGTCACGCGTTAGGTGAGTTGGGCTTCTTGATGGATGATGATGAGGCTGAAATTGAGCGCGACAAGGCGGTCCAGTCAGCGGTTCAGGGTGAAATCAATAAGCTTGCCCGCAAACTGGGGATCAACCCGAGTAAATCAACGGTTCCGGGTGCTGCCAATGGTAGGAACAAGCCAGGTGGTTCACCGCACCTGCCAATCCAGATTGCGATCGATAACCCAAAGCGAGGCGAAAGCCTGCCTAAGGATCAGCCAGTGGATGGGTTGCTGGCCAGAGTGCGCAATCGCCAGCAATGCACCGTCACTGTTGAGGTGGAGTATCAGCTAGAAGTGCCTGGTGAAGAGGCTAAGCATCTAGGGCAAGTTGAGGCAACCATTGCTGCCTCAGAAGAGCGCGAGTTCGCAATCCCAACTATCCCTGCCGCGGCGGTTTCAGAGGCCGGCCGCTACAGGTTGATCGCCACGGTTCGGCTCAAGAGCGCTGGTAATCTGGAAGTACTGGATAAGGCCCTGCTTTCTACAAGCGGTCAAGTGAAGGTGGGCTGGTATCGCTCCGACGCTGTCAACCTCTACATTGCAACTCCGCCGCCGCAAAAAGGCTTGATCGATTGGGTTTGGGAAAGCAAGTATTGGTACACGCCGATGGAATATGCTCATGACCATAAAAGCCCTAAGGTTTATGTATTTGAAGGTTCGACTGTAATGAAGAACGCAAAGAGCAATGGAGACGATGCTATCGCGGCTCTCTATCGAGAAATTGGCTTGCGTGCATTGGCGGGATATGTTGTGACAGATGAAAATGCTCTACAGGAGTTACTCACGAAGACAGAGATTGACGACGCAGGGGACAAAGGAATCCTTGAGGAGTCAGTCTATTTCCAGTTGCAATCGCGGATGTAAATGGGCCACGTATGGGTTACCGGGGTTGATGGCGATAGGGCACTTCGCCCTAGGCTTGAGTTTCCATCTGCCGTAGCAGTTGCTGCGGCAAACGCTTTTGATGTTGAACTTGCGAAGGCCATGCAGATTGTGGTTCAGGAGTGTTTGAAGGACAAAACCAAGCATAAAGATCTTGGCATCATTCGTGAGAAGTGGATGCTGGGAAACGAAGTTCGCAATCGCGTACATCCGTTGGCGCTTGCGAGCAACGTTGATCCACTGCTAGCTCATCGGGCAGCATATACGTATATCAGCCCAATACTGGCAATCTCAGCTCGGGCTGACCGCTTTGGGGCGGATGAAATCAGCCTGTGTGTACTTCTGGCGTCGCAATCGTGGGATAGATTGCCTGGAAAGAATCTCAGGTGGGCTGACTGGTGGTCTATCTTGGAGGCCCCGAACCTTCGGCGAGATGCCCGTTTAATTGCGCTGGTCGCCAGTCGTATTGAGAGCACCGGTAGTCGAAACGTCCGAGACGCGATCACTGCGTTTCGGCACCACTTTAGGGACTGGAATACTACGGTTCTCTCTGATGAAGCTCTCGCCTCAGAGGTGGAATCTGTAGCAATCGGAGCGTCACGTGGCGACAAGTAAGAAGTTAGATGCTAGCGCTCAAGTCAGTGAAGAACAGAAAGTTCTTGACTCTGTCTTGACACAGATTGAGATCGAAGTTAAGAGATTCAATGATTCGCTTGAATGGGCTACTAATCCAAGAACTATGGCTGGTATTCAGTCAGCGCGACTTCATGTTGACACTGATCGCCCATACTTCGGACATTTCAAAGCAAAGAATGATTCTACGAACTCTCAGGTTTTTGACCTCAGAATCGGGCTGAGTGGCGCACAAACCAATCCTCAGATTGTGAGCTGGGAAGCACCGATTGCTCGCGTGTACCACATGCTCCAAGGAGAGCCGGGGAAATCTGGAGAATTCAGCATCTCGGATCGGCGAGAAATAGAGATATGCGATAGCAAGGTCACTAGAGTCCGTGGCTCTTATGGATTTGATAGCCTTCAGACCCAGGATGGTTCAGTCACAGATTCAACGCAGGCGGTCGACCCTAAAACCCGCCTTACGGTGGCCCTTGAAAGCACCAGAACGGGGGAGTTTAAACACATTGTTGAGACGATCCAGCCAGACCAGTTCACTGAGATTTCAAGAAGTGCCCGCGGGACACTGGTCTTAGATGGAGTGGCGGGATCTGGAAAAACCATGGTGGGTCTGCACCGCGTCGCTTATGTAACGTCATCCCTACGCGAACCGGCAGAGCGGGTTGAGATTAAGCGAGTTTTGTTTTTGAGTCCTACCCCAGATCTCTTGCGGTGGAGTACAAAGCTACGGAAAGATCTTCGCATCGAGGAGATGCGCTTTGCAACAATCACCAGATTTATGTGGGAGTGGTTGCAAGGCATACCAGGCGTCGTTTTGGATCAGATCGCTACAGATGGTGCGGTTACTAGTCAGCAGAATCCATCAAGGAATGCAGTGGAACGCACTAGTCGCAACATTGTCGGGCTAAGCGAAACACCAGAATCGCTAACGATTAATCCGGAGCCGCTACTTGTTGACATACCGTATAAGCGTGAAATCTCAAAGCGAATGAACGTAACCGATTGGCTCCGCTTCTGGTCATATTCCCCAGTCCTTGCCGAGGGCGACCTACAAATCAAGCAGCTTGGGCAGAAGCCTTACATCGACCTTAAGGTTGTTCGCGAGACCTTACAGAACAACGTCGCAACAGCCATCGATCAGGCAAGAATTCGTACTGTGTGTGATTACCTCCCTCTGGTTACTCCGCTTGATATTACGGGAGACGTTCTACTACTCTCAGTGGACCGACAGCGCGCCGATGTACACGCGTGGCTGAAAATCAACTATGAGTTGGTGTTGGCCACCATAAAGGCCGCCTCGTGGGGTGCCAATAGCGCCCACTACCAGCGGATCGCAGCGGTGCAAATCCGTTTCAGTGATGAGTTGTTTCACAGATTTGAAATCCCGGTTGATAAGCTAGATTTGCCCGTCGAGAGTGCCACTTCGGGCAGTAAGGGCCATACCGTCAGAAATCTAAGTTATCGAGATAGGTTCCGTACAAATCTCCTCCAACGAGGACAAGGTCTGGAGAGTCAATTTGAATCAACCACGCGAATGAAACCAGAATTTCGCGGGCGAGAATTAGACCCTAAGTGGAAGCAAATCGCGGCAAACGTAATTGAACAATACGTAGATCAAGTTTGGCGCCGAGTGCCGTTGTCTACCGTCCTACCTTGGGCGGTAATGTATGACCAAACAGAGGAAGATTGTCCAGACCGTGCATCCCTGGCAGTTCTCTGCGCTGCCGTGATCCAAAATCTGGACGAGGATGACATCAACCGAAATTCGCTTAGCCATATTGTTGTTGATGAGGCCCAGGAGCTCTCCGAGGCTGAACTTTCCTTCTTGAAGGACGTCTCAGCAAACAGTCTCACGTTGGTTGGCGATTCAGCGCAGGTCATTGGTCTTAACTACGCCGCAAGCGGGACCCCCCCTTGGATCCAGGAGCGAGCAGGACTAGAGGTTATTCAGTTCAATCGGAGTTATCGAACAACTGCGAAGGTGACTGAATTCTGTAATGCCATCCTTGAAAGGCGTGGCATTGGTAGGCTAGCTGAAAGTTATTCGGAGCGACCAGGAGATGCGGTTGCGGTTGTCGGTCGTGAGTCAGAGACAGAACAGGATTCTCTAATCAAGGAATGGTTTGAGAGATTCGACGCCGGATCAGGATTAATAGTCGTCCCTGAGGCGAGTAGCGCCATGACACGCAATCGCATCATGGAATTACTCGCTTCGATCGATCCGCAGGCTGAAACTAGATGTCGAGTGATGACGCCTGCCGAAGCTCGCGGATTAGAGTTTGACCATGTCCTTGTGGCCTATTGTGATCATGGTAACTACCCCAAGACTGAGAAGTACGGAGCAGCTCTGTACGTAGCGTGTACCCGCGCCACTGCGACGCTGACCTGCACTTATTTTGGTTCGGCGAGCAGCTGGCTCCCGACGAGCCAAGACAGTTAGCAATAGCACGGAAATGGCCAAATCGAATAACCAGAGCCTCAGCCCTACGAATCAGAAACTTCTCGCATGGTTCGAGGCGCGACCAATGCAAAGGATTACCTCCGAAGCATTGCGGGACAGCTCGATAGCTATCTGGTCAGTGCGCAAGAAAGATGCACCACGAAGTGCTCGCAAGTTATGGGAATTGGGATTCTTGGAGCGCCAAAATGGCACAAAAGATCCTTATTGGTTCAATCCAGGGATCGATCATCAAGCCAAAGGTGTCGAACGTCAGCGCATTCTCTGCGGGCAGGCACTGGCAGCCGTCGCAAGCAGACTCGAGAAGATCATGGAATACGTTGCGGCCCCTGGGGTGCTTTCTACGCGCGAGCGTGCCCAATTAGCTGAGTTTGTTGAAGCGAGTAGCGCAGCGATTGCGAAGGTCAGGTTTGCCAGCACAAATAGCAAGAGTTCGAATACATAGCCATTTATGCGGAATGGGTGCTTCGGGTCGGTGGCGCAACACCCATCGCCTAGGCCACGTCTAGTCCTTGTCCGCCTCCTGATCAATGCCATGCTGCTGATACAGCCGTAGAACCTCGTTGCAAAATGCCAGGAGGCGGAGGCGCTCTGGGTCAGATGACTTATCTGCGCTAAGGCGCCGCTGCCATTCTGAGAAAAGCTTGAATCCAAAGTCCCGCTGGTTCAGGACCTTCTTGCGATAGTTATGTGACGCGCAAAGTGTTTGGCCATTGGAAATCGAACCCGCTCCTCCTTTTTCACGAGGGATAATGTGGTCAACATGGATCTGGCGACCCTCAGCCTCGCCAAATCCACATACGACGCACCGGTGCCCGTCTCGTTTTAGAATGGCAAGCCTGGTCGCCTCACTAAAGTTCCGCAGGTCTACGCGACCGGAAGCGTGATCTGGATCGTATCGATAGACACCGTTCGCTTCTTTGACAAGTTTCCCTCGTTCCGCCAGCGTGCGGATAGCACGGTCCGAATCTTCAAGCCGCAGTCCATATTGCGCTTTGTAGCCTTCTTCGAGAGCCTTCTTTGAAACTTTGTGGCGAATTCTCTTGTTTGGTCGCGCGCTAAACCAGGCTAGAACAAACTCTAGCTGTGATTCACTTGGCCTTGGCACGCTCGGCTCTCTTTGCTTGGCGGAGGCCCTTTACCAGCGTTGTGAGCATCTCGGTAGCTATGGCCGTAACCACGGGGACAGCTACCGAATTGCCCATTTGCCGATACATCTGCGTTCTCGATACTGGGATATGAAAGGTTCGCGGGAAGCCCATAATTGCTTTGCACTCGTTCTCGGTTAGCAACCGCAAACCCGTTGGGCCATCCTTGACAAACGTTCCGGTGAGTCGCTGGATCTTGTGATACGACGCGACCAAGGTCTTCACTTTGGTTTTTGAACGACGGTCGATGATCTCGGGACGACCGTCATCCAGCTTGAACAGATACCCCTCCTGGAGGTGTTTGGAAATTGAGCGATCAGTTACACCAGACTCAATGAACGGGCCGATCACCGCATTCTTCCGTGATTTTTTTGGCCAGAAGAAGATCGCATCTTGTCGCATGCGGCGCTTGTCATACCCAACGATGTAGACACGTTTTCTATGCTGCGGTACGCCATAGTCGGCGGCATCAAGTACCTGGTGGTGCACGGAATATCCCAGCTCGTTCAGGCTATTTGTAATTACCGAGAAGGTATTGCCCCCGTCATGGTTGAGCAGTCCAACAACGTTCTCTAGGAGGAAAGCGGCAGGCCGCTTTGCCTCTAGGATTCGCACCACATCGTAGAAGAGTGTCCCTTGTGTTTGGTGCCTGAAGCCCTGCCTCTGTCCGATCGAGCTAAACGGCTGGCATGGGAACCCAGCAAGCAAAATGTCAAAGTTTGGTATCTCGGAAGCATCAATTTGGGTGATATCTCCGTGGGGCACTTCCCCAAAGTTGGCCGCATACGTCTTTTGGGCATCCTTATCCCACTCGGAGGAGAACACGCACTCGCCACCCACGGCCTCAAACGCCAGGCGGGTGCCACCAATGCCGGCGAATAGGTCGATGAAGCGAAACGGCATGGTTTTCTTCGGCCGACGCACCCTGGGCCAAGGAATTTTGGTCTGAATTGGGCGGCGAGGTGATTTCTTCATGCCCTAAGTTTAGAGGCTAGTTCATGGTGCGTATTTAACGTGCTCCGTTGAGAGATTTTTACGGGCCACGAGGGGACCTCGTCCCACCTCAGAGCAGGAAATTGGCCGTTTAGGGAGGAGGCGATTAGCCGTTCGCGGCCGAGTCGTGCACCTCCGACTATCCCCATGAGCAAGAGGTAGGCCTATACTATTTGTGATGGCAAACCCGCAGAGACCTACCTGGATCAATGACAACCGCCCGCAATCTTTCGCCTTGATGAAGTTTGGTCAGGCGATAGAAACCATCGATAACCCCTATGCGGACGATGAAGAAGGCTATTCATATGACACCAATGTCCCTAACCATCTGAACCTTGCTGCCGGGGCAATTTGTTTAGTCGTAAACCGTAAGAAAAAGGGTTCTCCAAAGATCCCAGAACGGCTAGTCGTAATCGAAGCAATTCGTGCGCTGGACCCAGATGACACATTCTTGAAAAAGAAGTATCTCTGCCCAAACACGGCATGCGCCACCAGAAACGACGTTCGAGAACGAACCTCAGCGAAAGACGCAGATAAACGATTTCGCTGTCCCTCGTGCAAGCTTGAGTTTGGCAAGCCCGATGTCTTCTATGACCCAGTACGTAGATTTAAAGCTATCTACAGCGCAGAATCTGTCGATGTTCGCGGTGTTATCACAGAAGAGGACTTAGACAACGCGACTAAGCGCGCAGGGGCAAAGAAGGTGCCTCAGCATGCTATTCGGACCATGGACCTAGGTCGATTGC
>JACCDP010498208.1_pt1 | contig 10077 bp, 7 predicted proteins | sample 7445841 | NCBI WGS metagenome assembly JACCDP01 (sample SAMN15323441, study PRJNA562643) | freshwater metagenome | isolation source: river surface water | place: USA:Blue River Watershed | collected 2017-08-17
AAGACAAAGTATTTCTTGCTGTAAGAACTATTAATCCACATTTCCCTTGGATTATCCGTGAAGCAAAGTCGGGGCAGTTTAAAGGTCAAATGATATATGATAAAGTTAATGAGGACTGTGCAGATGCATGGGTTTTATGCAGAGCAGGTATGTTATTGAATCCTTGAGGAATTATGTCATCTACAAAAAGAAAGAAAAAGGGACCAGCTTTTGATTATTATCCCACACCGAAATGGTGTGTAAAAAGACTTTTAGAAAAAGTAAATTTTAGAACTGCAAATAATTATTGGCTCGAACCTGCTGTTGGTGATTGTTCAATCGTCGATGCAGTAAATGAATTTTGCGAAACAAAAAATCAATCCAAACCAAATTGGACGGGATTAGAAATACAATCTTCTTTTGAAAATGATATTAAGCAAAGAAATATAAACTATCAAATTGGGAATTTTTTTGATCGATCTTTGGATTTAGGAAATCCGAATGTTATTATAACAAATCCACCTTTTAGTTCGGCATTAGAATTTATTAAAAGAAGTATGGAACTTCAGCCCGAGTATATTTGTATGTTGCTTAGATTAAATTTTCTAGGCTCTGAAGACCGTTCTAGCTTCCTCAGAGAACGCACACCAGATATTTATGTGATTCCGAATAGACCATCTTTTAATGGCGGCAAAACTGATAGTATTGAATATGCTTGGTTAGTTTGGTCTTCAAGAAACAATTATGGTTTAAATCAAAATGGTTCTATGTGTATCCTTAACTCTACAAATAAAAATGAGAGAAAAAACAAATAATGCACACTAGAGGACAAGTAATTGAATTTATAGAAAAAATATTTGGAAATAGCATTCAATCAAATCAAGGATTGAATGTCTCGGTGATTTGTCCAATCTGTAAAAAATCTAAAGATTCAACATATGAAAAGAAAAAATTAGTTATACGTACTGATAATTTTTTAACTCATTGTTGGATTTGTGGATATAAATCAAAAAACATTTTAGAATTAGTTCAGAAATATAAAAAAGAATACATTGAAGAATATGTTAATAATTTTGTAAATTCTGAAGAATTATTTGTTGAAATAAAAGAAAATATAGACGAACAGAAAGTTTTAACTTTACCTAACGATTTTGAATTATTGGCAACAGCGGATCGACAAGATACACTGGTAAAAAAATACATAGCATATTTGAAATCAAGAGGGATTAATTCTTCTGAATTAGAAAAAATTTTATGGTACTGGAGATTTGGATTCAGTAGAACTGACTCAAGATATAAAGATAGAATTATCTTTCCTTCATTTGATCAAGAAGGAAATATAAATTATTTTACAGCAAGGAGTATAAACAAATTCATAAAACCAAAATATATTAATCCGCCAATAAATAGAAATTCTATCATATTTAATGAAATTCTTATAAATTGGAAAAAACCATTAGTCTTAGTAGAAGGACCATTTGATTTAATCAAATGCAATGAAAATGCAACTTGTATTTTAGGTTCTGAATTGAATATTGATTATAAACTATTTCAAAATATCGTAAAACATAACACACCAGTAGTCTTGGCACTCGATCCAGATGCAGAAAAAAAGCAAGATAAAATAGCTAAAGAATTATATTCTTGGAATATAGACATAAAGATATTAGATATTCCTAAAAAATATTCAGATGTTGGAGAAATGGAATCAGATGTGTTTATATCTATTCTAAAAAATGCTATTCCATTTACTATAAAGTATTCTTTAAAGAATAAAATTGCAAGGATAATATAATGTTAATGAAAAATATTATTCTAAAAAAGAAATGATTTTTTCAGAAAACAACATACTATTCTCTATGAAAAGGATTTAAAAAATGTGTAGAATAATTCAATTGAGTGATATTCACTGGCGAGGAATTTCACGACATGAAGAATATACAGAAGCTTTTACTCGTCTTTATAAAAAAATAAAAGAATTAAATCCAGATTTAATTATAAATACTGGTGATTCTTTTCATACGAAAACACAAGGCATTACACCAGAAGTAATCCAAAAACTTACATGGATGTTTAGAAGTTTAGATGAAATAGCTCCAACAATTACAATTCTTGGAAATCATGATGGTAATTTATCGAATAATGATAGACAAGATATTATATCTCCTATTTTTGATGCATTAAGACCAACAAATTCTATTTTGTGTAAGCAATCTTTTAGTTTTAATCTAGAAGAAAAATTACCGCAGGTAAAAAATGCTTCAAAATTCAGGTTTCATATTTATTCCCCTTTTGACCAAGACAATTGGGACAAAATTCAAACTGATTCAAGAAGAATAAATGTTGGTTTATTTCATGGTTCTATGCTGGGATGCGAAACAGATCAAGAATATGTTCTCATTGAAGCTGAAGCAGATTTATCATTTTTTAAAAATATTGATTTTCTTTTGCTAGGAGACATTCATAAGCATCAATGGATTTCAAAAAGAATGGATAAAAATGAAATAATAAAACCTTGGGCAGCATATCCAGGGTCTTTGATTCAGCAAAATTTTGGTGAATTAGAAACAAAAGGATTTCTTGCTTGGGATTTAAGAGAAAAAGATGATTGGGATGTTAATTTTCACGAATTAAAAAACATGGCACCATTTATTACTGTGCCATGGAAAGACAGTGTTTTTGACACGATTCGAAATATTGAAAATGAGAGAAAAGAAAATGCGTTCCTCCCAGGAACGAGATATAGAATAAGTTCTTCTCAGCCTATTTCTCAAATAGAGACCAAACAATTAATTAATGAATTAAAAGAAAATAAAAAAGCAGATGAAGTTACTTTTAAATATGAGTTTTTAACTAAGCTAGATACAATAGAAACTGATAATGGTTTATCTCTTTCGAAAACAAATCTTAAGACAAATATAGAAGGAATTCAAGAGTTATTTATACAATATCTTGATGCACATAAAGATAACATATCTTTAACAAAAGAGCAATTATCTTTCGCTCAAGATAAAATAAAAGAATATGTCAAACAAATCAATGTTCAAGAACCGGATTTAATACACCGAAATGTTACTTGGTCTATAAAAAATATGGAATTTGGAAATATTTTTAGATATGGTGAAAAAAATTCAATAAATTTCAAAAATCTAGATGGAATAATAGGAATTTTTGGACCAAATAAATCTGGTAAAAGTTCAATTATTGGTTCTTTAATGTATGGTCTTTTTAATACTACAGATAGGGGACCAATTAAAAGTGCTTATTTAATAAATAAAAATAAGAATAATTGCTTCGTTGATGTGAAATTTAATGTTGATAACGTTGATTATCTTGTTAAAAGACAAACATCTAGAGTAATAAATAAAAAACAAAAAGATGACGATAAAGCCACTACCACATTAAATCTTTATCGTCTTGAAAACGATAAAGTAATTGAAATGAATTCAATTACTCGTGAAGATACCGATAAGGAAATAAAAAAATTAATTGGAACATCAAATGATTTTCTAATGACGGCACTGTCTTCTCAAGGAGATATGAATAAATTCATAAATGAAGGTGCAACTCAAAGAAAAGCTATTTTATCTAAATTTCTTAATTTAGATTTATTTGAAAAAATGCATTCTTTATGCAAAGAAGAGTTTTCTTCTTTGAACGAAAAAACTAAAGAATATAATTCAAAAGATTGGGTATCAAGTATAGAAAAAACTACCGAAGAAATACAACTGTTGGAAAAAGTCATTGAAGATGAAGAATTAGAAATTAATCATTTGAAAAATATTATAGATACAAATAAATCTTGGTTCATAAAAAATCAATATCAAATAGAAGATAATGATTTTGTAAAAATAAAATCCAGTGTAGATAAACTTAATTTAGAAATTTCTCAAATTGAAAATAGTGAAGAAATCAATATAAAAAATTCTATGCTTCTAAAGCAACAAATTAAAGAATTAAAAAAAATAAATTCTCAAATAGATATAAAAGAACTAGAAAAAAAACATAACAATCTTGAAGAACTTAAAAAATTAATATTAGAAAATAAACCAGAATTATCAAAAGAAACAATTATTTTAGAAAATCAGATTAAATCTATCAAAAAACTTCAAGTAGTTCCTTGTGGCGACAGTTATCCGACTTGTCATTTCATAAAAGATTCTCATGAAGATAAAAAAAATCATCAAGAACAAATAGATAAAGTAGAAAAAATAAAAAACATTGTTCTAAATCTAGAATCAACTATTAATGTTCTATTGCAAGAAAAAATAAATGAAAAACTAAGAGAATATTTTTCAAATGAACAAAAAATTAAAAAGGCGGAAGACGAATTAAATTCGTTATTGTCTAAGCTAGATTTATTAGCTGACCAAAAAAACTTTTTATCTGTAAAATTAGCAGAAGAGAAATATAAGATTCAAGCAATAAAAGCAAAATCTTCAGAAGAAATACAAAAAGAAGCTACACAAAGACAGGAAATTATTAATACATCTCAAACAAAAATAAAAGCCTTAGAGGGCGTAACGAAACAACGATTAATAAAAATTGGAGCAAAATCAGAATTATTAGAAAAATTGAAAAAAGAATATAAAGAAGGAAAAATTTTAATAGATAAATTAAAAATTTATGAAGCAATATTGAGTGCTTTTAGTAAAACTGGAATTCCTTCAATTGTTTTAAAAACACAATTACCTACATTGAATGTAGAGATCTCTAAAATATTAAATAATATTGTAGATTTTAAAATAATTTTGGAAACTGATATCAACAGCAATGCCATGGATGTATACATTCAAGATGCTCATTCTAAAAGAGTTATAGAACTTGCTTCTGGGATGGAGAAGATGATTTGTTCTATCGCTTTAAGAGTTGCATTGTTGAATATTTCTAGTCTCCCTAGACCTGATATGTTTATTGTTGATGAAGGATGGGGTACACTAGATGAAAACAATATAAGCAAATGTTTAGAATTATTTGTTTTATTAAAAAATTATTTTAAAACGGTATTGATAATATCGCATATAAATCAAATAAAAGAAATTGTAGATCAAATTATAGATATAAAACATGACGATTTAGAATCATCTGTAAGGATTTAAAATGAAAAAGACACCAGAAATAGAAAAAACAAAATCAAAACCTACTCCTATTAAATCAATTTCTAAAAAAGAAATACCCAAACAAGAAGAATCACAGATTGTTGTTGATGCAGATCCATCAACAAATAAATTTGTTGTAGAAACAAATATTTTTGAACCATGGGCTGTTGCTAACTTTGCGCTGCCTAAGATTTTATTTACAAAAAGCGTAAATTCAAATGAACAGAAAATAAAAGAAAAAAGTACCATCGCATTTGAATTATATTACGTTACACAACCCAATCAGCCGCTTTCAATTGTGAAAGCGGCAAAAAACGGCATTGAAAAATTAAAACTTCATCATGTAGGCGAAGATAGTAAAATTCAATCCACTTGGGAATTTTCTAATTGTAGAATTGTTGGAATTGATTTTGGAGTTCTCTCTTATGAAGCAGATGGTTCTGAAGAAAAGCCATGGAACAAAATCAAAATTGAAATTGAATATGAACAAATTACAATTGATAGTTTTGAAGTTTAAAACTAAAAAAGCATAAGTTACAATATATTAAACCACTAACCAATAACAAATAACAAATAGAATAAAAAATGTCAAAGAAAAAGAAACACACAACAAATGTAAACGCTAATATTAGTTCAAATCCTCATGTAGTAAGAATGATTAATGATTTTGGAGATGCAATTAAATTAGGATTCTCTGAAGAAAATTGGATAACAGTTTCAAGGATTTTAAAAGATATTTCTGTAAATGTGTCACAGCATACGATGTTAGAACTTGGTAATTTATGGTCATATTCATATGTAGAGAATGATTATTCTCTAATAGAAACAAAGATTAATGATATTCTCAAGAATCTTTCTGTTCATTGAAATTAATAATATTTAAAATCTTAAAGCCCAATTTATTTGGGCTTTATTTTTTTTAACTTGTTATATTCTTATTCTAAAATGATATAGAATGTTTATATGAATCAAATCTTAACAACAAGACCAATATTAATAATAGACGGTATGAATTTCTTTATAAGGCATTTTATGGCTAATGAAGAAATAAATAACAAAGGAGAACCAATAGGTGGAGTAATAGGAGTTTTAAAAGGTATTAATGTCTTTTTAGATAAATTTTCTCCACAAAAAATTTTTATAATTTGGGAATCTGGCGGTCCTTCACCGAGACGCAAGAAAATTTCTAGTTCTTATAAAGCAAATCGCTCTAAACTAAAAGAATTTACAAAATATAAGGCTGGCACAGGTAGTATGAAAGATGTTTTGCGTCTTGATGAAGAAACAAAATTAAATCAATTGTTATTACTGTCTAAGTTATTAAAAACAACGCCAATTCATCAAATATTTGTTTCAGAAACAGAATGTGATGATATTATTGCTTATTTGATAAGAGGCAGATTATTAAATAATAATGTTAAAAAAATGATAGTGTCATCTGATAAAGATTTTATTCAATTATTGGACGATCCAACAGTAGAAATATATGATCCAGCTACAAAATCAATAATAAATGAACAAAAAATAATAGAAAAATACAGCATTTCTCCTAGAAATTTTTGTTTAGCTAAAACTTTAGTTGGAGATGATAGTGATAATCTCGCAGGAATTCCAGGTGCTGGATGGAAAACTGTTGCTAAACGTTTTCCTATTTTATCAGAAAAAAATAAAGATATTATGATTTCTGATTTATTAGAATGTTCAAAAATAAATTTAAACAATAAAAAACAAATTAAAATATATAAAGATGTTTTAATTAATGAAGAATTAATAAAAACAAATTGGAGTTTAATGTACTTGAATATATCTACATTATCAGCAAGTCAAATCAATAAAATTGACAGCACGATTGATAATCACGAATATAAAATGGATAAATTATCTTTTATTAAAACACTACTTGAAGCAGGAATTTCTACAAATCTTGATATAGACATATTTTGTTCAGAATTGAGAAATTTATTACATTAAATTTAGATTTGTTTATTCGAAAATTGTAATGTGTTAGGTTCAAAGAACTTCATTAATCGGAGTAGTTATGAGTACCATGAATGCAATAGTAGAGAAAAAAAATATAGAAGTCTTTGAAAAAGAAAGTTCAACATCACAAGTAAATAAAGTTTTTTCTTTCGACAGAGCTTTTCAAGAAAAAATTGTTCAGGCTTGTTTAGTAGATCGTCTTTGGGCTTCACAGTTTTCTGAAGTCTTAGATGTAAATTTTTTTCAATTTCCATATCTAAAACTTATCGCTTTTGAATATTTCCAATATCACAATAAATATAAGGAATTTCCTTCTTTTGAATTGTTGCTTAATATTTTAAAAGAAAAACTAAAGTCTGACAAAGATACTCTTTTAAGAGAACAAATAAAATCATTCCTTGTTAAAGTAAAGGACAATGAAGATTTAGGAGATTTAGGATATGTTAAAGATAAATCTTTAGACTTTTGCAAAAAAGTTGGTTTACAAAAAGCTTTAGAACAATCTGTAGATCTTCTTGAAACAGAAAAATATGAAAAAATTGTTGATTTGATTAAAAATGCCATTAGTGCAGGAAATAGTAATACTCCGGGTCTTGATCTTTTTTCGGATGTTGATGCAAGATATAGTGAAACATTCCGCAAAACAGTAGCTACTGGAGTTATGGAACTTGATCAACGAAAAATTCTTAATGGAGGTCTTGGAGCTGGTGAACTGGGAGTAGTTATTGCTCCGACTGGATGCCATGCAAAAGGCTCTGAAGTACTTATGTTTGACGGTTCCTTTAAAAAAGTAGAAGATGTTATTGTGGGAGATATCTTAATGGGTCCAGACAGTAAGCCAAGAAAAGTTTTAAGGCTTATCCAAGGACAAGATGATATGTATGAAATAAATACCAATTGGGGATATTCAGCAACATTCAACAAAGCACATACTTTAGCTTTGCAAAATTTAGTAACAAAAAAGCATGTTGAAATTACAATAGAAGAATATTTGAAAAGCTCTAAAGCTTTCAAGCGTACTCATGCTTGGCAACAACCAGAAAATGGAATAGAATTTCAAAATTATGAAACAAAATTAGAAATTCCTCCATATATTCTTGGCATTCTCATCGGAAGTGATTCGCTTAATTCAAGTTGTATTACAGTATCAACAGCTACTGAAGTAAAAAATGAATGGGAAAATTTCATAGAATCAAATGGTTCTATTTTAAGAGAATATAGAAATAAGTTTTCTCATCGGCACTACAAAACAAGTATATCAACAGAAAGAAAAATTAAGTCAGTTAATAAACTGAATAAAATTAGTTCATCATTATTATTGAATGAATTATTCAATAAGGAATCAGACAATAAATTTATTCCATTTAATTATAAAACGTCACGATACAATGATCGTTTGAATTTACTTGCAGGATTAATAGATACAAATGGTCATCTTATAAAAAATAATTCAAATTATGAAATACATACAAAATCTAAACAATTAGCAAAAGATATTGCTTTTATTGCAAGAAGCGTAGGGCTTTCAGCATTTGAAACGAAAAAATATAATGAAATTTGCAATGAATTTTATTCAATACTTACTCTTGGTGGACCAATAGAAAAAATTCCTGTAAGGATTGCGAAAAATAAAGTTTATAAAATAAAAAAATCTAACAAAAGACATTGGGTTACAAAATTTTCTGTTTGTCCAAAAGGTAAGAATGAATATTATGGGTTTACAGTTGATAAAGATAATCTTTATCTTTCAAGTGATTTAGCTGTTATAAGAAATTGTGGAAAAAGCCATGTGTTAGTTCATTTAGGTGCTCAAGCCCTAAAACAAGGTAAAAATGTGCTTTATTATAGCTATGAACTGAACGAAAGAGCAATAGGTATTCGTTTCGATTCTCATTTGCTAGAAATAAATTCTACAGATTGCTATGACCAAAGAGAAAAAATCAAGAAGTTTTATGAGGAAAGTTTAGAAAATCTTGGTAGATTAAAAGTAAAATATTATCCCACTGGTTCTGCAACAGTAAATACAATCAGGTCACACGTAGAAAAATTAGGTATTCAAGAAAAATTCCGTCCAGATCTAATTCTTATCGATTACGCTGGCATCATGCGCTCGACTGAAAAATATGAACTTCTTCGTCTTGAATTGAAAAAAGTATATGAAGAATTGCGTTCATTAGCAAATGAATTAGATGTTCCAATTTGGACTGCTTCACAGTCCAATAAAGAAGGTGCAGATAAAGATGTAGTAGATTTGACTAATATGGCTGAAGCTTATGGTCAAGCTCATGTAGCAGACTTCATTCTTGGTCTTTCTAGAAAATCTGCTGATAAGTCAACTGGTTATGGAAATATTTTCGTCGCTAAAAATCGTGCTGGGATGGATGGAGTAAAATATCATATTCATCTTGATACGGGCAAATCTATATTGAGAATTGTAACAGAAGATGAACTAAGAAATATCTCTACAGAAGATGAAGATATTTCAGAAGATTCTATGAAATTCTTAAGAAGAAGATTTAAAGAAATGCAAAGAAAAAATGATCGCTAAAATATTTTGAACTCAGGTATTTATCAACCACACGAATAAGGTAAATTATGACTCTATTAGAACGCCGCATTAATTATCGTCCATTTTTGTATCCGGAAAGTTATGATTTTTGGCTTAAACAGCAACAAGCACATTGGCTTTCTTCTGAGGTTACTCTTAATCAAGACCTTCTTGATTGGAACATGAACCTTTCTCAGTCAGAGAAATCAATTATTGGCGGTATTTTAAAGGGATTTACTCAAACTGAAATATTTGTTAATGATTATTGGTCAGGTAAAGTGGCTCGTTGGTTTCAACATCCAGAAATTGTAATGGCTGCTACAACTATGGCTTCTTTTGAAACTATCCATACTCAAGCCTATTCCCTACTTGATGAAACTCTTGGTTTTGCTGATTATGAAGCTTTTCTTGCAGAACCAACCATTAAAGCAAAGATTGATCGTCTTGTAGAAACTGGTAATATTGATACAA
>JACCDP011048254.1_pt1 | contig 10077 bp, 12 predicted proteins | sample 7445841 | NCBI WGS metagenome assembly JACCDP01 (sample SAMN15323441, study PRJNA562643) | freshwater metagenome | isolation source: river surface water | place: USA:Blue River Watershed | collected 2017-08-17
CGAACAGTGTAAATGCTCTACTTGTTTTACTTTTCTAATATAACCCCATTGAATATTGGGTTCGTTGTCTATATCTTCTATTTTACCTGTAGCCATTCTAGGTGTTGTGTCCCAATGGGGAGTTAATATAGCACCACCTACTGCGCCTGCCGTAGGTCTAAGATTCATACACTCTTCTAGTTTTTCTAATACTTGAGGTTCGGGTGAGTTGTCATCATCAACTCTCCATACAAAGTCGTAACCTTCTCTAGCCGCTTTTTCGTTAGCCATTTGATGATTATAGTGCTGACCTTTCTTTTGAGCAAAAACCCACTCCCACTTGATATTCATGATATCCAACATTCTAAACAATTGTTGATAAACTGGATATTTTCGCATATCTTCTGGTTGATCATTGTCATCATAAATGATTAAATAATCAGGTTTTCTAGTTTGATTAATAACACTTTGTATAGCTAAAGGCAAAAAGGTATGATATCTACCTTTAGTTGATATAGAGCATAAGATTTTATTCATGGTTTTTTAGCCTCTACCCTAAAATTGTATGCGGGGTGAGGAATCTTTTCTTCCATAATATGAATGTCAGTATATCCAGCTGCTGCTAAATGATTATATAAACTTTGAGGCCACCAACCGAATAAGTGAGGACTAGTAATGTCACCGGGGTCTCCTGTATTAGTAGTATTAACACTACCATATACTGCGTTTAAAATACCGAACTTGCCCCAATAGTCAGCGGTAATAAAATTCTTACACAACTGTTCTATGTCAGGCATTTCCATAACAAGTCTGCCACCAGGTTTTAATACCCTCAACCAATCTTTTAGAATATTCATTGTTTTATAAGGGTTTAAGTGTTCAAACACATGTATGGCCATAATTTCAGATATTGAGTTATCATCGAAATCTAATTCGGATATGTCCATAGTAACATGTGCGCGTTTATCATACAAGTCTACGCTAAGATATCCCGGATAATCTATACCACCTGATCCTAAATTTAACTTGATATTTTTATTATATTTCTTACAATTGATCAGTCCATTTCGTTTTATTATATCTGAAGCGTATTCTGGTATTTCTCCAAAAGTCTTATTATTCTTGTGCCATATAGGGAACTTACCTATGTTAGTATTTGCTGTTTTACTATATTCAACATTATCACAAACACAAATAGCTTTGTAGCCTGCTTGTACAGCTCGTATTGAAAAATCTATATCTTCGCCGCCACCGGGAGAAAATATTTCATCTAATAATCCTATTTCATCAAATAATTCTCTTTTTATCATAACACAAAAGAATATCAATGCATAATGTGCTGCGTACGGGTCATATAATTGAAGAGGTCCGGTTAAGCCAACAGCAGAATCATTAAATGGGGCTACCAATTGATCCAGCCAACGATTTTGATCTTGTTTTAATAACTCGGTGTCGTTGTTCAGCAGCACAATATATTCACCTAATGCTTGCTTAATACCTAAATTAGTAGCCTTAGTATAACCTAAGGCTTCATCTGACCAAATAAGTTTAGCCCACGATCCTAAACTAGTAACATACTCTTTAGTATTGTCAGTACATCCATTTGCTACTACGATAACTTCTAGGGTTTCTAAATCACTATACTGCTTGATACTTTCTATACAAGGTTTCAAAAGATCATCGCAATGATTATATGTAGGTATAATTATACTATATTTCATTCGTTACTCGGAACTATTTGAAATCCAATCAAGTTATTAGAATCAAAAACTTTTAAATGAGTAAGAGTTTTAAAAGTAATATCTTTTCTGTCAGCAAATAAATTGCTGATATATGCTTCAGCATCTTCTGCTGAATTAACTTCTACACCATTAATCATTAGACCAAGCTCTAAACTGATTAGGTGCATTCTGCCATTTCTGTCAATTATATAAATTTTCTTGTCCATTTTTATATCCTCTTTGTGTTAATTCGCTTAATCATATCTGCGATTGTTTCACTATTTACTACAGTATATCTACCGTCATAAAATTGTGGTTCTTGAAAATCAACAAATTCGTCATTTGTGTCATCTATCCAAAATATTAAATCTGGGTTAAGAATAACTCTTTGCTCTTCTAAAGGACACACTTGATTGATAAATGTAATATCACTGTCAGCACTATTTCTTGCCATTGTTAGTAATCTATGTGTATGACGCAATCTGCCGCCTTCAGTATAGTCGATATCTTTATGCTTGACTCTTTGTTCATAGCTGTGTAATGCTATAGAGTTTTCAAAGTGCTTGGCTAATTCATCAACTACTTGCTTCCTACTTGAAGAAGGTTTGCCCATAACTAAAACTCTAAAGTGTCTATCTGTAACCAATCTGTAGTATTGTACTAAGTTAGAGTCAAGTGCGTGAAATACCCATGGTCTAATAAATACACCTTGATTGGGTTCTAACAGTACATTAGTGTGTAAGTCCCATTCAAATAAGTTTCTATAATTAAACTGATAACCTTCTAATGCTGTTTTAGCGTCTATTTCACCTTGCTTGTTTTTGTGATGAAATAAGTTTAATGTATTCTTTTCTAGTGCTACGATAAAACACCATTCGTTTAATGAATCAAAATTTTCAAAGTGAATAATATTGTTGAAAGGCTTACGAAAGATTCCAGAATTTTTATGCTCAACAATTACTCGCTCACCCAATACTTTACTTAAAATAGGCTCTACTCCACCTAGAACCATGTTAAAGTTTTCTAGTTCGTAACCATATTCTTTTTCCGAAAATCTTACATCACTGACTGCTGCTACACATCTTTCTACATCGCCTGGAGGAAAGAATCCATCAGCATGTAACATTTTTACCATTGGTCTATTAGATGCTTTCACTAATTTTCTCCGCTATTGTTTTATAAATTTCACTGATTTGATTGTTATCAAATGCTATAGGTTTGCCTTGATCTGCGTTTATTCTTATTGTAGTTTGTAGTGGTATCTTACCTAGTACATGTGTATTGTACTTTTCACTTAAATTAAGTGCGCCATTTTCACCAAATATATGATCTATATTACCGCAATGATTACACAAGTAACCACTCATGTTTTCTACAATACCTAATATTTTAATATTACGCTCTATAAACAATTCTATACCTTTTTTACAATCAAGTAATGCTACATCTTGCGGTGTAGTTACTATAACTGCTTTAGCGTTTGGTAATAGTTCGCAAAGTGATATTTGTATATCACCTGTACCTGGAGGCATATCTATAACAAGATAGTCTAATTCTCCCCAATATGTGTTTAAAAGTAAGTTCTTTAATGCTACTGTAGCCATTGGACCCCGCCAACTAACTGCTTGATCATCTCTGATTGTACTAGCAATAGACATTATTTTTAAACCATATGCTTCAAAAGGCAAAGTATATTTCATGTCTTCAGTAAGATTATATGGCTGATTGTTTTCTAGACCAAACATCATAAACTGACTGGGACCGTAAATATCAGCATCAAACACTCCAACACTAAAGCCTTGATTAGACAAAGCCGCTGCTAAGTTTGCTGCTACTGTGCTTTTACCCACACCACCTTTACCAGATGATACTAATATTATGTTTTTTATTTGTGCTATATTCATGCTAAAACCTCGGATTGATTATGTTAAATCCTATTGATATTCTTTCTGTGCCAGAACGATTAGGTTCTACCATATGCGGTAACCATGGAGGAAAAAACAACAGCATTTGATCTCGCGGTGATATTGTTAAGTAATTACCTTTACCCTCGTTGTAATACTTGTCATACAAGTTTTTACTGTGATTTGTTCTTGGATCATAAAGTCTTATATTACCTGAATTTTCAGGAGCTTTTACATAATAAACACCGCTTAATAAAACACCATCATCTTGATGTGAATGTATATCGTTCCAATCAAAACTATTGTTGATATTTAACCACGCTTGTATTTCAAAATACTTTAGCATGTGGTCACTGCGCTGAGGCATTTTTCGTTGTATTTCTTCAAATAAAACTTCAGATACAAAGTTATGCCCTTGATATCCTGTGTTAGAAATCTTTACCGTAGGCTCAGTATATCTGTGCTTGTTAGCTGTTTTAAGTATAGCAGCGTTGTCTATATCACATTGCTCTACTAATACAATTGTTTCAAAAAGTCGTAAGAATTCCATTATTCGCTGTATATATCGTGATTAATTATGTTACACCAATGCTTTAACTCAGTTTTAGAAAAAGCCATTATACCATCGTTTAGTCTGTCAGTAAATTCACTATCTACTCCACCAAACCTAATAGGACTGTACACCGGCAATCTGTCAGGCTTGCGAAATATTCTAAAGTGTTTGGGGTAAGTTACATTCTTTTCAAATGTAGACCCCATGAATATTGTACCCGGTTTGTCAAAAGCTCTAGCCATATGCTGACCAACTGAATCACAACCAATAAAATAATCACATTCACTGATTAAAGCCATAAACATTCTTAGATCGGTATTTACTGTTTGTAAATCTACACTGATTTTATCACCCGGGTGTCTTAGTTCTTTAGGACCAAAATAGAAAAACAAACAATCTTTGCTTAAATTATCTAACATAAACAAATAATCATCGCTGTCTAAACTACGATGTGATGAATCATATGGTCTGTTGTTTGTAATTTGCATTGAACTACCATAAGGTTGAAATACTACAACTTTACTTTTGTTTTGTTTTTCTTTGAATTCTTGTATGATTCTTTTTACTGAGTTCTTTTCATAAGTACTTAGATAAAGATTTGGCTTGGTTAAATCACTATGATCAGTTGTTTGATTGATTTCTCTGTCAAATGCTTCTGCTAGCGATATCTTTTGGTTATAGTAATCATGCTGATAATAAGGTTCAGGACATATAATTTTTCTAGGTTTGATATATTGTTCAAATATATCTTTTTGATGAATACCAATAGTGCGTTGTTGTAGAACGGGATGAGACCAGTATAAGCTTTCCCATCCATGTACGATTACTCTAAAATCATCATCGGGGTTTAATCTGTGGTATTTTTCAAGAGCAGGGATAGCTGTAATTACTCTACCAGCACCGCCGTTAATAATAAAAGTTTTATTCATTAATTAAAGTATTCCAAGGAGCTATTAGCCCTTCACAATGTATTTGTTCTACTTCTAACAATTTGGTTTTGTCTATATTCTTAAACATAGCTTCTTCTATAGTGGTACTATCAACAATATGTTGGTAAAATGATTTAGCAATTAAATCTTTCATGTCTGTTAGTTCTGATCCGCACACTGACCATAATCTAGCATGTAATGATATTGCTCCATAATCATTTGTAGTGCGAGTTTTAAACACATATTTACCATAAGTATCATTATAAAAAGCTATACTAAACGTATTACTTAGTTTATATCTTCCTGATATTTTAAAAACTCTTTTGGGTAAAAGATTCAATCTGTTTATCAAATCTAATCCTACTAGTAACATATATGCTTCACCCGCTCCCTTTACACCATCCCGATTAAACAATTTACATGGTGTTCTGTTTCCAATATCTAAAAAATAAGTAGCATTACTAGCTAGTGTGTTGTACTGTTCGTCCGATAAAGGTACAGTTGAATTATCAATTAAAATGATAACAGCATCTTTATCTTTTTGTTTGATAGAATCAATAGTAATGATAGTTTGTTGATATCTGTCTTCTACTGATATTAATCCAAAATAAGTGTTTATAGTAGAAGTAACGATAAACACATTATTTTGTGTATTCATTCCACCACTTTTTCCAATCAATAAACGGATCTATTTGTTGTTCAAACTGTAAGTGTAATGCTAAACTGGGAATAGGATTAAATCTTATAGCTTGATTGTTTTGCCATATCTTCCATATAGTGTTAGACTCTTCATAATGTTCTGTTCTGGGATTCAAATAATCACCATTGTATTTTAATGCGAGAACTTCAAACAAATCCCAATTAGCTTTAAATATTTCAGGTACAGTAAACAAAACATTAGTAGTAAATACACCAGTTCGCCAATGACGATTAGAACCGTGAACTATAAAATCTGTTCTGTTAGGTGGATTGTATTCGCTGGGTTCGTCAAACGGATAAAGCACAATATCAGTTCTTTTTAATCTTTCTTGGAACAGTGTATAGCTGTCTATCATTTCTTGGATAGCAGTGGGCACATGTAAATAATCATCTTCAACGGAATAAACTAAATTTGCTTTACTGTCTCTACACATTAACCATTGTTGATGTGCTGAATAGTTGTATCCTGTTTCTGTTAGTTCAATAAAAGAGCCATTAACTTGAGCAATAATTTCTTTAATCTTTAGTTTTGTTTCTTCACTAGAATGATCGTCTAATACTATTAATTTAACTATACAATCTTTTACTTGTTTAATAGAATTAACTAAAGACTGTGTACAGCCTATTACTATTTCTGGTTTAGACAAATTACAATAACGAACTCGCCAATCTATGTGAACATTGGTTCTGTCACAAGTTCTTAAAAAGATTTCTACAGTTTTCATTTTATGAATATCAAATCCGATGCTACTTGTTTCATTTTAACATAACCTAAACCGGCTAAAAAGTGTATAATAGTTTCTGGTGGTATATTGTATTTTTTACTATGTCCCATCCACTCTACTACAATCGCAGGAGAACATTTTTTGATCGTGTTTAAAGCGCCCATTAAAGCAAACATTTCATAACCTTCAGTATCTAAGTGAATACAATCTATAGTATCTAAACCTAAACTGTCTATGGTTATTTGAGGAATAGTTCCTTTATCTTTAACAAACCCTGTGCCACAGTTGTTAGTTTCTACATTAGTTAAACTGATAGGTTCAGCAAAGCAACCTAACGCTGCTTGATACAATAATATATTATCATTGTTTATTGTGTTTAGTGATAAACATTTAAAGTTAATCGTATCAGGTTCACACGCGATTACAGTTTGAAAGGTTTCAGCAAACTTTTTAGCATACACGCCCACATTTGCGCCAGCATGTATAATAGTGCGAGTTTGTTTACATGCTGCTACTACTTCATTAACTGAATAAATTTCACCATGAGACCATGCTTGACATACAGTGTCGGTTATTGGCCAATACAAGCCATCACTTCTTTTTTCTATTTCTGTTCTCATTTGCGCCAAACTTCCAAATCAAAATATTTGTTTAGAATATCGGGAGGCAAGATATAGTTTCTTGTTCTGTGTTCTACGCGCTTTCTAACTTCATGGAGTTTAATACCAATTTCTTGATCGTATTCGTCCCAAGATGCTTCTACATTTTCAAAGTCATGTTCAAAATAAGGCTCGTCAATAAAGTTATAAAGTGCTCGCATTATGTCTTGAGGCTTTTTAGTAAGTTGGTCATATTCTAACAGAAACAACATGTTTTTTTCTGGACCAGTAATTGCTTGTTTTATACCAACATAAGGAAAACCAACTACACCTTTATCTTCCATTAGCATTTCAGCGCGTGAATATACTGTACCAGATAAGCCACCAGTAACTGTATTTGTACTAAAAGGATTGCGTCTGTGTGCTAACTCAAAGCTATCCAGTACCCAGTTGATATCTCTTACACATACAATAAACTTGGATGTGGGATAAATTTCTTTTACTACTCCAGTTAAATAAGTCCAAGCACGATTTGTGTTAAAGATAACAGGCTTGTCAACATCTTGATAGTAACCATCAAACAGTGATTTAGTAATGTTCTTTCTTCGTTGTATAGGAACTTCACTTTTCATGCCTGGCGAATCTTGTGATGCTTCTATAACACCTTTTACTAAATTAGCTAATGGATCAGTAATAGACGCATGAAATTTAGGATTTTGTTTTAATATAGAAGTTAGTAGTGTAGAGCCTGAGCGGGGTAAACCGGTTATAAAGTGATATTGTTTGTTCATTTGTTTTCCATTAATTTTAAAACTTCTTGTTTAACTTGACTAAGAGGTTCATGCCAATCTCTTACTTTCTGTTGCTTGTGTACTTGAAAGTTATTACCATACCAAGGAGTAGTTGTGTCTTTTCTTGATGTTGACCAGATATAATATTCAGCGATAGGTACAATAACAAAACAAGTTTTTCCTATAGCGCCTGCAGCATGTACTAAACTTGTACAGCTACTTATTATACAATCCATTTGATCTATAAAATCTAGAGTATCTTCCCAAGAGTTTATTCTATCGCCCAAGTCAATACAGCCCTCGTGATTTACTTCTTTGTCAATATAGTAAATTTCAGCATCTCGGGGCATATAGCTTAGCATAAGTTCTAGAGGTATCTTACGATATTCATCTTGTGAAAAATAAGGATTACCCGAACACTTAATACCAATCTTAAACTTATTACTTTCTATTTTGTTTTTAGAGTTTCTTAATGGTGTTAAGTAAGGACCGCGCCACAGTTTATCTTCAGTTAAGTTTAAGTAACCAGGTAAACTCATCATTGGAGTCCACAGTTGCTTTCTGTCAATAGAATAAGTTTCTGTGATAACTTCGTAACCATTTCTGCGAAAAAGATTAACTGTGTCTTCACGATATTTTGACCAAGTAGAATATAATATAGGCTTCATGCCTAAATCTTTTATATGATCAAAAAATCTAATATTGATTAGTTCATCACCAATGCCGCCTTCGCCATCAACATAAATTGTTCTACCAGGCTGAATAATACCGGTCCATTTAGTCATACCCAACGCTTCTTCAAATCTACCATTTTTTGGTTTGATAGATTCCATAAACGCTAAAACACCTTCAGCTATTTTACCTTCTCTAAGCATTTTACCCGAAAGAGCATTACGCATTGCTTGTGCTTTTTCTGGATGCTTTTCAGCTAATTTCATTAGCATGTCTTCAGAAGTTTTTCTATCACCTAAGAGTGCTATATTAAACGCTTTTTGTGTTTGAGTTTCAAAATCATCAGGTGTTAGTTTTAAATTTAACTCAATATAAAAAAGAGCTTTTTCTGGTTGATTTAAAGCGTTATAAGCTTTATAAAGATTAGCGCGGGCAATATAAAGCTGATCACCGGTTTCGGCTTTTGAGTAAGCAGCTTCAGCACACTTTAAATAAAGCGGTCTGTGTTCTGCTTTTAGTGACAAGTAACCAAGAGTATCAAAGTCTGCTATAGTTTCTGCTCGTTTAAAATACATTTCTAACATTTCAAAAGCGATTTTACGCTTTTCGTTAGAGAGCAAATCCATTACTACAGTAGTTAAATCTTGTATAGTAAATTCTTTATTCTTTGATGACAACAAGCTTCACCCACAATTCTTCAATAATATTATTATGCTGTTTTAGATATGCTTCTACTTCTTCACGGGGCTTACCAACAAATTGATCTTTAAAGTCTTTAGAAGGTATATAGTCCCAATCTAAAATTTCAAAATCAACATCAAAGTAAAAACCAAGTCTAGAACTTGCTGCTTGTTGTTCTTCACATAATCTATTGTGTTTTTTACTGAATAATAGCAATCCGCCTACTGTAATGGGTCTACGATGTGTTGGGTCGTCATAAAAGTAATCGTGTCTGTGATGTGGAACTCTTATATCTATAGTAGCTCCATGCTTACAAACTCTGTATAACTCTTTTAAACAATTAAAGTAACCTTCACCCAAATGTTCTAAAACATGGTGTGCTACTACTACTTCTACTGAGTTATCTGAAAAGGGAAAAGTGTCTGTTTCTAAATTAAAGCAATAATCTGGGTTGTTTAACTTGTCATAGTCACAAGTTACAAACCCTTCTATTTTAGTTGATCCTGCTCCGATATTGATTTTCATTTATAAATTCCTAGTATTTTGTTGATTATACTAGTAATGTTATGATATGTCAATACTTTCGGATACCTAAACTAGAAGCCGATCCTGCGCTTACTTGACACCAATCACAAAATCCACCAACAACTGAGACAGGTGATGATCTACCAGTAGCATTGTTAGTACCCAATTGCCCAGAATCATTATTTCCCCAAGTCCAAGCAGTACCGTTTTGCCTAACTCCTGTTGAATGATATCTTCCACCGCTAAGCTGACACCAATTAGTAAATCCACCGACTATTTGAACAGGTGATGAACGATCA
>JACCDP011298546.1_pt1 | contig 10077 bp, 8 predicted proteins | sample 7445841 | NCBI WGS metagenome assembly JACCDP01 (sample SAMN15323441, study PRJNA562643) | freshwater metagenome | isolation source: river surface water | place: USA:Blue River Watershed | collected 2017-08-17
AGAATTGATAAGTTCAAAAAGCGTTACGAAAAGAAGAAGTAATTCTTCTCCACATAAGTTTTTAAAAGCTGCTAGTTTATCTAGCGGCTTTTCTTTTTTACAACCCTTACCTTTGCCTTAATTCTAATCCTATGAAACTAGATATTTTAGCTTTTGGCGTTCACCCCGATGATGTAGAACTAGGCTGTGCCGGTACTATCATGGCTGCCATAGATCAAGGTAAAAAAGTAGGCATTGTAGATTTAACCAGAGGTGAATTAGGTACCAGAGGAACACCTGCTACCAGAACACAAGAAGCGGCAGCGGCTGCTAAAATAATGGGCGTGGATGTTAGAGAAAACCTAGACATGGCCGATGGCTTTTTTGTAAACGACGAGGCGCATCAACGAAAAATTATTGCCCTTATCAGAAAATACCAACCTGATATTATTTTAGCCAATGCACCAGAAGATCGTCATCCAGATCATGGCCGAAGTGCTAAGCTTGTTTCGGATGCTGCTTTTTTAAGTGGACTAAGAAAAGTTGAAACAATACATGAAGGCATAACACAACAAGCTTGGAGACCTGCCTACACTTTTCATTATATACAAGACCGCTTTATACAACCTTCCTTTGTAATTGATATTACAAAATACATGGATCGTAAAATAGAAGCCGTACTTGCCTATGGCACACAATTTAATAGTGCTGATACCTCCGAGCCACAAACCTATATTTCGTCTCCACAGTTTTTAGAAACTGTTAAAGCGAGAGCACTCATGCTTGGTAAAAGAATTGGTGTAGGTTACGCCGAAGGATATATCACCGAAAAAATAATTGGCTTCTCTAATTTTGATGCCATCATAAAACATACAACTTAATACGCGATCAAATTTTTATTATGTCAAAAGTAAAAGTGGGTTTGGTACAAATGTCATGCAGTTCAAACAAAGAAGAGAACATGCAAAAAGCCATTGCAGGCATTAAAGATGCTGCTGCAAAAGGAGCTAATATTGTATGCTTACAAGAATTATTTACGTCACTCTATTTTTGTGATGTAGAAGACTACGAGAATTTTAAGTTAGCCGAAAAAATACCAGGTACTACCACAGATACACTTGGAGAAGTGGCCGCTGCATGTAATGTAGTAGTGATTGCTTCATTGTTTGAAAAAAGAACGCAAGGTATTTACCACAACACAACAGCAGTGATTGATGCAGATGGAAAATACTTAGGCATGTACCGTAAGATGCATATTCCTGATGATCCTGCTTACTACGAAAAATTTTATTTTACCCCTGGTGATTTAGGATACAAAACATTTGATACCAAATTTGCAAAAATTGGTGTGCTCATTTGTTGGGATCAGTGGTATCCAGAAGCTGCAAGACTTACTGCACTTCAAGGTGCCGAAATATTATTTTACCCAACCGCTATTGGATGGGCTACTTCGCAAGATGAAGCCACCAATGTTGAGCAGTACAATGCTTGGCAAACCATTCAGCGTAGTCATGCCGTTGCCAATGGCGTGCACGTAGTAAGTGTAAACAGGGTAGGACTTGAACAAAATGGCGCTATGAAATTTTGGGGCGGATCATTTGTGAGTAATCCATTTGGTACTTTATTATACAAAGGATCTCACGACAATGAAGAAACAGAAGTAGTAGAAATTGATACTGACGCCACAGACCGTTACCGTACGCACTGGCCATTTATGAGAGACAGACGCATTGACTCTTATGAAAACATCACCAAACGTTTTATTGACTAGAAATTTTTTGTTTTGAATACACCCAAATCTTTAGGTTATTATTTTCCTGCCGAATTTGAAATGCATGAAGCCACTTGGTTAAGCTGGCCGCATAAAGAAGCAAGTTGGCCAGGTAAATTAGATGCTATATATCCAAATTATAGTTTGTTTGTTAAATACCTTGCCGATTCTGAAAAAGTACGCATCAATGTTTTGGATGCCACTATGCAAGCATCAGCAACTGAACACCTTGTTAAAGCGGGTGTAAATATGGATCAGGTAAGTTTTTATTTGCATCCTACCAATGACGCTTGGTGTCGTGATCATGGCCCTGCGTTTTTAATTAACCCCGCTGCCGAGCAAAAAAAAGTTATTGTAGACTGGAATTATAATGCTTGGGGTAATAAATATCCGCCCTATGATTTAGATGATGTCATCCCTACTTTAATTGGAAAACATTTTGATATACCAGTATATCATCCAGGTATTATTATGGAAGGCGGCTCTGTAGAATTTAATGGTACGGGTACAATTTTAACAAGCACCAGTTGTCTATTAAATCCTAACAGGAACAAACATTTAAACAGAGATCAAATTGAAAATTATTTGTTTGATTACTATGGTGCCAACCAAGTACTTTGGGTAGAAGAAGGTATTGTAGGAGATGATACAGATGGACATATAGATGACACCATCAGGTTTGTAAACGAAGACACCGTACTTACTGTAGTTGAATCAAATCCTAACGACGAAAACTACATAATACTGCAAGAAAATTTAGCGCAGCTTAAAAAAATTCGTTTATTAAATGGCAAACAACTCAATATTATTGAACTCCCCATGCCAGAAGCTGTGATTTATGAAGATCAACGCTTACCAGCATCTTACGCTAATTTTTATATTTCTAATAAATATGTAATCGTGCCAACTTTTAGATCCACAATGGATGATAAGGCACTTAGCATTATTGCTGAAGCTTATAAAAATAGAGAAGTAGTGGGCATCGATTCTACCGATATAATTTGGGGTTTAGGCAGTTTTCATTGCTTGTCTCAACAAGAACCCTTAGTTTAATGCTCAAAATTGTTTAGATGAAAAAATCAATCTATGTTGGCATAGTAGTATTATTAGGTTTGCCTTTTATTTTTACAGCTTGTTTTAGAAACCCATACAAGGCAACCAATAAAAAACATACCCATCAAATAGATTCGCTCACAGATATTGCGGCCTTACATAACAACGGAGGCATTTTTTCTGACTCTGTTAAACAACCAACATATTGGGTAGGTACTACCAATTTTGGTTTACGTAAACCTAATTTTGTAATCATACATCACACTGCTCAAAATTCATGTGAAGAAACACTTAAAACATTTACCATACCACGAACTGCGGTTAGTGCGCATTACGTTATTTGTAAAGATGGTACCATACACCAAATGCTAAACGATTATATGCGTGCCCAACATGCTGGCATTAGTAAGTGGGGTAATTTAATTGACATCAATTCATCGTCTATAGGGATTGAACTTGACAATAACGGATTTGAACCTTTTGATAGTTTACAAATCAATAGTTTACTCGTACTACTAAATAGACTCAAACAGAAATACACGATTCCAACGGCTAATTTTATTGGACATGGTGACATTGCACCCACTAGAAAAAACGATCCTAACTTTAGATTTCCCTGGAAATTATTAGCAACTAAAGGCTATGGCCTTTGGTTTGATGACAAATTAACACCGGCACCAACAAATTTTAATCCATACATCGCCCTGCGTATTATTGGCTACGATTTAAAAGACACAACAGCGGCTGTTAGGTCATTTAAAAGACACTTTTTACAGGATACTACGAAGCGGTTAAACGCCGTGGACACCCTTGTACTCTCCAATTTACAACGCAAATATTTCTAAAAAAAGTATCGATAAATTATAAATCCTAACAATTGTTAGCTTATTTTTGCCCACAAATATAGCTTCTATGGATTTTAATTTAACTGAAGAGCAGCTGATGATTCAAGCTGCAGCACGTGATTTCGCTAAAAATAGTTGTTTACCAGGCGTTATTGAAAGGGATGAAAAACAGTCATTTCCTAAAGAACAAATTATGCAATTAGCAGAACTTGGCTTTATGGGTATGATGGTAAGTCCGAATTATGGTGGTGCCGGTATGGATACTATTAGCTATGTGCTTGCTATGGAAGAAATTAGTAAAATTGACGCGAGTGTAAGTGTGTGTATGAGCGTCAACAATAGTTTGGTATGTTGGGGTCTTGAAACTTTTGGTTCTGAAGCACAGAAACAAAAATATTTAACACCTCTTGCTAAAGGGATTAAAGACAACGATCTTTATATTGGTGCCTTTTTATTAAGTGAACCAGAAGCAGGAAGCGATGCCACAAGTCAACAAACTACAGCCGAAGACAAAGGAGATTATTATTTATTAAATGGTACCAAAAACTGGATTACAAATGGCTCAAGCGCCTCTGTATATTTAGTGATTGCACAAACAGATCCTGCTAAAGGGAGTAGAGGAATTAATGCTTTTATTGTAGAAAAAAATAGCCCAGGTGTTACCGTTGGTGCTAAAGAAAATAAATTAGGTATTAGAGGTAGTGATACGCATTCTATCATGTTTAACGATGTTAAAGTGCCTAAAGAAAATAGAATAGGAGAAGACGGTTTTGGATTTAAGTTTGCTATGAAAACCCTTGCTGGTGGCCGTATTGGTATTGCTGCACAAGCACTTGGTATTGCAAGTGGTGCTTACGAATTAGCACTAGGTTATAGCAAACAAAGAAAAGCATTTGGTAAAGAAATCATGCACCACCAAGCAATTCAGTTTAAATTAGCTGACATGGCTACAAAAGTGGAAGCGGCAAGACTACTTTGCTTTAAAGCAGCTGCAGACAAAGATGAACATAAAGATTATGGATTTTCATCTTCGATGGCAAAGGTTTATGCAAGTGAAGCAGCCATGTGGATTTCTACAGAAGCCGTTCAAGTACATGGTGGCTATGGTTTTGTGAAAGAATACCATGTAGAACGCCTTATGCGCGATGCTAAAATCACACAGATTTACGAGGGTACTTCAGAGATTCAAAGAATTGTAATTAGTAGACACATTTTAACCACTTAATAGGTTAACGGTTCAATTACGATTCCATTTCTAAAACTTTTTCAAAAACAGTTTCATACTCACTATTGAGTGTTGCAAGCTTTTGTTGAACCGATTTATATTCGGTTTCTAGTGCTGCAAATTTTGCTGGGTTGGTATATGTATCAGGGTTGCCAAGTTCCTGTTCTATCGTATCTTTTTGAACTTTAGTGTTATTGATATCTAGCTCAAGCGTTTGAAGTCTCTTTTTTTGCTTTTGCAATTCTTTTTGAAAATCCTTATCAATTGCGGCATTATGCGTTGGGACTTTTGTTTCAGTGACAACAACTTTTGGAGTTGGCGCTGGGGCGGATGCTGCAACTACATTTCCGGATCCTTTATTTTCTTTTTGTTTGGCTGCCATGCGCTCATTCCATTCCACCCACTCGGCATATGTTCCTTTAAACTCCTTAATTTCATGATCTACAATTTCCCAAATTTTATTGGCTGTTTGAGAAATAAAATAACGGTCGTGGCTAATTAAAATATAACTTCCTTCGTACTTATTAAGAGCACCAGCGAGTAATTCTACGGAGTGCATATCAAGGTGGTTGGTAGGTTCATCGAGTAATAAAAAGTTAGCCTTACTCACCATTGTTTTGGCAAGTGCCACCCTTGCTTTTTCTCCACCACTTAATACACGTATTTTTTTATCTACATCATCACCACTAAATAAAAACGCGCCTAAAATACTACGTAATTCAACATCGGTTTTTTTACTACCACATTGTTGCATTTCCTCTAAAATCGTATTGGTAAGTGTAAGTGCTTCTAATTGGTGCTGCGCGTAAAAACTTTCTTCAACGTTATGTCCCCAAACCCTTTCACCACTATGCTCCTCGGTACCACCAACAATGCGTAAAACGGTTGATTTACCTTTGCCATTTGCTCCAATTAAAGCAATTTTGTCGCCACGTTCAATTTCGGCAGTAGTATTTTTTACAATTGTTAAATCACCAAATTGCTTGGTAATGTTTTGTAAATCAACGAGCACTTTACCAGGGACTTTATCGAGTTGGAAATTAATGCGTAAATCGGGACGCTCTAATTGAACATCATCAATTTTGTCAATTTTATCGAGTCTTTTTTGAATACTCTGTGCTTGCGCTGCTTTACTAGCTTTTGCTTTAAAACGCTCAATAAACCTTTCTTGTTGACGAATATAATCTTGCTGATTTTCAAAAGCTTTTTGTTGCATTTCTATACGCAACGCTTTTTCAGTTTCATAATAATTATAATCACCACTATAAATATGCAAAGACTGTTGGTAAACTTCTACAATTTTGTTAACCATTCGGTTTAAGAAAAATTTATCGTGACTCACGATAACCACACTACCTTGATAATGCAATAAATATTTTTCTAACCACTCGATAGAAGGTAAGTCAAGGTGGTTGGTAGGTTCATCCAGTAGGAGTACATCGGGCTGTTGCAATATCATTTTAGCAAGTAGCACACGCATACGCCAACCACCACTAAATTCTTTGTAGGGTCTTTTTAAATCTTGACTACTAAATCCAAGACCATGTAATACTTCTTCCGCTTTATGCTGAATGTTATAACCATCTAATACATCTAATTCATGAAGTGCATCGGTGTATTTTATAAGTAGATCATTATTATCTGAATCATTTTCGAGCGCAATACCAAGTGCTTCAATTTCTTTTTCGAGTGCTCTCACACGTTCAAATGCTCCGAGTGCAACTTCTGTAATTGTTTCACTGGTATCAAAACTTAATAAATCTTGGTGTAAATAGCCGATGGTGGTATCCCTGCTTTTTTCTACGGTTCCTTTAGAAGGGGTGTATTCACCTACCAATACTTTTAATAGTGTAGACTTTCCAGTTCCATTGTAACCAATAAGACCAATACGATCTCCGGGTTGGATATGCCATGTTGCTTCTTCTACAATAACCCTTGCACCAAATTCGAACGTTACATTTTGTAAACCAATTAGCATATCTAGATAGTATTTGTGGCCGCAAAGGTAACCCCAAATTTTATATCCTAAACCTACTTATTGGGTTTGTAATCAATAATAATTTTTGCGTTCTTTTTTTCGTCGGATGTTAAAAATATCTCCTGCCTTTTTTTACCAATGGTAACCACCATAATAGCTGTATTAGGGGGTATTTCTCCTAGATTTTCGGCAACCAATATCAACTCATGTGAAACTGGATCTTTTCCGCAATTAAAAGAATAGGTGAGTGGTTGGTAATTGAGTTTACCTTTTTTAATTACCTGCTCATTATTATGATACAAACTAATGGTATCATTATCAATGGTTCCATTATCAAAAAGTTCCACCTTAACATCAGGTTCTGAACTAATAATTCTCTTAATTAAAAAATTCTCTCTATTGACAAGCACTTTAGGTTGCGGTGTCGTGTTAATAGTGTTTTTAACATCGGTGGTGTTAGTTAAATTCTCATTTTTTGCAGGGGATTCTATATTGGTATCTTTTTTCTTCTTTAGTTTCTCAGTATCTGTAATAGAAGGCTTTACAATTGGTTTTGATTGAGTTAATGGCGCCTGAGGTTTTGGGTTTGCTAAAAAATCTTCTAACTCAAAATCACTTTTTAAAACACGCTCTAAGTATACCTTTCCACTGCCGCAATCTTTTTTATTTTTTGCATTGGTTGATATAAATGTCCCTTGCAATACTTCAAGTTTGCCAATTTTTACATACTCTAAATAGCAGGTCATTAAACAGGGTTCACTATTACTACCAATTTTTAATTCCACCAGTTTAAGCTCCTTTAAAATCAAGTTTTTGCTACTAGCCGTATAAATCCCTTGCATGGTAGATTTTCCGTAAAACACGGTAGATTTATAAGAATAGGTGACGCCCTTAACACTATTATTTGATTGCTGGTCGATTTGAATCTCATATTTATACATTTCTTCACCTATATCATCCCTAAAAATACCAGCAGCGGCACTAAAATAACCACGCCAAATGCCCGAAAGCTTTTGGGCCTGGCCGGTTGTGGTTAAAAGCAATAAAGAAATTAGGGTAAAAGTCAATCTCATTGGCGCAAATGTAAGCTCTTACAAAAGTATTAAAATCTAAAGAAGCGTTAAAACGGAAAACTCACCGCTTTCCTTTATTTTTGCAGGAGTAACCCACTAGGGGTTAAACAGTTAAGTTAGACCTATGATAAATATAAAATTTCCAGATGGTGCCGTTAGGCAATATGAAGCAGGTATTTCTGCCGATGGGATCGCTAAATCAATTAGTGAAGGACTGGCCAGAAAAGTTTTGGCCGCATCCGTAAATGGAGAAGTTTGGGATAGCACAAGACCCATCAATTCAGATGCTACCTTACAATTATTAACCTGGGATGATGATGCTGGAAAAAATACATTTTGGCATTCCTCAGCACACTTAATGGCAGAGGCCGTAGAAGCATTGTATCCGGGTGTTAAATTTTGGGTAGGGCCTGCACTTGACAAAGGATTTTATTACGATATTGATTTGGGCGACCGTCATTTAACTGAAGATGATTTAATAGCGATCGAAAGAAAAATGAATGAGCTTGCAAAAGCAGCCAATACATTTAATAGAAAAGAAATTTCTAAGGCAGACGCCATCGCTTATTTTACAGAGCGTAATGACCCCTACAAATTAGACTTATTAGAAGGGCTAGAGGATGGCAATATCACACTCTATTCGCAAGGTAATTTTACCGATTTATGTAGAGGGCCACATATTCCAAATACAGGTGCTATTAAAGCCATTAAACTAACCAATATAGCGGGTGCATATTGGAAGGGTAATGAAAAAAATAAAATGCTAACACGCTTGTATGGCGTGACTTTCCCGAATCAAAAGGAATTAGATGCATATTTATTAATGCTTGAAGAAGCTAAAAAAAGAGACCATCGAAAACTAGGTAAAGAGCTAGGCATTTTTACGATGGATGATGATGTTGGTCAAGGCCTTCCTTTATGGTTACCAAATGGCACCATCATTATTGAAGAGTTAGAAAAATTAGCAAAAGAAACTGAAGAAATAGCAGGATACAAGCGCGTGGTAACACCGCATATTGCTAAAGAAAGTATGTACTTAACCAGTGGTCACTTACCTTACTATGCAGATAGTATGTTTCCACCAATGGAACTGGATGGTACTAAGTATTATTTGAAAGCAATGAACTGTCCGCATCACCATAAAATTTTTGATGCAGAACCAAAAAGTTACAAAGACTTACCATTTCGTATTGCAGAATATGGCACCTGTTACCGGTACGAACAAAGTGGTGAGTTATTTGGACTCATGCGTGTTCGTTGTTTACACATGAACGATGCGCACATTTATTGTAACAAAGAACAATTTGCTGCCGAATTTAGAGCTGTAAATGACATGTATACCAAGTACTTTAAAATATTTGGTATTGATAAATACGTGATGCGTTTGAGTTTACACGATCCTGCTAAACTAGGGGCTAAATATGTAAATGAACCTGAATTGTGGAAAGAAACGGAAGCCATGGTGCGTCAGGTACTCATTGAATCTGAAATTCCATACATCGAGGTTCAGGACGAAGCAGCCTTTTATGGCCCTAAAATTGATGTTCAAATTTGGAGTGCAATAGGTAGAGAATTTACCCTTGCCACCAACCAAGTAGACTTTAATTCTGGTAATAAATTCAAATTAAGCTACGTTAACCAAAACAATCAACCAGAAGTTCCACTTATTATTCACCGTGCGCCACTAGGCACCCACGAACGTTTTATAGGATTTTTACTAGAACACTATGCTGGTAAATTCCCGGTATGGTTATCACCTTTACAGGTAAAAATATTACCCATTTCCGACAAGTTTATGGACTTTGCCGAAGGCGTTAAAAAACAGCTAAAAGCAGCAGGAGTAAGGGTTGAGATAGATGATAGGTCTGAAAAAATTGGCAAAAAAATTAGAGATACCGAATTACAACGCGTTCCGTACATGTTAGTCGTAGGAGAGAAAGAAACACTCGAAAACAAGCTTTCGGTGCGTAGACAAGGCAAGGGCGATTTAGGTATGCAGGACACGCAGGTATTTATCGATGCAATTATTCAGGAAATTCATGAACGTAAATCCGGCGAATAGCCCAAATAGCTTTATCTTTATCCTTCAAAATATTACTAACAAAACAAGTTTTAATGGCATTACCACCAAGAGGCGGCGGAAGATTTAACCC
>JACCDP010115969.1_pt1 | contig 10076 bp, 7 predicted proteins | sample 7445841 | NCBI WGS metagenome assembly JACCDP01 (sample SAMN15323441, study PRJNA562643) | freshwater metagenome | isolation source: river surface water | place: USA:Blue River Watershed | collected 2017-08-17
GTTTATTAGCAACCCTCAAACTCAAAGACCACATAGAGCTTAGAGCCAATCCTCAACTCATTATTGGAGGATCCAAATACATCGACTATACATTAAAATCAGTAAAGCCTGGCGAGCAAACCCAGCAACAACAAATTTTACCTTCTACCCTAGTAAGCCTTCCAGCCCATTTTAAATTAAATTCTGACCGTATCGATAATTTTAGGTTGTACATTTTAGGGGGCGCTAAATTTGATTTTGATTTGTCTAGTAATTCTACTTCCCGTAATGCCGATGACTTGGTCAAATTAAATGCAGTTGACTTTGGATTAGAAGCAGGGCTTGGTGTTAACTTTTATTTACCCTTTGTAACCGTTTCACCAGAAATAAAATTTAGTTACGGGATCACCAATTTACATAAGCTAGATAACGGACTTAAATATTCCAATGTACTTGATAAACTACGATCAAGAATGATTGTATTTTCGATACACCTAGAAGATTAGCAGATCCTTACATACTATACCATCACATAATTGCGAATTATGAAAAACATCGTCATCAAAAACGTATCCATTGTAAATGAAGGCACCACTACAACTGGTGACGTGTGGATCAGAGATACCCGCATAGAAAAAATTGGATCGCAGTTAGACCCTAGCATGCGTATCGAAGAAATTGACGGCACTGGCCAAACCCTTATCCCTGGTGTTATTGATGACCAAGTGCATTTTAGAGAACCCGGCCTTACACACAAAGCAACTATTTATACCGAGGCAAAAGCGGCCGTAAGAGGCGGTGTTACTTCGTTTATGGAAATGCCCAATACCAATCCACCGGCATTTACCCATGAGCTACTGGAACAAAAATATGACATCGCAAAAAACCATGCACTAGCGAACTACTCATTTTTTATGGGTACATCTAACGATAATTTAGATGAAGTATTAAGAACCAACGATAAAAAAAATGATATCTGTGGCGTTAAAATATTTATGGGTTCTTCTACCGGCAATTTACTAGTAGACAATCCTATATTTTTAGAAAGAATATTTGAAGGCTCTGAAGTTCTGATTGCCACACACTGTGAAGAAGAGCGCCTCATTAAACAAAATTTAGCAAAAGCCGCTGCCGAACATAGGATATTAACCGCCGCAGATCACCCTATTATTAGAGACGAAGAAGTATGTTTTGAATCTTCTTTTAGAGCGGTACAAATGGCCAAAAAATTTGGCACTAGACTACATATCTTACATATCACTACAGCTAAAGAATTACAACTCTTTAGCAATATGCTTCCGCTCGAAGAAAAAAGAATTACATCGGAAGTATGTGTGCATCATTTGCACTTTACCTCAGATGATTATGCAAAACTTGGCAATCAAATAAAATGCAATCCAGCCATTAAAGCACCACATAACAAAACGGCTTTATGGGGAGGATTACTAGATGACAGATTGGATATTATTGCCACTGATCATGCGCCGCATACCTGGGCCGAAAAACAAGAAGATTACATGCATGCACATGCTGGCCTTCCGCTGGTGCAACACGCACTAGGGATAATGCTTTATTATGTGACCGAGCAAAAAATAACCTTAGAACGTGTTGTAGAAAAAATGAGTCATGCACCCGCACGTTGTTTTCAAATTAACAACCGTGGCTATATCAGAGAAGGCTACTATGCTGACTTAGTATTACTTGACAGAAATACACCTGAAACCATTACCAAAGAAAATATCCTATACAAATGCGGCTGGAGTCCACTCGAAGGCTTTACGCAACCCGCTACTGTTTCAAAAACTTTTGTAAATGGGCATATGGTGTATGGAAATGGTGGATTTGATGAATCAAAGACAGGCATGCGCCTTCAGTTTAACAGATCCTAAATTATGCAGGTAGACAAAGATACCCTTTACGACCTCTCTATTTTTAACAGCGATGAGTCTGTGTCAATATTTAATTACCTCAATAAAACCTCGACGGTTGGTGGTAAAGAAATGCTTCGCTACCTCGTTGAAAACCCACTTGACTGTACCCAAAAAATTAAAGACACGCAAGCGGTTATTCAGGCCCTTGTAAACACCTTACCTACTTGGCCTTCTAATATTACCAATGGCACCATTATGGTGGTGGCAAAATACTACGAAACACAGTTTGACCCATACCCACAGCACCCTACCTTTTTTTATAGCACCTGGTATAAAATATTTCACGCGCCAGATTATGCGCTTACAAAATATACCATTACCCACTGCATTGATTTTTTGCAAGGAATGTTTGCCATACATCAACTTTTAGTGGATTATAACGAGCATCCAATTGTCTCAAGTTGGACTGAAAGCATTGAAAAAAAATTACAAAAACCAGCACTTGCGGCCCTCAGGCTTATGGATACAAAAACAGCCACGCCGCAACAAATTTTAAGTATTGCTGGTCAAATTAGATCCAGACACAAGCAAGACTTTTACGATCTCATAGATTTATACAGCACCATGGATGCCTACCAAAGTTTGGCGCGCGTATTTGTAGCTGAAGACCTTTGCTTTCCAAATTTTACCACAGCACCTACTGCATGTATATCGGCAACAAACTGTTATCATCCACTTTTATCAACGCCCACCCCTTATAATATTACACTAGAAAAAGACCGTAATTTTTTATTTTTAACGGGCGCCAATATGGCGGGCAAGAGTACTTTTATTAAAGCCGTTGGCATCAGCGTTTACCTGGCACATTTGGGCATGGGTGTTCCTGCAAAAACTATGGAACTTACTTTATTTGATGGACTACTCAGTAACATCAATGTGATGGACAATATCATAAAAGGGGAAAGCTATTTTTACAATGAAGTCAAGCGCATAAAAAATACCATCGAAAAAATTAACGACGGAAAAAATTGGTTGATTTTAATTGATGAACTCTTTAAAGGTACCAATGTAGAGGATGCCATGAAGTGCAGTACAGCTGTCATTGAGGGCCTTCGCAAGATCAAGCCTTCGCTTTTTATATTATCAACACACCTTTATGAAATTGGCGATAAATTAAAACAGTATGCAAATATTCAATTCAAATATTTTGAAACAAGTATCAATGATGGTGAGCTTGTTTTCAATTACCAATTAAAAGAAGGTATTAGTGATGACAGGCTTGGCTATCTCATTTTAAAAAGAGAAGGCGTTGTGGATTTATTACAAAACCTCTAATTTTTTTTATTCTGTTATCATTTCAGGTATTTATTCGGTGTCGTTTTTATAAGGCATTGTAACCCTTACCTTTCTGCAAGTATCAAAGATTTTGTATGCTTGTAAAAACCATGGGAGCCGCAGTGATGGGCGTTGACGCCATAACCATCATTGTAGAAGTGAATGTAAGTATGGGACAGGGCTATCAAATTGTAGGCCTTCCAGACATTGCGATCAAAGAAAGTTTACAAAGAACAGAGAGCGCCATTAAATCAAATGGTTTTAGTATGCCACGCATTAAAGTGGTGATCAATTTAGCCCCAGCAGATATTAGAAAAACGGGGTCCGCATTTGACCTCCCCATTGCCATTGGTATTTTAGCTGCGAGTGACCAACTCATACAGGAAGCACAAATTCATAAATACATGCTCATGGGTGAACTGGGTTTAGACGGCACCATTCATCCCATTAGAGGGGCACTGGCCATGGCCATTCGCGCAAAAAAAGAAAATGCACTTGGCATTATTTTACCCGCTGCCAATGCCAATGAGGCTTCCATGGTAGAAGGTCTAAACGTTTATGGCGTGGCGCATTTACAAGAAGTAGTAGATTTTTTTGCCTCTGGGAAGTATAATCCCACAAACCAAATAGATCGGGAAGCATTTTTAAACCTAGACCCAGCACTTTCAACGATTGATTTTAGTGAAGTGAGTGGTCAAGATAATATTAAACGGGCCCTAGAAATAGCAGCTGCTGGATCACACAACGTTATTTTAATTGGGCCACCAGGCGCTGGAAAAACCATGCTCGCCAAAAGGCTGCCTAGTATTTTGCCTCCATTAAATGTAGCAGAAGCCCTAGAAACAACTCAAATTTATAGTGTCGCTGGAAAATTAGCAGCGGGATCGTATTTAGTGCAAACAAGACCTTTTAGGTCACCGCATCATACCATTTCAGACATTGCACTGATTGGTGGCGGCAGTCATCCACAACCCGGAGAAATTTCATTGGCCCATAATGGCGTTTTGTTTTTGGATGAATTACCAGAGTTTAAAAGATCTGTTTTGGAAGTACTTCGTCAACCCATGGAAGAGCATATGATAAGCATCGCAAGGGCCAGCATGTCACTCACTTACCCAGCTAATTTTATGCTCATTGCATCTATGAACCCCTGCCCTTGCGGTTACTTTAACCATCCAACAAAAACCTGCAGCTGTCCGGCGGGCGCTGTAGAAAAATATTTAAACCGTGTTTCTGGACCACTCCTCGACCGCATAGATCTTCACGTAGAAGTAACCCCGGTTACCCATCACGAACTTGACCGGACCACCCGGGCATCAGAATCAAATAGTATCAGAGAAAGGGTTTTAGGGGCTAGGGACATTCAAAAAAAACGCTACCAGGGTTGTGCCAATACCTATACCAATGCACAAATTTCTAATAAAGAACTAGCTACCTTTTGCCCACTTGACGCAAACAGCAAAGCCTTACTAGCAGCGGCTATGGAAAAATTAAACTTAAGTGCTAGGGCCTACCACCGTATTATTAAAGTGAGCCGTACCATTGCAGATTTAGCGGGTACTCCAAACATTTTACCGGAACATATTGCTGAAGCCGTTCAGTACAGATCCCTTGATAGAGCCAATTGGAGTGGGAGTGGTGGTTAATTAAAAAAGGCTAATACTGCCCCGTATTTAAAAGCACAAGTGTGCATGCATCCATGGTTTCAATCCCTTTTTGCTTTGCCACCATTACAAAAGCTTCATTTTCGGTACCTGGATTAAATATAATACGCTTCGGATTTAATGAAAACAGATAAGGTATTAATGCGTGCTGTGCAGACGGGTTCACATACAAAGTTATGGTATGGATATCTGTTAATACGGGCTCGCCGGTTACAATGGGTGTATCATCGATATGACCCGGCTTAAGACCTATACACGATACAGGATGTCCATGTGCTACAAGTAATTTTGTAGCCAAATAACTATAACGCTCCGGATTTTCGGAAGCTCCTACAACGAGTGTTTTTTTTGGATTGTTGGGTTGCGCTGTCATTTTTCAAAGATACATACTAATTGATCAAATTAAGGCAGGGCTTATACCCTGGCGGTTTTGAATAAATTATTTTTTATGTAGTCTCAAAATATATTTTAACTTTACAGTTCAAACTTTTAACCCAAACAAACAACTATACCATGGCAAAAGCAAAAAAAGCCGCTCCAAAAAAAGCTGCTGCAAAAAAACCAACTGCTAAAAAAGCAGTGAAAAAAGCCGCTCCAAAAAAAGCTGCTGCAAAAAAACCAGCTGCTAAAAAAGCAGTGAAAAAAGCCGCTCCTAAAAAAGCTGCTGCAAAAAAACCAACTGCTAAAAAAGCAGTGAAAAAAGCCGCTCCTAAAAAAGCTGCTGCAAAAAAACCAACTGCTAAAAAAGCAGTAAAAAAAGTAGCGCCTAAAAAAGCTGCTGCTAAAAAACCAACTGCTAAAAAAGCAGTAAAAAAAGTAGCTCCTAAAAAGGCTGTTGCTAAAAAACCAACTGCTAAAAAAGTTGTTGCTAAAAAGCCTGTAGTTAAAAAAGCAGTAAAAAAAGCAGCTCCTAAAAAAGTAGCCGCTCCTGCTCCAGTTGCAGCACCAGCGCCAGTTGTAGCCCCTACGCTTTTTGAAGCGCCGGCAACAACAGAAACGCCAAACGCTTAATTCAATAGCCGATTACTCGGTTGTTTCAATAAAAAAATCCTGTTACAAATTGTAACAGGATTTTTTTATGCCTATCTTTAAAGGACTACGCTCAGTAGTGATTCAAATTCAAAAAAAATAAACCATGCGTCGTTTTCTTTTTTTAATCATTCTTGTAATTCCTTCGTTTGTATTTGCACAAACGGCAAATATTGTTTTTGAAAAAACAAAAAACATGAAACGTCAATCTGGATTTTTCAATTTTTTTATAGACGAAGCCACTGGGAAAATTTGGTTAGACATTGATAAATTAGGTCAAGAATTTTTATTTGTTCATTCACTTCCTGCTGGCTTAGGATCTAATGATATTGGGCTTGATAGAGGACAAATTGGAGATACAAAAATTGTATTTTTTGAGCGCGTGGGTAAAAAGTTATTACTGGTACAACCCAATTACGACTACCGCGCTAGTAGCTCAGATAAAAATGAAAAAAGGGCGGTAAAGGAATCTTTTGCAAGTTCTACCATTGGCTCTTTTGTTATCGAAGAAGAACAGGCCGGTCATTTATTAGTGGATGCTACTTCCTTTTTTGTAAAGGACACACATGGGGCAGCAGATAAAATAAAAGCGATGCGTCAGGGCACTTATTCGTTTAACGAACCACGCTCTGCGATGTATTTTAGTAACACAAAAAACTTTCCACTCAATTCAGAATTTGAAGCAAGCATTACATTTACAGGTGGTTCCGACGCTGGCAGATTTGTAACAAGTGTAACACCTTCGCCAGAAGCCATTACGCTTCGCATGCATTATTCCTTTGTTCAACTTCCTGATAATCAGTACAAACCAAGAAAATATGATGTTAGAAGCGGGTATTTTGGCATTTCTTATTTCGATTATAGTTCTGACTTTACAACCCCCATTGATCAAAAATTTATTTCTAGGCATCGACTCGCTAAAAAAGATCCTACTGCAGCCGTAAGCGAACCCGTTACACCTATTGTTTATTATTTAGACAACGGCACACCAGAACCTATTAGATCTGCGCTCTTAGAAGGCGGCCGCTGGTGGAATCAAGCTTTTGAAGCAGCAGGCTATAAAAATGCATTTATTGTAAAAGTGCTTCCTGATAGTTGCGATCCTATGGACATTAGGTACAATATGATTAATTGGGTGCACCGATCTACCAGAGGATGGAGTTATGGCGCTACTGTAACAGATCCGCGCACTGGAGAAATTATTAAAGGTCAAGTAACACTAGGGTCACTACGGGTTAGACAAGACTATTTAATATTTACAGGATTACTCGCACCTTACGAAACTGGAAAGCCTGTTCCAGCCACTATGAAAGAAGCGGCACTTCAGCGTTTGCGTCAACTCTCTGCACACGAAATTGGACACACCCTTGGCTTACAACACAACTATGCTTCTAGTTATAATGATAGAGCATCTGTAATGGATTATCCGCACCCAAATATTTTTGTGAATGAAAAAGGAGAAATAGATTTTTCTAAAGTATATACCAACGAAATTGGAGCCTGGGACAAAAGAGCCATCATGTATGGATACCAAGATTTTGAAAAAAATATCGATGAAACTAAAGCACTTCAAAATTTATTAGCAGAAAATACAAAACAAGGACTCTTGTTTATTGCAGATGCGGACGCACGCGCTGCGAGCGGCTTTCACCCCAATGCACATTTATGGGACAATGAAAAAGACGCCACTGTTGGGCTAAAAAATACACTCGCTGTTAGAGAAAAAGCCCTGAGCCAATTTTCTGAAAATACAATTAGAGTTAGCGCTCCACTTGCTACACTCGAAGACATTCTTGTTCCTGTATACAATTACCACCGTTATCAATTAGAAGCGGTTTGCAAATTAATTGGTGGTATCGATTATAGTTATAGCACAAGAGGTGATGAACAAAAAAAACCAAGCTTTGTTCCTGTTGCGATGCAACAAAAAGCATTGGCGGCTGCGGTAGCTTGTTTATCTCCAACTACACTAACCTTACCAGAATTTATTGTTGCACAAATTCCACCAAGACCTCCTTTGTATTATAGTGGCGAACTATTTGCCAAAAGAACAGGCATGAGTTTTGATCCACTATCTGCTGCAGAAGCACTCGCAGATTTTGAACTCGCGTTTTTATTTAATCCAGAAAGAGCCAACCGTTTAACCATTAATAAAGCGAGAGGTGAAGGCATTGGTTTTGCAGAACTCATCGATGCAGTAGTTGCAGAAACCTACCAAAAACCTTTAGGCAAGGGCTTACAGGAAGCTGTAGGATTACAAACACAACAAATGGTAGTAACCTGGCTTTTAGGTGTATCGCAATCGGAACAAAGTAATTACTTGGTAAAATCTATTTGCCATGAAAAATTAAATGGGCTAAAAAAATGGGCAGGGGAACAAGTAAAATTAAATAAATACAAAGCCCATTATACGTATATGATGGAACGTATAGAGCATCCTAAAGATATAAGTTTACCAAAGCACAAAGAAATTGCACCAGGCGCACCCATTGGATGTGATATGGATTAAATAATGACTGAAACAGTTATGCAAGCATCCTTAAAGGCTCTTCTAACAGCGACTTAAGGGTTTGTAAGAAAGCCGCTCCGGCTGCACCATCCACAACGCGGTGGTCGCAACTGAGGGTTACTTTCATTACATTACCTGGCACTACTTGTCCATTTTTTACAACCGGTACTTGTGCAATACCACCCACTGCAAGTATACATGCATCTGGAGGATTGATGATGGCCGTAAATTCGTCTACGCCAAACATACCTAAGTTAGAAATGGTAAATGTGCTGCCTTCCCAATCTGAAGGTTGTAGTTTTTTGTCTTTTGCTTTTTGCGCAAAACCTTTTACAGCCACACCTATTTCACTGAGTGTTTTAGTATCTGCAAAACGTACAACTGGAACGAGTAAACCTTCGTCTACAGCTACAGCAATACCAATATTTATATGATGGTTGGTACGAATAGTATCACCAAGCCAACTACTATTAATTTTTGGATGTTGTTTTAATGAAAGTGCTGTTGCTTTAACAACCATATCATTGAAACTAATTTTTACCGGCGCCACTTCATTAATTTTGGCACGCGCTGCAACAGCGGCGTCCATATCAATGTTCATGGTGATGTAAAAATGCGGTGCCGTAAATAAACTTTCACTTAAGCGGCGCGCAATGGTTTTACGCATTTGAGAAACTGGCTGGTCTTCAAAACTCACAACACCAGCAGCTACTACTTGCGGCGCTGAAGCAGCAGTTGCAGCTTGAGTAGCAGATGTCGCAGCTGGAACATATCCGTCAATATCAAATTTTGTGATACGTCCATTATCCCCAGTACCTTTTACATATCTTAAATCAATGCCACGCTCTTCTGCCATTTTTTTGGCAAGCGGGCTCGCAAAAATTCGACCTTCATTTACAACGGCCTGAACTGCAGGTGCAGCAGGTGTTGGAGTTGCTGCAGAAATTACTGGCGTTGAAGCAGCAGCTGGTGCAGCGTTTGAAGCAGCAGGCGCAGTTGTACCCGCACCGCTTTTTACAGCAGCAACAATCGCATCTACATTTGTACCAGCAGCACCAATCACGCAAAGTAAATCGTTCACTAAAATTTTTTCTCCAGCTTTAGCACCTTGGTATAATAAAATGCCGTCTTTATAACTTTCAAGTTCCATGGTTGCTTTATCGGTTTCGATATCTGCTAACACTTCCCCTTTTTTAACCGTATCTCCTACATTTTTTTGCCAACCCGCAATCACACCTTCGGTCATGGTATCGCTTAGGCGTGGCATAAGCACTACTTCTTCCATTGCAGCAACATCTAATGCAGCACTAGCAGCGGGAGCCGCAGGTGCAGCAGCTGGAGCAGGCTCAGTAGCAGGTGCTGCAGCAGGTGAACCCGCTCCAACTGATGCTATAAGTGAAGCAACATCTTCACCAGCCTTACCAATAATAGCAAGCAAATCATTGACTTGCAGTTTGCCTCCTTTTGTAGTACCTATATGTAATAAAACACCCTCTTGGTAGCTTTCAAGCTCCATAGTTGCTTTATCTGTTTCGATTTCAGCTAATAAATCACCTTTTTTTACCGCATCGCCCACATTTTTGTGCCAAGCTGCAATAACACCTTCGGTCATTGTATCACTTAAGCGGGGCATTAAAATCACTTCAGCCATAAGATTCGGTTGCGCTTTTAATTAAGGCTCGAAATTAA
>JACCDP010475357.1_pt1 | contig 10075 bp, 9 predicted proteins | sample 7445841 | NCBI WGS metagenome assembly JACCDP01 (sample SAMN15323441, study PRJNA562643) | freshwater metagenome | isolation source: river surface water | place: USA:Blue River Watershed | collected 2017-08-17
TGTTAGCTCGCTTGCAATCTCAGATAAAATATGAACGCCAGTATCTAAAGGCTCATCAGTATTGGTTGGTACTTGAAATTTATAAATAGTTTTTGTAAATCCAGTAGTTGCATTAAAATCTGCACCAATAGAAAGACCTAAGGAATTTAAGTAGGAATCTATTTTATTCTTTGGAAAACTTTTAGTACCATTGAAGGCCATATGCTCTAACAAATGAGCTAGACCTTGTTGGTCATCATTTTCATGAAGTGATCCTGCCTTAATCACTAACTCTACGTAAGCTTTATTTTTTGGAAGTTGGTTATTCTTAACGTAGTAAGTAACTCCGTTATCTAGTTTTCCGTAAGTAATTTTAGGATCCATAGGTAATATTTTCTTTAAATCTATTTCTGCAGCATTAACGTTAAAGATGATTGCTACAAAAAAAATAATCTTAAAAAACAACTTCACTAAACTAAGGTTATTAAGATTCGAAAATTTCATATAATTTAAACTAAGCCTCAATTGTGGCTGTGAATTAAATTCATCAACCTATTGAGTTGTAATTATCTACAATCAGTTAAAAACGCCGTTGATAAACAGATACTTTTTTAGTTCATTTTCTAAAAATCTCTCTCTTTTAATAGCACATTCCCATAAATCTATAACTTTCCATCCTTCAGCAAGATTTTTTTTTAAATTTTCGTTATCAGAAATCTTCACCGAATTAAATTTATTAGCCCAAAAATTAATTTTTGAAGTTGGTAATTTATTTTCAATACAACCGTGATTATGCCAAAAACATCCTTTTACATTTATAATTATTTTAAATTTTTCTATTACTATATCCGGGGTTCCGTCTAAATTTTTAATATGACACTTATAAGATAGTCCCATCTCACTTAATTTTTTTTTTACTATTAATTCTGGTAACGTATTTTTAGATTTCATCAAAAAGTGTTTTTTGTACATTTACTTTTTTTACATCTCTACCAAATTTCTCAGTTCTATGTTTTTTTACAGCCTTAATTAAATTTTCATCTTTAAGTTTTATATTTCTTGATTTTTTAATTTCGTTCCATTCTTTTTCTAACTCTTCCTTATTATCATGTTTAGTTTTACCAATTAAATAATTTACACCTTCACCTTGTTTAGCTTTAAATAATCTGCCTTTTGCATATTCAACATAATTCTCTGATATATCTATTCCAATAAATCTTCTGTTCATTTTTTTTGCTACAACACAAGTTGTGCCTGTGCCAACAAACGGATCTAAAACTATATCTCCTTCAAAATTTTTAGTTGCACCATAAGTAAACATACGCATTAATCTTGCAGGAAGTTTTTGTGGGAATGGTGCAGGATGATTTTTTTTACGAGAAATATCTTCTGGTATCATAAACCAAACCTGTTGTATCAAATCTATCCACTCATGTTTTTTTATTTTATTTTTATCTTTAATATATTGTAGATATTTTTTATTTTTTCCTGGCTTTACATAAATTCTAATAAACTCAATTGTATTATTTTCAAGTAGGTTGCTTGGATAAGGGTAACTTCCAAACATTAATTTTGAAGTTTGCTTTTGCCAAATATATAAACTAAATAAATTTAGATTGGTTGCACTTAAAATTTTATTATTAACATCTAAACTTATGTCCTTTAAATGTCTTATATCTTGTTCAATTATATTTTTAGGAATTGGAAGGATAGGTAGATTGACTGCTAACTTTCCGTTAGGTTTTAGTATTCTTGCACATTCAATAAAAATTTTCTCTAAATTATCTAAATAACTATTATAATCTTCATTTTTACTGCTATCATAAGTTACCGCATTCCAATAAGGGGGGGATGTAATTATTAAATCAACTTTTTCATCCTCAATTTTTTTTAAAAATAACAAAGAATCCGCACATACAATTTGGTTAATATTTTTTTCAATTGTACTCATAAATACTTATTAAGTTGAACTTTTTTCAATCACAACCTGTTTATTTTTAAGATCAAAAATAAAATCAATTTCGTTATTAATTATCAATAAATGTTTAAATTTATTAAATATTATTCCTTTAATTAAATTTTTTTCTATTGAAATTTTGTTATCACTATTTTTTACGTAGAAATCACCATAAAGATTATTTTTTAGATTATTAGGTATTTTAAATCGATTTCCATTTTTGTTTTTCAAATTTATTTTGTAACTAACTTTAATTAAATTCTCATTTAAATAATCATATTCAATTTGAGCCCTTTGTCCTTTTATATTTCTAAATTTATTTTCAAATTCAGCTACTTCTTCAGCAGTAAAATCAGTTCCAATTAAACAGTACGTTTGTGGTGCTAATTTAAGTATAATAAGTGAAACCATACTAACCATATACGAGGCGCTACCTGCTGATTCACCTGACTCAATAAAATCTCTTTCTAATTCATAATAGTTTTTAAATTTTTTTTCTCTAAATTTATCAATTATAAATTTTTCTTTATCTGTAATAACAAACCTTGAAGTGTTAAATAGAAATTTATCAACGTTGTTTTCAGTGACAATAATTTCGTTTTCATTTGTAGTTGCTTTAAATACTTTTTCACAATATTTTCTTAAAACTTCAAATTTTGGGATTTGTTTAATATTTCTTGATCTATCAAGCGCTTTTTCTAATTGAAATTTATTAATTTTTTTTGTTATATTAAAAATTTTTAATAGGGCGTTATATAAGAAATTGCTGCTTTTGTTTTTAAGATATATCCAATTGTCGTCAATAAAATCATAGTCATTATTTATTTTTAAAATATTTAGTAAAAATTTACTTTCTATTTTAAATTTTTTACTAACATATGATAAATCAATACAACTAAATTTATTTAGATTATTATTAATAAATTTAAAAGCTTCTGATAATTCAATTTCATCTTTTTTTACAATTATTCTATATTGAAAATATTTAGTTATATAATATTTTTTTTTCCCTAATAATTTATCAAATAAATTTAATAAAGATTCTGAACTTATAAAATTTTTGACAAGATTTTTTTCTTTAATTAGATTTTCAAAATCATTTGTTTTAATTGGTGTGGAAATATTAAGTAGATTTAAAATACTACTAAGTATTGGGAATTCAAAATTTATATTAGTTGTTCTATTTAAAAATTTACTTTCAATTTGTCTTATTCTTTCACGTGTAATTTTGAATTTATCACCAGTCTCTTGCAAAGTTTTATAGTGCGTCCCATCAAGTCCATATAGGTCTTGAATAATATCAAATCTCTTAAATTTAATTAAATCACAAATATAACTTAATTCCTCATCTAAAAATTTTGCATTATATAAATTTGCTTCATTGGTTTTTAAAAAACTATCATTAGATATTTTTTTATATTTATCGTAATATTTTTGCTTTATTTCCTCCCAATTTTTAATTTTTCCACCTTCATAATACGACGTAAAATCTAGTGAAAATTTCACATTAAAGGGATGTAGGCTAAAAATTGAAAAAATTGAATTTTTTAAAATATCAATAGTTTTTCTACCTACATTAAGAGTATTATTTTTTAATAAGTCTTTAGCACGGTCATATAAGTCGCCACTAATCAATACATTAGAACTTTTTAAAAAATTAATAGCTCTAGAGTTATGTATAAATGTTTCTATTGGAATAAAGAGCCTCTTTTTTTGATATTCATCTAAGTTATCAAAATTAATTTCGTTTGAAATTTCTTCTTCGTAATTTTTTTTGATTTCTTCAATATTTTTCACATTCCAATTAGTAATTTCTAAACCTAAATACAACGACATCTTAGAAAGAATATTTTTAATTTCCTTTAGACCACTTATTCCAAACTTGGGTGTTTTTAACATGTCCTTTTCAGTTTTTTGTACTAAATCTCCAACATAAAATATGTTTTCATTTTTTAAACAATTAATTATTCTTGTTGATAGATTTAATTCATCAATTTTTTTAAATAAATTTCTATTAAATGTTTTTTCAATATTCTTAGCTTGCGAAGAAGTTTCCTTAATTAAAAAAGACGTATTATTATTTTGATTAAAAATATTAAGTGAATTAACGATATCGTCTAAAGTCTTTAAACCAACATTCTTATTATTTAATAAATCAAATTTATTACATGATAAAAGATCAGATAAAGTTATAATATTCTGGTCTTTCAGAGTGTTTGTTGTTCTTGTGTTTAAAAACAGAATGTCTTCGATCTTACGATTGAGATGTTCTTCTTTAGTAAAAATTGTTGATTTTAATAAATTTCTATCAGATCCATAATATTTTATATAATTATCAATGCTTTCAAATTCTTTAAAATCATTTAAACCAATTAAATTCTTTAAAAAATCTTTTACAGCAGTAACTTTATCTTTTTTAATGTAGATTATTTTTTCTTCATCTAACTCTGAAATATTTGTAAAATAAGAAACTCCAAAAAAATTAGCAGAATAACCAACGTAGCCAGAAATTTTATCGTAGAGATACGCTCCTCTAGAACTTTTTTTTAATTTTTTTATTTTAAAAATTATTTTATTTTTTTCAAGATCACTTAAAGATCTCCACCACTTTATATATTCAATAGAATCATTGAGTTCATTTTTGTTATAAGATCTAAAAACAAATAATTTAAATTCTTCAAAAGTAATAAAGTTATTTTCAATTACATTTAATATATTTAACAAATATATATAAGGTTTTATTTTTAATACTTTAAAAATATTAGAGTCTATAAACGGATTGTAAACTTGATATTTTATTAGTTGTTCAGTTTTAATAATTTCAAACTCTTTATTACTTGAATTTAAAAATTTTTCGCCAATTTCTGTAATAATAATAATACCCTTTGCATTCTCATAACTTAAACCAAGTTGTTCAAATAATTTTTTATATCCCCTTGCATTCGCTTCACCTTCAGTGGCTGTATGCAAAGTTAGTAAGTTTGAGTCGTTTAATATTTTTGAGAAATTATTTTGATTCTCGTTCCATTTTTTATTCTCAAAACTTTTAAAAACATTAAAATGTGCATAAATTTTATCTAATTCTGCAGCTGTTCTTTTAAATGTATACCAAAAGCCTTCTTTTTGTGTGTAATCTGCAATAAAACTATTTTCAAAATCATTCATTAAATAAGTTTAATTTCGCCATCTTTTTTAGCATTCTATCAACACAATCTTGTATTTCAAAAACAGCATCACTTACTGAATCTTCCATTAAATTTGAAGATGACTTTTGCTGTGTGACCGCAACAGCATATTCAAATATTGCAGCCTCATAAGAAGCTCTTTTAAAGATTGGGGAGTCTTGATCATTATTTGTTGTTTCAAGTGTTTTAGAAATTAATGGGTGATCAAGATTTATTTTAATTAGTCTATTTTCATCTATATAAATTGCTCTTTTACCATCAATACCAAGTCTATCGTACTCAAAGTTAAAACCACCGCCACTTCTTTTTTTCGATAAAGATTTTTCTTTTCCTTTATTACCTGTTTCTTCATCGGTTTTTTCTATTTTTCCAACCTCTGGTTTTTTTCCACCTCCACCTCCACCTTCGCCCCCACCTCCACCGCCGTGTGTTGTGAAAGCGCCATCCTCTCCTTCAATAATTTTTACTGAGAATTCATCGCCTGTAACTATTTTTGTTTCACCTAATTGATATTTGAAATCCTGTTTTTCATCAATATTTCCTTTTGCTTTAGCAATTTTTTTTTGATAATTTAATTCGAGTTCTTTATAATCGCTATTAAAAAAATCTTTCATTTTTTCAGCTTCTTTTTGTAAAGCTTCATTTCTTTCTTTCTTTTTTCTATCAGAATCTTTTTTAACTAATTCTTTACGCACCGAATCAACATGAAAGTTAACAAATGATAAAAATTTTCTTGCAACAGGATTGTCGGTGTTTAACTCCTCGCGTCTACTACTATCAAAAATTGGTGGGTTTGTTTCAGAAATCAATTTATCACAAGTACATTTTCCAAAAATAAATTCACTTTTTTCACCATGCGGATTATTTATTTTTGCTTTGTAGATACCTTTTGCAAATACACTTATGCCTCTTTCCTCTTCATCTAAATTTCTTGTTGCAACTTTTATGTTAAGTTCGCACTTGCCAAGAATTTTTTCTTCTTCTTCAGTGGGCTTTATTGTAATTAAATCAATATAATCTATTTCAATTTTTTCAATCTTTTCATGCTCTACATATAGATCAATTGTATGCTCATAAGCCTCTTCAACTAATGTTTTAGATCTTAAAAAATTTTTTATATTTCTGACGCTTATAGCTCTGCTTTGTCTAAATTTAAGTATTTCTATTATTGTACCATTTTCTTCTTCTGTATTTTCATCTTCTTTAATCCATCTTATTTTTACTTTATTCTGAGATATATCCGCTTCACAATCTTTTCTATGTATTTCAAAAATATTTATTTTTTTATCTTTTACAGTTTTAACTCTTAAAGTTTCACCAATTCCAAGTGCTGCAATTTTACCTGTACCATATTCGCCCCTTAAAAATTTTCCCATCTTTCTATCTGGATTGACTTGATGCAAAATAAAAAAATTATTATCCAGTGTGTGTCTATCCATGCCACGCGATGTATCTTTTATTTGTATTGATTTATTTTTATGATCTATCAAAACATTTACTGTTGTAGGACCGTCAGTATATTGCCAGCTATTTTTTACATATTCACCAACAACTTTTCCTTCATTAGTAAATCCGTTTGACTCTTCTAATATAGCTCGGCCAGCATGTATCGTCATCCCTCTATTATTTGACATCTATTCTCCTTTCAAATTCTGTAGTTATCTCTGTGATATTATTTTTTAAATCTTTATCATTTATAAACATATTTTTTAATTTATGAATTTTTTCTTTAATCTGTTTTTTATCCATATACTCATTAATTCGAAAAAAATTTTGAAATTCATTTGAAGCAATCTGGCTCAATTTATTTTCTTTAGCTTTTAAATATGCACTTGAACGTAAAATTCGATCTTTGGTATTTTCATAAACTTCTTTATCTTTTTTGTTAAATCTTGTTCTAGTTTGATCATAATTTTTAATTTTATGAATATTTTCTTGTGCATATTTTACACCTTCTATAGTTAACAGGTATTTTGTTGTATTCTCTAATACATAACCTTTCTTTCTTGCATTGGATAATGCATCCCAAACTAATCCATCGCTGATCATATTTGGATTTGTTTTCCATCTAAATCTAATTGGGGCAATTTCGTCTGCCTTAGTGGCAATTTCTTCTTTATCAAAACTCTTAGTGCCGTTACCAAGTATAAAAAGAGCAATCGTGACTATATCTAAATTAGGTAATAAATCTTTTTTCATATTATTCGAAATAATTTTGCTGCTCTTTATTATTTTTTTGTTTAGATGATTGTTCAAATTTTCTTCTTAATTCCTCTATTTCAGCCTTTAAAACTTTAAATATTATTCGCTGATCCGTATCTTTAAATTCGTAATAACTCCTATTTGCTAAATTTCCTAACCTCTTTAAACTTAGCACACAGTTGCCCAATCTTTTATTTGCGTACTTTAAAAAGTTTCCTCTTTTATCAATATTTTTACGCATTATAAATTTACTTGTTTATATAATAATAATACCATTATTTTAAATAATTGTCCAAACAATTGTTTAACCTATTAAATTATGCGTTTAAGAAATAGTGATTTTGTTAAAAATCCCATTATAATCAAAGATTTTTAAGTGCGGAAATAAGTAGTTATGTAAATAAGTGAAAAAAATTTAATTTAAAATTAAGATATATGAAAAATAAAAGGGTAGATTTACCCAGATTTTACTCAATTAAAGGTTGAATAATTTTTAAAGCAGAAGATGAGCATTAAATATCATAAATTAAACAATCAATTATGGAAAAAAAAATAAAAACAGCGAAAGACCGTCTGCGCCTAGTTAATAAAAATGGGGAAGAATATGAATTAAAACTTTTAAAAGAATTAGAAGAAGAGCTATCACAAGAGTTAGTTATTGAGCAAAAAAATACTTTAACAATTGAGCAGCAGAAAAAAGCTATCCAAACAGGCATTAAGTTAGCTGACAAAATGACATTAGATACACTTAAATTAAAATATCAAAAAGCACTCAGTGAAAATAGTGGTATTAAAAATGAAAAAATTGAAAAAATAATTGTAGATTTAGAAAAAAAAATTCTTAAGTAAGTTAAAAAATTTATGAAAAAAATATTATATTTTATTTTTATATTAGCAATATTAATTAGTTTTAGTTTAATTAATGCCCAGGCGTATCAAAATGAAAAAGGAATTATCGGATTAATGTATCATCGTTTTGAGGAAAATAAATATCCAACAACCAATGTCAGACTAAAAGAGTTTAATTTACAACTAGAAATTATTAATCAAAACAAGATTGAATTTATTTCAATTGATGAATTACGAAAAATTCTTATTGAAAACAAAAGTTACGATTCTAAGAAAGTTTTAATTACAGTTGATGATGCTTATAGATCATTTTACGAAAATGGCTGGAAGATTTTAAAAGAGAAAAAAATTCCATTTATACTTTTTTTCAATACACGCGAAGTTAATGCTAATAACCCCAATTATATGACTTGGGATCAGGTGCGAGAAATTCATAATTCAAAAATTGGAACTATCGGTGGTCATAGTTTTTCTCATGAATATTTAGTCAATAAATCTGAAAGCGAAATAAAAGAAGATTTAGAAAAATCTCATAAAGATTTTTTAAGGGAATTATCTTTTAGACCCAAATATTTTTCTTATCCATTTGGTGAATATAGTTCTACTTTTAAAAAAATTGTAAAAGAATTTAATTATGAATTAGCTTTTGGTCAGCATTCTGGTGTTATTGATAAATCAAAAGATTTATTTGAACTCCCTCGTTACCCTGTAAACGAAAGCTATGGAAAAGCAGAAAGATTTTTAACCTTATTAAATACTAAGCCTTTTCCTTTTAAATCTTTCAAGCCAGAAAATAAATTCATTACTAAATTTGAAAATCCTCCAAAAATTGAAATAGAATTTTTTAAAGAGATTACTAATTTAGAAAAGATTAATTGCTTTGCTAATGATGGTGGTGAGTGGAGTAAAAAGAAAATATCATTTATTGAAAAAAATTGGATAAAAGTTAACTTAGATAAAAAGTTCACAACAAGAACTGGCAGAATCAATTGTTCTTTATTAGATAAAGATAATCAATGGCGCTGGTTGGGATTTCAGTTTGTAGTAGAAGGGAACAATTAAGCGTTAATTACAAACTATAAAAATTTAAAAGGTTTTAAATAATTATTTAAAAAAATTGATATTAATTGGGTTCTAAAATTACTTTAAATTTTTAAAAGGAATTCCTTCATCTTGCCAATCATCGTTTTTGTAACTTTTATCAATTATTTTCCAGTTTAAATTATTACAGTCTTTAATTTCTTCATAATACTCTATTAAGCTATCAGCAGATATAATTTCCACCCCAAAAGCTTCAGTAACGTCAGAAGCATTAGAATATCCATTTTTTTCAGCATTTTTAAACATTGTTTTTATTTCTTCATTTTTACAATCATCAGCATATGAAATTGAATTTTCAAAAAAATCTTTCTTATGCAGTTCTTTTATATTTGCCGGAGTTTTCTCAATAAAAATGTCATCATCATTCCAACTCCAGCTACATGATTCTATATTATATTTTTTTATTAAATAATTATCAATTTTAAGATAATAATTATCCAATAAATTGCCAACATAATTTTCTGCAAAACTCTGAGATTTGAAGTGGAATATATATCTAGTATATTGAGGGTGCTGTTGATATTTAATTATAAATTTTTTAGCTTTTGTTTGAAAAAAATGATTAAAATAAACTTTTCCTTTATCTGGTTCAATTAGTAAATATTTCATTTTTTTAATATTATTACTAGCAAAGCATTAAAAAAAGCAAAAAAGTTAATTGCGTTAACGGAGCAAGGGCAGTTTATTTAATTCCTACCAAAATCTCCAGCATTCTTGGGGTGATTTGCATAAATAATTTAAAAGAAAGAGGTAACACCATGCGTGCAAGTGAATTTATAATTAACTTAGAAGAATACGAGAA
>JACCDP010645191.1_pt1 | contig 10074 bp, 5 predicted proteins | sample 7445841 | NCBI WGS metagenome assembly JACCDP01 (sample SAMN15323441, study PRJNA562643) | freshwater metagenome | isolation source: river surface water | place: USA:Blue River Watershed | collected 2017-08-17
CTTCATAAAATGTGGATAACTCTCAGGATTCGCCCCCACAGCGGGCAAAAAAGCGAGTAGGATTCGCATCCACTTACTGACGGCGTATCACACACAGTCGAGGGAGGACCGCCATGACCCGCCTACGTATCGCCCTGGTCAGCCTTGCCGTCGCGATGTCACTCGTCGCCTCTTCGGCAGCGCCGGCGGTACGCGCAGCCGGCAGTGGCGTTGAGCCATCTGATGTCGTTTTTGTCTTTGACTTCTCAACGTCGATGCGCGGGAGCAAGGCAGCCAATACGGCAAAATCGCTGGATCTACTAGCAGCGCAAATTCTCGGCATTGAGCAAAAGTTGATCAAAAGCGGTCCGACTGTTCACATGTTGCATTTTGCAGACGAGGTAGCGTCAGTACCCGATTGCGAAGTGATTACTGTATCCACCAAACCTGGCGTGAAAAAGTTTTCAGACTGTCTCAAGGTTGTCGCTGCTGAGTACCGAGGAACACTGAAACAGTGGATCGCGCTTGATATTGATGTTGAAGGCGGCACCAACTACGGTGTCGCATTTGAAGCGGCTTTCAAGATCCTGGCTGTGAAAAAGGTCAAAAGACCAGCGGTTGTGTTCTTCACGGATGGTGAGAATCTCCCAGCCGACAAGAAGCCGCAGCCAGGCTGGATTGCTGACATCATAGGCGACGCAACGGCGCAAGGGATTTCTCCAAGGGCAATCTTGCCGGTAGGCTTGAGCATCACTAAACCGTCAGCCCAGAAAGATCTTGCTGCACTTTACGATCAAGGTACCAACCTAACAAAATGTGGCGGGACTAGCGCAGAGCAGCGCATCAGCTGGCCTCGAGTCAACTTTCCAACTGCAAAGTCTGCGGCGGACGCAATCATTCAAGCCTTTAGTCGAGTAGCGTGCGTAGATATCCTCACGCCAGATGCACCGGAGAATGTAGAGGCAATCACGGATGGATCATCCACAACTGTGACTTGGGGCGATCTGCCTGCAGGATCAATTCCAGCAGACGGCTATCAGGTGACCTGCGGCACCGAAGCGCCAGTATCCGTTGGAAAAAATGATCGCTCCGCCACGGTTCCCACTGGTACTGCTGACAAATGCTCTGTTGCCTCGGTTGCAATTGATGAGACAGGTCAGGAAATGCCTTCAAATGACCCGACTGAGGCGACCGTAGTTCGTCCACCAAATCCACCGCAGAAACCCTCCGTATCCCCAGGTGACAGTTCAATTGGTGCCGAGACGAAGCCAGGAGAAGGTGCGGATGGGAAGCCAGCCGATGGCGGTGCCCCGATTGATGGCTATAAGTGGGAGTGCACTGACGTAGCGACGGGTCAGCCAGCTGCGGCGGCAGAATCTAGCGGAGCACAAACGTCGATTACAGGGGTTTCCAACGGTTCGGAGTACACCTGTAGCGCAACCGCCGTCAATAAGGCCGGCGAGAGTAAGCCTTCCGAGCAGTCTGACTCAGTGAAGCCATGCAGCGGGCTATTGGGTTGCAATCCGTGGGTGCTCCCACTGCTAACCCTGCTGCTGATCGCAGCAGCTATTGCGGCCGCCCTGCTCGCGTGGTACGTCTGGCGGCAGCGAACTCGAGGCTATGTAACGGTCACAATTGACGGCCACCAACCGTTCACCACCCTTAGGGGCCCACAAACCGGATTTAGCTTTGTGAGCACATCAGCAGATGGCGTGATTAACGGCGCCCAGAGAGATATTCAGCCGACAGCACACGTTTCAATACAAAACCTTGGCGGAGATCGATTCAAGTGGAGCGACCGCACCACCGGTACAAGCGGTGTCGTTGAGCGAGGTGGAACCTTCTCTGTTGGCGACCCGAGCGGAAACACGCATCAGATTCGGCTTCGAGCTTTTGTAAGCCGCCCCAAGGGCATTGGCACCAGTGTCACCTGGGGCGAAGTTTTGTCGGGCCCCTCCGAAGGACCGTGGGGAGGCGGTAGTAATTCAACCGCTGATTGGGGGAGCACATCAACTGGTTGGGATGACCAAGGAACGTCCGGCACGTCAGGTGGTGGCGGATGGGGCTGAGATCAGCATTAAGTTCAAAGTAGTAATCCAAGCAGTGAGTGAAGGAGTGAATTGTGAGCTTTGCAGCACGAATGGTCTACGTTGGAGTTGGTGGCACCGGGCTTGATATTGGTCGTAGCCTTGAGCAGATGCTCCGTGACGAAATCACCGGCCCTGACGGTCGGAGACTGATTTCGCGCGGGGGCTCATTCGGCAATTTTGAACCGAAGCAGCTGCCCGGGTTCATTCAGAGTCTCTACTTGGACTTCAGCGAGCAAGAGATCGTAAGCCTCCAAAACGAACTTGGTCAGGGCTCTGGCGATGTTGCAGCTAAGACTGCGACCTTTATTCGCTCCTTGAGTAACGCTGGCCACGCATCTTCAGACGTGACTAACTTGCTCCGAAGCTCAACTACGGCAGCTCCAATCGTCGAAAGCTGGCTGCCGCCAAAGATGAGCGATTGGGGTAATGAGCCAACCTTTGCCCCTTTGGCCACTGGCGCAGGGCAGTACCCAACGATTGGTCGCGCTGCGCTCTTCGCGTTCATGGAACGCTTCGGAGCTGAGGCTCTGATGCGGGACATTCGTCGCCCATTGGAATCCATCAACACGTCTATGGGTCAGCTTGAGGAGTACACAGGGAATTCAAACCCTTCGCGCACCGTGTACTTCCTTGTTGGCGGTTCGCTTTCGGGCGGCACCGGTGGCGGGCTATTCTTGGACGTCATCCGGCTAGTTGCACACGCTGCACAGGAGAAGCTCGGGACCACTCCGTTTGTTGTCGTTCCGCTGGTTCTGCTGCCTAGCGCATTTGACCGCGCCTTGGCACCAGGGAAGCGAAAAAATGCCACCCTTAATTCGATCCGGGCACTCGCTGACCTCGGCTTCATGGTCGACGAGCAGAATGCGCCATCGACCGCTGGCGAGAAAGCAACTGCCAGTTATCCCGACGGTGGCAGCGGTAAAGGCGTACTCACCACAATCTTGCCAGACGCCTCCGTCAAGGCCGCATTCGTATTCCATCGCCCAGTTGACGTACCTTCGCCAAAGGCACTCGCCGAGCGGGCTGCGCGTTTTGCAATCAACTTGCTACGCCAACCCTCCCCGTCTAAGTCCGGCGCTTCAGGCGCCACAGGACGAACGATGATCTTGATGGACAAGCTCGTGAACAATTCCGCTCTTTTGTACGAGCCTCACCCAACATTCCTTGGTCGAAGGCCCTTTGCCAGTTCAGCCTGCGTAGCGATTTCTGACGGGCGTGAGTTCTACGTGAATTTCGTGGCTCGGCAAATTGTTTCAGCAGTTCTAGGAGATAGTGCTAACAAGCTGTCCGACGCTGAGTTAGCCAAGCGCGCGCAGCTAATTGACACAGAGCTGAAAGTTGCTCCACCACTCGTTGCGCCGATTAACCCGCAGCTCCGCACCAAGATTGAGAACCCTGCCGAAGTGTCGGTAGAGGCTGTACGAGACGACCTTACGACCTATTTCGGCGCTTTGAACGGGGTGTCGACGCCGGATGGCAAGGGTGTCAATGGTGCGGTACCAGACTCACTGTCAGCTGGCGCAGCGCCTGCTCTTGAGAATGCAACGAAACTTATCGGCTCAAGTGTTGAGTGGATCACCTTAATGCGTGGCATTGCCAGCCGTAGGGGTCTGGACGTTCTGTCGCTACTTGCTGCATCTGATGCAGCAACGAAGAATTGGGTGAATGGCGCTCTCGCGGGTGCTGCTCGGCAGATTGCTCCTGCTCCGCAAGCCGAACAACTCGTCTCGGTCACCAAGGGCGGACTGCTTAAGCGAACGACAGAGGCGCAGATCGATCCAGCTGGCCTCAACCAATTGAAGGCGCACGAAGCCGGGCGAGTTGACGCCACGTGGCGCAACTACATTCAAAACACGCAAGGCAATGCTCAGCGCTTCAAAGATGCTGCCGTGTCATTCCAGCAGCGACTGCGCCAGGTTCAGGCTTCGCTTGATGAGTGGAAAGAGGGGCTAAGCGACACTAAGCGCAAAGATTACGAGGCAGGGCTCGCGCAGAAGCTTGGCGTGGTTCGTGATCTCGACAAGCTGACCAATGATGTAGTCCGAGAGCTGGGCCGCGAATGGGGCATTGGCGAGCCAAGTGCGGCTGGAATCGGGCGAGCAGTATTTGCTCGTTGCCAGGACCAGGCCCTAGAGCGTTGGAAGCAGAATGATCAAGGCGCACCAGACATGTTGATTGTCCGCCTACTTGAAGCGGCGGAGCCGTTTGTAAGCCGCGCTTTTGATCAGCCCGATGTTTACCCAGCGCTTGGGCACATCCTGCGTGAATGGGCAGAGCCGGATGCGAAGGAGATGTCCAGCGAAGTGCGGAGCTTCCAAAGCCGCTTCCTCGCCTCTATCTCGGATGCATTTATTCCGCCCACGATGGATCGGGATGTCGAGCCGATGATTAGCGTCGCCTACCCAGAAGAGGCGAACCAGAATGTTGAGGCAAAGCTTAAGGAGGCACTCTCGAGCCATCCGGCTCTGGAGCGTTTCCTACGCCAGTCCGAGCCCACATTCCTTCCGCGATCCGCAGCCAATGCGATAGTCGTGTCAGTTTCTTTGGTTGGCCAAGGACTCATTGATATTGAAGGTGGCGCACTTGGACTAAATACATGGATTGAGGCCGCATTTAGGCCGGAACCGACGGATCGACTCGCATGGCGACAACGAACGGGCTACCGCGACCCGATCGCGTTCTTAGAGGGCGAGCTGAAAGTTGAATTGATCCAGCGGCTCTTGGCCGCTGCTTGGAACGGTGAGCTTAAAGCGAAGAGGCTAGGAGTTGACGGGGTTGGAGATTTCGAGTCACTCAGTTTGCAGTTTGCATCTGAAGGCTCAACAACCTTGACGATTCCCTTGGACAAGATGCCGTTCTCAAACTATCTTGCCCCGCTTCCTGACGCGTGGCTTCGAGAAATCACTCGCCGCTACACTGCCGACACGATCGCCGTATCGGAAGTGTTGCGGGAGCTGAGTCGTTGTATCCCGATCGGATTCGTGGAACGCTCGTTGCCAGATATCGAGCACTTCAAGAAAAACGATCTGCTCTTCTTTGAATTTGAAGAAAAGCTGAACAAGTCTGGAGCCGGACACAAGGAGCGAGCAGAGTTTGAGAAGCTCATCACAAACCTAGAGAAAGATGGAAGCCAGACCCTCAAGCGCCGGTATCAGATTCAGGAATACGCTGAATTCTGGAAGGCTACTGTTCCCGAAGCGCTAAATCGGTCGTTCGGAACCCTCGGGTACGGCTCACTGAGGGAAGCCGCATGGGAGTTGGCGGATCGAGAACTTAAGCGATCCAAGAACTAGGCCGTGCAAGTTCTTACCGTTGACCTGCGGGACAAGGTAGTTCGGGATGCTGCGCGTAGCGCAGCTCCCGGGCTGTTCTTGTCTGATGGCTGGGAGCGCCTAACTGGCGAGTCGGTTTCGCTGGTTGAGGCGCCGATTCGGTTGCTTGTTCTGATGCCGATGGGCGCGGAGTTTGCGCAAGACTCAGAAGCAATGGCTGCTGCGATCTTGGGGTCAGATCCCGCCCCGCGTGCAATTGGTGTCTTGCTTCCAGCAGGCGAGGAGGGCACGAATTGGTCGCGGGTTATTCCCGACTGGTTCGCCATGGGCGGCTCCATGCGGTTCATGGAGATGCGGTCGCCTCTGACTTCAGTCGGAACACCCCGAGCGGGCACCGAGTCTGTCGCGGCAGGCGCATCTGGAACATGGACTGACGAGTTTCGGCGTGACGTAATTGGCCATCTCACCGACCCAGAGCTTTTTGATGCCGCCTGGAGTTCCATTCCTGAAAATCGGCCTGTCGCGGTTGGGTTGCGAATTGTCTCGCTCGGTGGCGGCAGATCACGTGCAGTTGCAGATTTGGCCCTTCGCCTCGCTGAAGAGTTGGAGCCTGAGCGAGAGCCAGAAACTGCAAATGAGCTGCCAGACCGGTGGAATCTAGATCCACGGCTGCTGCCGATTAACCCCCCGTACCCGCGTGACTCGGAATACCTCCAGTCACTCCCACTCCCAATTCGTGGACTGGCAGTCGTCCGGCGAGGAAATCCAATTGCAATCGTTTCGCGCTCCATAGAACAGTATGAAGACGCAGTGGTGCTTGGGATTCGGATGCTTGACGAGGAGCCGAGCCGACTGAAGCATCTCCTGGATGCGGCCGAGCGAAACAAGGGTGATGGGCCACTTCTTGATCCAGTGGGCGCCTCTAAACTTGAGGAAGAGTTCCCTGGCGCAGTCTTTGGGGATTCACTGGCCAAGGAGTATGCCGAACGAGATGACGCGGCGTTCAAGGTCGGTGAACTTCTAAGTGAAGCTGCTGACACGCAGGCTGATGGCCTCTCTGCAAGCCTACTGGCGTACTGGTTCCAGTCTGATGCCGATGCCGTTCGACCCCTCGGTGCTCGAGCCATTGCGCCGCGGCTAGTCTCACCGACACAGCCATGGGCTCAGCTCTCACGAGCCATTAACGAGGTTGAGCCTTCAACGCGCCCTGCGCGGTCTTGGCCGCATTGGCTTGTGCAGTTTGCGCTAGGTGGACCTGAAATGAAAGTGAAGGAATTGCCAGTGGTACCGGCGCCATTAAGCGATGCAACTTCAGATACTGAGACTGAAACTCCAGAGATTACCAAGGCCGAAGAGTTGAATGCCGCGCCACCTGTTGAATCAGCCGACCTGGAGAAGATCTCCACCAAGGCATCAGATGAAAATGGTTCGCTGGACAGAGCAATGAAGCAGGAGTCAAGCATCTCTGCTGAGCCGAGCGCTGCGCCAATTGAGACTGAAGCAGAGCCACTCGCCGCAGATACGATCGAGCCAGATTTGGCTGAGGCTCCGAAAGAGCAAAAGTCAACAGTAAGCGTATCTCCAGCAACTGCTGCATCGGATCACACCTCCCCTCAGGTTAATCGTGTGATCTTTGGTGCGGGCCAGCAAGCCAATCAGGCACCCACAAATCCTGGCGATCGGTCAGAGCCATGGCGACTGCCGCTGGGTCTCGGATTTATCTACGGTTCTTTCATTTGGCGCCGCCGCTCGCGCGCATATCTCTTCGCGGCTGGAACGATGGTCATGATTGTCGCGGCCATTGCGCAGGTGATTGCCGATGTAACCGGCATTCACCTCGTGAACCCCGCCACTTTCGGAATTGCAACTGAAGATTCTGTACTGCTAACAAATCTAGTTCTCCTGGTTGCAATTCATTGCGTCACATATTTCGTGATCAGCATGGTTGGCGCGCTTGCTCTCGCCCAGTGGGCAGAGGCATTTAGATTTCATGAGATTCCTGACACGCTTGCCCTGCTTCGTGCCGACGGCCGAGCGATCGCCCAGGCCGAAGCTGGACGAATCACACCACGCAGAGACTATGCTCGGTTCTCTGCAGAGGCTGGCAACACGTTGCTTGAGGGAGCTACGCATGGCGCTGCGGTGGCGAAAGCCTTCGGTGAATCAGTACCTTTGGATGAAGCTGAAACCGCCCGAGGCAGAAGCGAAACCCCTCCGCATCGACGGAACGTAGGAGCGTCTGAAGTATTAGCAGGCACTGACGCTGCAGGTGTCTATCGGGTGTACCGGCTTTATGTCATTGCACTTCGCCAGCTGTTCGCTCTTTCGTTGGTTTCAGCAGTAAAAGAACGATGGCCTCGTATTCGCGGCACCTATTGGCAGGAAACGAAGCGACTTGTTGCTGAGCAGGCTGCTGGGCATTTGCAGAATCGACTGGAGACCGTCTTGAATCGGGGCCTACTAAGAGGTGACCTGTTGCGTGACGGAGTTGATCCCGCAGAGCAGGTTGCGGCACGAATTTGGGCTGACCCCGTAGTTCGCGCTGCGGCGTTGTCGGCAATGACGCTTAGCGATACTGATGCAATGCCTGTACTCGCGACTACAGCTGAGACGCGGATGCTGGATCTTCATCAGGCAAGCAATCTTGTAGTTTCAATTCCTTCAACGCTCGAAGAGCTTTTGACACGTGAAGATGCGATGCCACAGGGGACGATTGTCGCGAGTCGGTCACTTGAAGAGGTGGCAGTACTTCGGTTCTATCCGTATCAAGAGGGTATCTACCGGATTGAGGCTGGCCCGAGTGGTGAAGTGGGGATTATGTGATGAGTGGATGGGGACCCGATCCTATTGAGCCAACTCGCGATTGGGATAGCACCTGGGGCGATGGTCGAGACCAGGAAGCCAAGCAAGATTTTGCGCGTGCCCGAAAGACTGGGGTGCGAGTAGCTGGGACACTGCTTGTAGCAGCTCTTGGCGCCGCCATTGCAGTCACAGCCCTTAGCGCCTTGCCGCCACTTCCAAGTTTCACGGGGATTGTGTTTCCCTCACAGTCGGCAACGCAACAGCCAGGCGCTTCGGGTGCAGTATCTATTCCGAGTGCTGCGCCAGCGCTTGTCGCCGCCGCTGTCGCTCCGGCGATGGCCCTTGTAACGACCTGGAGTGAAGACTCATCTGGCCTGACCCCAGGAGCGTGCGGGTTCTCTGGCTCAGGTGCACTTTTGGCCAACGGATACGTTCTAACAGCGAATCACGTCATCGCTGAAGACAACTCCATTGACGTACCAGCCGCGTGTGACTGGGAGAATGTGTTGGTCATGTTTATTGACAGCGCCGAGGATGCTCCAAGCCGGGCGTACAAGGCTGAGATTGTCGCAACTGATGAGCGCCGAGACGTCGCCCTTTTGAAAATCACAGAGGCGGTAGCAGGTGCTCCTCAAATCTCCACGCTCCCTGCTTTGACCATCTACAGCGAAACGAACGTACCAACTCTAGGAATGCAGCTTGTATTTATGGGCTACCCAGGGGTTGGTGGAGATACGCTCTCCCTCAGTACTGGAATGGTTTCAGGCTATGACCAACTGAAAGATGGTACTCGCACCCTAAAGACAGATGCAGTGCTGTCGGGCGGCTCCTCAGGTGGCCCTGGGATTGATGGCACTGGCCGAATTGTCGGAATAGTGATGCAAGCCGGATCGCCATCAGCGAGCGATTTTACTGATTGTCGACCGTATGACACGAATGGCAATGGGTACATCGATGCAAATGACGGATGCATGCAGGTCGGGGGTCAATTCGTCACGTTGCTGGATTGTCGTGAAATTGTCACATTTCTGACAGAGAATGGTCACGCAGACCTAGTCAATGGAGGTCGAAACTAATGTTGCGCGCTTTAAACGACATCAGTAGGCAGATCTCTGGAAGGTCAATTTCAGGCACGCTTCCGGGGGCCATCCTGGGGTGGCTATTGACCTACTTTGTTCTAGGCCTGCCAGAGGCCGCGTGGGTGACGGCATTCTCGTTTGCGTTTGGCAACTGGCTGGTTGCCGTTGTGGTCACTTCAAGCTTCGTTGTGTCGTACACGTATCTGGATGATTTTAGATACGCACTGGTGGTTGCAGTCTTCGTTCAAGTTGGAATCCTGGTGTATCGAACTCTTGTAAAGCTCCGCGCGAACGAGAACTAGTTCGCGCAAGGGGGGCACCCCTCCGCTACCCTTACCCCATGGCAGAGCAGACGGGCTGGCAGGGTGAGCGACTCACGATCGGGCTCCTTGGCGGGGGCACGGTCGGGGCGGCGGTCGCGCGCGGGCTGGCGAGCCGGGCTGAAGAGTGGGGGATCGGCATCGCGGGGATCGCGGTGCGCGACCTGGCCAAGGCACAGGCCGCTGGACTCGATCGCATTGCACCACTAACCACCGACCCTGCAGGCCTTGCTGCCTCTGATGATGTTGATGTTGTCGTCGAGCTCATGGGCGGGCTCGACCCAGCTATGCCGATCGTCGAGGCCGCACTCAAGGCGGGCCGACCTGTGGTCACCGCGAACAAGCTGCTGCTGGCCACCTTTGGTGCGCGACTCGAGTCGTTGGCTCGTGCGTCGGATACGGCGCTGCGTTTTGAGTCTGCCGTTGCTGCGGGTGTGCCGGTGATCGGTGTGTTGGCTCGGGACATGTCGGCGAATGAGATCACCTCGATTCGCGGCATCATCAATGGCACCACCAACTACATCCTTACCAA
>JACCDP010974564.1_pt1 | contig 10073 bp, 8 predicted proteins | sample 7445841 | NCBI WGS metagenome assembly JACCDP01 (sample SAMN15323441, study PRJNA562643) | freshwater metagenome | isolation source: river surface water | place: USA:Blue River Watershed | collected 2017-08-17
CTGAGCGATTCATTTCTGTATCGTTCAGCATGGCTCCACTGAGATTGGCTCCTACGAGCTTAGCTCCTTCGAGCTTGGCATCACTGAAGTCCACCTCACTGAGATTGGCTCCACTCAGATCGGCACCCGATAGATTGGCGTTTTTAAAGGATGCTTTCGTCAGATTTCGACCTGCGAGCTTTGCGCCTCTCAGATCTGCGCTCTCAAACGAGACGAAGGTGAGATCTAATCCTTCGAGACTTTCTCCAGCTAGCTTGCAAGCCTTACAAGTTCTAGTCTCTGTGATACGTGCTTTGACCTCAAGCTCAAGAGCCCAAGCTGTGGGTGTAGGACATAAAGCAAAAAGGAGCAGTCGAAAAATGGTGACGTTCTTCATGTTTTTTTCCTCTAAAGTAAGTTTTATCGCTAAATAAAACCCCCCCTCATGAAAAAGAAGATCGGCAACTTCAGGACAAACTCAAATGCCTCCAAATTAAGCAGGGATCTAAGGGGTTTAGCATCCCTGTTAAAGCTTTGAGAAAAGCTAGGAATTTTTTGCCTCTGTCAGAGCCTAACCCGCTCCCCAATATGTTCTCATGCATGTGACATGTCCCTTGCTCAAAACACATGTCCTTAGCTTTCTAGCTTAGCCTATGGCATGATCCCCCTCGCATTCGGAACAAGCACTCGCGGAGGCGACTCATGGCTGCCAAGACTTCAACAAAATCGAAGACTTCCCCAGTAGCCTCCGCGCGCAAGCGGAGACCACTTGCGCACCAACCTTCCAGCTGCACTGCACTCGTTCTTTCTGACGGGAGCAAGAGACGACAGAAGGAGTGGGCACTCTACGAAGCGAGCTGCCAGCGATTAGAAGCTGAGTCTCAAGAGCTCCGTAGCTTTGAAGAGGAAGAGGTCGCTGCCCATCGTCTCTGGATAGAATCGCACTTTGCCAAAGAGCTCTCCGACATGCGCTCTCTGCAGATCAAACTGATGGAACAAGTTGAACTCATACAGATCATCGAAGAGTATGCAGAGCGAGCTGATCTCTCCCTGCCTCTCGCCTATAACTACGTTATGCAGGCCAAAGCCAATGATGCTCTCGAAGAGCTCTGGAACGAGCTTGAGAAGACTCAGAGCGGCAGATCGGATGATGAGGAAGACGATGCATTCGAGGAGGTATGGAAAGAGTTCGAGGACTTTTTTGAGCAAGAGTATTCCAATGCTCGAGAGAGGAAAAGATCCGACGAAGAAGACTCTTCTCACTCACGAAAAAAAGGGGCAAGTCAAAAGTCAACTTGCGATCGCCCCCGTGTAGATGATGAGGCTCTCAAAAGTCTTTATTATAAGCTCATGCACCTGCTCCATCCCGATACGCATCCCGAGCAAAGTGAGCAGGAAAAAGCTCAATTTCATGCTGTGCAGAGGGCTTATCTTGCAAAGGACATCGAGGACTTAGAAAAGCTCTATCAAGCCGTGACTTCCTCAACGGAAAGTCTTTTCAAACGAGACGAAGCGAGTATTTCCGATATCATGGCTCGACGCAAACAGGTCGAAAAACGCTTACGAGAACTCCAAAAACAGATGACCCAAGCCAAGCTGCATCCGGCCTGGGGCTTTTTGCAGCGCAGGCAAAATCCCAAAAGCCTCACTCGCTATCGTCAATCGATTCAGAACGAGTTGATCGAAGACATGGTAAACTTGAGGTACGAGCTCTTGCAGGTCGAGTCCGTACTATTAGGCTGGGAGAAAAAAGCCAAAAGAGCCGCAAAGTCCAAGGCCCCCAAGAAACGGCAAAGTATTTCGAATCAAGCTTTTTGAGCAGTTAATTGGGAATTAGATGAGTCGAATTTTATCCTTGCTCACAGAGTCCCGATAAGACATCGCCAAGTCCTTTTCCTCTACCAAATCGACTTTGTAAGGAAAATTGCTCGTCTCAAGTACTTCTTCGAGTTCATGGAGAAAGCTTGAAACAGATTCCTGACTGACGACGAGTAGATCGATATCAGAATACTTCTGGTGTGACTGCCGAGCTCGCGATCCAAAGAGATAGACTTGTGCTTTACGAGCCTTGAGTGTTTGCAACACAGTTCGCAAAAGAAACTCATATTCAGATGGAGTAAGTCCTGGAATCATATTTTCTCGAGCTTGGCTAAAAGTTCCATGGCCTTTGGGTAGAAAACTCTTGCGAATTGATAAACCTTTTCTGCAAGTTCTTCCTTGTAGGTATGAGAACTGAGATTTCGTAGATCGATGGCTTCAAGCCAAAAGACCACATCATCAATCAAAAAATTCTGCGCCATCTCTCGAACAACAGTCTTAGGGGCTGTCGCACTTGTTCCCATGATCTTCTTTGCTGTTTTCCAAGCGAGTTCGACACAAAACTCAAAGCGCTGAATACTGGCATCTCGAACAATATCTGTCTTTTGTTCGGCAAGGGCCTTTTCTAAGGCGAGAAGAGCTTTCTTGAATTCATCTACTTGAGTAACCATGCCTACCTTCCCGCTTATGAACTTTTCTTTTAAGGGTCTTCATATGAGGAGAGTTTACAATGGGTCTGAACTCGGAGCCATCAAAAGTTCCAAGTGATCGGGATCCATCATCCCATAGGCAGCAAACACCCGCCTGAGACTCCCTACGTCGTCACCACCCGTCACCAGCGCAAAGGACTTACCTTCTTCTACACGAGACTTCTCATCAGACGGCAAGAGCTGACGTACACGCTGTGCTATAGCAGCTCCAGAATCTACAAACTGCACTCGCTCAGGAAAGATCTCATGTAATTCCTGGCTAAGGAATGGAAAATGGGTGCAGCCCAAGACGATGACATCAAGCTGAGGATCCTGAAGCGGTTGGCATATCTGTCGAATCAGATCAAGATCTACCGCTTCGCCACGCAATTTTTTCTCAGCTTGTCCTACCAGCTCTGAGGAACCCACACGAATCACTCGACACTGTGCTGCAAAAGATCGGATCAACTCGTCGGTATAGCTCCTCGTGATAGTCGCAGGCGTCGCCAAGAGGCCGATCACATGCGATCGACTCCGCGCAGCAGCTGGCTTGATTGCAGGCACGACTCCGACGATTGGAAAGGGAAAGCGCGCCCGCAGGTGAGGGAGGACAAGAGTGCTTGCCGTATTACACGCGATGACAGCCAATCGAGGTTCGCAGCGAGCCAGCACTGCTTCAAAGACTCGCATCACTCGATCTAAGAGCCACGAAGGCTCCTTGTTACCATAAGGCAGCCCAGCTGTATCAGCCAGATAAACATAACGAAGGGGGACAAGGGCCGAGCGCAGTTCGCCAAGGATCGATAGGCCACCGACTCCAGAATCAAACACCAGAATATCGATCTTTTCTCGAACCTGCTGGCTCTGCAAACTCTCCCCCTTTGCGTGTCGCGCCTTAAAAACTATCCCCATGGGGATCCTGTTCACTTGGGACGGTGATCCACGGGGCGATGCCGAGAAAGATCGCCATCACCAGGTAGCCCAGTGCCCAAGTCGGGGCCGCTTGGAGCTGCAAGCTCACATCCTTCACATCCCAAGCGTATGCATGAATTAAGCCTACACCCGAGAGAGCTGCCCCCACCAGTGCCCATACAGCCGCACGTCGAAACTTTTGCTCAATCACCTCAACTGTAATCGCGGCAAAAATCATAGCACTAAAAATTGTGCCCTGCTCTACCGAAAAAAGTCCAGCTGCTGCTAGATCGCTTTGAGCTAAAGCTTGGGTGAGGGCTTCCGCCTTATCTTTCCAAATTAAGGTCCCACCGAGCACAGCGTCTGCCGCGCGCAAACCAGCCTTGACCATCAAGGTTCCAAAAGCTGCGAGACCCACCATGATCCCCAGTACAGCTGCGGGTGCATGATGCTTAGGAGTCGCTTGAAAAGCCTGAGCGCTGATGACGATCCCGATCCACAGAACGATGGCCATGCCCGCTTCGATCGGCACAGCCCAGAAAATCAAAGCGGCACTGCCACTCAGGCAAAGTACCGTCATGCAGATACCACTCAAGGTCGAATAGCTGCTACGGGCGCCCATAGCCTTCCATCCTGGATGACCGATATAAATAGTCGTTGGAAAGCAAGAACCAAACAGCGCTGCAGCCATGGAACCAATACCGTTGACAAGCATCGCCTGCATCGTATTGTAGCGATCTCCTGCTGCTTCAGCTGACTCGAGGTTTTGCAAAGAACCGATCACATTAAAAGCTCCGATCGGAATAATGATATTGAGATAGTTGCTCAGGTATCCCTGGCGAATCGCTTCCCAAAGGTCCGCTCCTACGAAGCGTGGAACGTGCATCCCTAAACTTGCCGTTGTCAAAGTCCCCGATGGAGCAAGGCCTGTTGCCCAAGCCAGCGCAGTTCCCACCGCAACAGCAAGAAAGCCACCAGAAATGCCGGCCCGAAAGCGGACTTTCCCAAAGTAGCTGACGAGTATGATGGCAAGAGTGGTGAAGCCCACCAAAGGCTGAGCAAAGGTTCGATAAACAAAAGGAAGAGAAATAAAACCAAGTGCAATACCGGAAAGTGTTGCGAGCATGGCAGCACGCGGAGCAAGACTGCGGAGAAAGCTGCCAAGAAAAGCTCCGAGACATTCGATCAAAGCCGAACCGAGACAGGCAGCGAGACCAGCTTGCCAAGCTGTGTATGCAGCCTGATCGGGAGTAAGTCCTGCACCAAGCGCCTTGAGTTTGACCGGCAACATCACCATAAAAACCAACACAAAGACCGAAGGCGTATTGATTCCGTAAGGAAGTGCTGTTACATCCTGCCGCCCCTCACGTTCAGCCAAGCGTTTGGCCATCCAGCTGTATGCAAGATTTCCCAGCAATAATGACACAGCAACCCCAGGCAAGACAGATCCCAAGATGATTTCCTGAGAGAAGCCCAGAAGGCCTGTACAAAGTCCTATAATCAGGAGGGTTTGAATCAAATTATCCAAAACCAAACCAAAAAAACCGTCAATCTCGCCTCTGGAAAACCAAGACACTCTCGTACTCCTCACAACAGACAAAGAGGACACAATTTGCTTTGGACAAATCTTAAGGTCAAGCACTGCTTTGCTTCGAAATGGGATTTAAAGCGATTGTTTCTCGCTGTTTAAAAAACTTACTTCTGGTCCTAAACGCATATTTTTCTCTCTTTTAAATCTCGAGTCACAAAAACCGATAATGAAAGGTCTGTGGTTATTTGCTCGGGGGCACCATGACTTTTACTTATAAATTGTCCGCATGCTGGCACATGAGTGCACTAGTGGCCTTGTTTCTTGGGGCCTGTTCTCCAGGTACCCAAGTTCCCAAAAAAGGTGGTCCGATCTCCGACAAAGATAGTGCTGCTACTGCAGGACAAAGCCTGCGCCAGGAAAAGATTCCTCGCCTCGAATCCTCAAGCGGAGACGAGGTCGATGAGGCGATGATGTACACCGAAGAAGCTGCTATCTCTACAGATGTGGCAGGAGCTTATCTTCGCCAACCACCACTCAAAGAGCTCGGCAAGGCTATTGCTGTCAAGGTTCAAGATGCTACCCAGAAAATTAGCTGGGACCTTTATGAACTCCTCATCCAGCGACCTGCTCAAGATGAATCTAATCTCATGGTTCTCTATCAAATCGAAAAAGAGGGCAAGACCATCTATGGTTTGATACCGAGTCGGCTTTTGAACATTCAGGGAACTTCGATGGTCGTCCCTTTACGCGGACCTGGTACCTATCAAGCAGTTGCCACCAGCTCTTTTGAAGATAAGGAAATATCCTACACGCTCGACACCCTCTCGATGAGCAAGTGGCTCTTAGCGAGCAAACTAATGCCTATGGATCCCCCTGTGAGTGATCTCTATGTGACAGGCAACCAACTCTTCGCAGCCCAAGGTTCCATCGTCACAAGCTTTGATGCCAACATCGATGGCTGGCAAAAGACTGGCAGCTACGACCTCGCTCCAGCCCAGGTGCAATCTCTGCTCGTTGCACGCAATCGCATCTATGGCTCCGATCCTAAAGCAGGCCTAGCAAGCTTTCAGCTTTCGGTCCCAGGAACGACAGGCACTCCAGGCGTAAGACCCATCGTCGAGTCGAATAACACAACAAAGACCTTTGATTTGGCGCTGTCAGGACCTGCCCGCAATGTCTATCTTCTCGAAGAGGCTCCTTCAGCTGCAAGCGCTGCTCGTCTGAGAGTTTCTCGCTTTGATATTCAGCAAGCGGACCCTATTTTTGAAGCTTCGTACAACATACCCTTCGGTTCGGCAACGACAGGTGGAGGCCCAGGCGGCGGAGGAGGACCTGGTGGTGGACCTGGACCATCTTCTCCCCAACCCAAGCTCCTGGTAGCAGACACCAAACTCTATGTTTTGTTTGAAAGTGGACTTCTGAGTCTTGACGTCACTCAGAACGATCAATTCAGTCAAGCTGGCTTTTACAGCAAGCTCGATCGTCCAACAGCATTTGCTCTCAGTGCCAGCCGAAACCGAATGTATGTGAGTGATCGAGTCGGGAATATCCACCTCTTGGACCTGACAGCACCTCAAAATCCGGTGCTTGTTAAGCAACTGAGCTTCCAAGGTAGGATTGTCGATCTGCACATTATTGGCAATGCACTCTATGCGATTGATAGCGATCGCCTTCTCCATCGCTTCGATATTAGCGACGCTAACACTGTGGTGTTCAAGGATACTCTAGCGTTGGAAGAGGTTCCTCTCCGTATACTTTCCTTTGCCAACGAGCTGCTGATCACACTCAACAGAAAGGGAATTCAGAGGGTTCTTACCAAACTTGAACCCTGAGCTAAAAGATCACCTGATATGTCGGCTCAGGAAGCTTTCTTGATGACGCTGTTAAGAGTCGTCGTTCTCTCGAGGATGATCGTTTGTGCTTCAGGCCCGAGTCGCATGCTCAAGCCAAAGGGGTGCAGCATGTGATCTATATTGCGTACAAGGTCTTTGCATTCTCCGGTAAAAGCGGCACTTTCGTGGGAAGCAACCTGAAAAATAAAGGATGCATCCTCACGATCATCAAAATTTCTTACTTCGAAGTGAACGTTATCATCATAGTCACGAAGCGTCTGATAGAAGACCCTTTCCAAGGCTATAGCCAGTACTGTAGGGTGAGCTCTCATGCGCCAGGAATGATTTGACTCTTGAATATCAATCTGTAAACGCTTGATCGCATGAGCACCCATCTGCTCTACCAAACGATTGCGTGCATCGCGAATGCAGTCGCGGAAATCCAAGGTCGACTGATCGTAGCCATCTACCCCAGAAACCACGCGGATCTCTGAAATAGCCCGTGAGATTCGATCGTAGTTTCGATTGATGTAGTCCTGCTCACGAACAATATTATTCCGTGTCTTTCGCAGGGTATCACGTAGTGCTAGTATTTCGGGGTCTTGTTGGTACTCATCAGAAACCATCGCATCAAAGAGCGCGAGCAGCATTTGAATTTCCCGAGAAAGATTCCCAAAAGCGGCCATACCAGCTTGAAGTGGATTGTTACCACGATGGGCGAGGTCGCGCACGAGATCTGTCTTAGCATACATTTCGAGCTGAAGTTTTTCGGATATTTTCCTTAGACGTATGCTTTGTTCACGAAATCCCAAGTGTGTTTGGAATCGACTGTGAAAGTCCGCTGAGTCAAAATCTTTGATCAAATAATCAGTCGCTCCTACCTTGTAGACATCACGGACAAGCGCAGATTGGTAGGTATCTAGCATGCAAATAACAGGGATTTCCTTGAAGCTCACCTCTCGCCGCATGGTCCGCACAAAGTCCAAACCATCAGCAGATTCCACACTAAGATCTACAAAAATCGTGGCGATATCAGGGTAATGTTCGAGCAGATGCAAAGCAGTGAATGTCTCATTGGCTCTGAGACAAGAAAAATCATAAGGTTCCAATACTCCTTGGAGGCTCAGGAAAAATTGGGGTTGAGCGCTGACCAAGAGAATTTTACTTCCAGGATGTTTTGTAACGTCACCAGTAAGAATTGCCAGGTTTAGATCGAGCTCTGGATCTTCCAAGGCCTTCTGCTGCAAATGACGCAAGGTTTTGACTTGCTTACGCCAATAACGCATTTTTTTGTATTGATACCAAGCAAGACTGGCGACAACTATAAGAGCTGTCGATACAAGGAGAAATCCAACTAAAAGGTGTTCCGTAGTCATAAAATTGCTGCCCCCTACCCATTTTTAGGTATCGGACATCACTTATCGAAATTGAGGAGCATACGAAGAAGGAGCGTCAGCCTATCCTTTCTTAGTAAGCTTTCAATACCTTAGCTCGACCTGATACCCGCTGTAGGAACGCACGTTGAGAACTCCCTTGTCCGTGATGAGGTACTGGCCTTTGATTCCTAACAATGTTCCCTCGATCAGCGGAGTTTTTTCGAGATTGAGAGATTGGACTTTCTTCGGATACTCTAAAACAGGGTAGCGCACCACCGTCGTCTCTTCTTCCAGAGCTTCAAAGGATAGAGTGTAAGGCAATGCACCCAAGACTTCCTCACGCACCTCACTGAGATCCACGGGCTCAGCTTCTCCCTTAAGCATCGCTCGCCAATCGGTACGATCCGCATAGTCTTTTTTCAGAAAGCTTTCGATCAAGCCAGCATCTAGCCTTTGCTTAACGCGCGCAACAGCAAGCGCCTGCACGGCCCCCTGATCAATCCAACGCGTCAACTTTTGATGCTCGCGCGTAATACCGACTTTCAAGCCAGAGGAATTGGCAAGATAAACAACATGTGAAATCATGCAGTGCTCCTGTGCCCATTGAGGTTCGCGACAGGTGCCCTTATGAAAATGACAAAGCTCTGGCTTCACAATACAGAGATCACATTGGGCTAGTTTTTGGGTACAGGGAAAGCAATAGCCTTGCTGATAGCTCTTGGCGGTTTTGCGTCCACACGCGACGCAAAATATCTCGCCCTTCGCCTGCAAGCGAAAGGTTTTGCCCAAAAGGGGATTCAAACTTATGCTCTCTTCTCCCCTTCGCAAACTATACTGCACGGGAGTTTTACCATCGTAGCTACTGCGCATTTTGAGAAGAGCAAAGCTTGTCATCTGCGATCCTTTTTACGTACTTTCCCTGGCCCACTTACAAAAGTGCCGGGCAATCTAGCCACAGAATACCGGTCGATGCCGGCGAACACTATCTCTAACTCATGTCCCCCTACATGTCACTGGCTGCTCTGCACAGCTTGGTCTATAGTAAAATCCTGACAGAGCCAACCGTCTCTCCATGAGGCCCAGACAAGATGGCGATTGCCCTTCTCAAACCTTTAGCTAAAGGTCCTTTTCGGACTCGTTTTGCCCCGAGCCCTACAGGATACCTGCATCTAGGTCACCTTGCATCCGCCATAGCTGTATGGGGATTGGCAGAATCCCTTGGCGCGGAGGTTCTCTTGCGCATCGAGGATCACGATCGGCAACGCTGCCGCCCAGCTTACACAGAGGCCATTTTGGAAGATCTGACCTTCCTTGGCTTTCGACAAGCCAATGCGCCTTATTCCCAGCAAAGCCTTCATCCCAATCGTTATACCTCGGCACTTGATACCCTAAAATCGCAGGCTCACATCTACGCCTGCACCTGCAGTCGCAAGGATATAGCCCTACGTGCAGGCATGACCGAAGCAAGCGGTGAACTTTTCTATGATGGCTACTGCCGCAAGCGTCAGCTGCCTTGGGAAGGAAATGCCCTGCGCCTCCAGTTAGAACCACAGACTGTAGAATTTTTTGATCTTGGCTTAGGTCCTGTCCAGCAGACTCCAGCTCAACAATGTGGCGATATCGTGCTTCGAGATAAGCAAGGCAACTGGACTTATAATTTTTGCGTTGCTGTGGATGATGTCGTTGAGAGTATGTCTCGAATCATCAGAGGACTCGATATCCTGTCGGCAACCGCACGCCAGCTTCTCTTGGCAAAGGCGCTTGGCAGCGCGGGCCCCCAAACGTTTTACCACCACCCCCTTATCGTCGAGGACAATGGCGCTAAACTGTCCAAGCGATATGGATCTACTTCCCTGCGCAGTTTGCTGTCCCGAGGACTTAGTCGGGAGGAGCTCTTGGGCATGGCAGCCTACGCTGTCGGTTTTATCGAAGAGGA
>JACCDP010200943.1_pt1 | contig 10070 bp, 8 predicted proteins | sample 7445841 | NCBI WGS metagenome assembly JACCDP01 (sample SAMN15323441, study PRJNA562643) | freshwater metagenome | isolation source: river surface water | place: USA:Blue River Watershed | collected 2017-08-17
CTGGAAAATCAACAATTGCTAACGCCCTTGAGAAGAGACTCTTCGCTCAAGGTGCACATGCTTATGTCCTCGATGGTGACAACTTGCGTCTTGGTCTCAATATGGATCTTGGATTTACTCCTGAAGACCGTGCCGAAAATGTTCGACGCGTATCCGAAGTTGCCAAGCTGATGGTTGATTCAGGACTCATTGTCATTTCAGCTCTTGTGAGTCCATTTGAAGTTGATCGCCAACGTGCGAAGAGCATCTTCGAAGATGGTGAGTTCTTGGAGATTTTCGTTGATACACCTGTAGATATATGCCGTGCACGCGACCCTAAGGGCCTCTATAAGAAATCAGCTGCAGGGGAAATACCTAACTTCACCGGCGTTGGTCAAGATTATGAGCGCCCATCACATCCTGATTTGGTGATCGATGGCACCGCGCCAATCGATGAGAGCGTAGAGAAGATCCTTAAGATTCTCCTATGAACTGGATTCTCTTTGCATTCGTAGGAACCATCGCTCAGCTCATTGATGGTGCACTTGGTATGGGCTTTGGCCTTACAAGTTCAACGTTGCTCGTGACTCTCGGTGCTTCTGCTGCGGTGGCTTCAGCTGCCGTCCACTTTGCTGAGATCGGTACGACGCTTGCATCCGGTGCTTCACATTGGCATGCAGAGAATATAGATAAGAAGATCTTGCTCCGTTTAGCAATTCCAGGTGGAATCGGAGCATTCCTCGGAGCAACCTTCCTTTCATTTATTGATCTATCGAGTTCAAAGATCTTTATCTCTACACTCTTACTCTTCCTTGGTTTTCTTTTGCTGTATCGCAACGTCTTCAAGACTGAAGGCCAGGTAAATGTGATTGAAATTAGGAACCCAAAGTTCCTGAGTTACCTCGGCTTTACGGGTGGATTTGTTGACGCATCCGGAGGCGGCGGATGGGGGCCAATCGTTACCCCGACACTTATTTCAACTACTTCAACCGAACCACGCAAAGTAATTGGAACCGTGAGCGCTGCAGAATTCGTAGTTGCAGTCGCTGCCTCTGTTGGATTCCTTGCCCAAATCGGTCGCATTGATATTGACTGGGCAATCGTCGGTGGCTTGGCGCTGGGTGGAACAATCGCAGCACCATTTGCGGCCAAGCTCGTTGGAATTCTGCCAGCTAAACAACTTGGCATCATCGTTGCCGTCGCAATCATCGTTCTTAATGCTGTAGCAATCATTCGAGCATAAGCGGGAGAAGTAAATGCGTTTTCTACTGTCAGTAATCGATTCAGCCTCTCGAACCGGAACATCTGATGAAATGGCTGCCATCGATATCTTTATCAATAAGTTGCAGAGTAATGGTCACTGGATTTTTGCATGTGGTGTTGATTCACCTAAGACAGCAAAACTGGTAGACAATCGCGCTGGCGCAGCAATCACACAGGATGGTTCATATGTCGATAACGATGAATTTCAAAGTGGTTTCTGGATAATCAACGCAACAGACCTTGATGAAGCAATTGCGTTGGCCCACGAGGGATCTAAGGCATGCAACCGTAAGGTTGAAGTTCGCCCTTTGCTTGGCTAACCAAGCCCTTTAGAGGCTACTTGCTGGCAAGCCGAGCTTCGCGGCGTGCCCGCTGCTCTGCTGGGTCTGGCACTGGAACAGCCGAAATCAGGCGCTTGGTGTAATCCTCGCGAGGGTTCTTGAGGATCTGGTCTCGTGGACCTACCTCCACAAGGCGCCCATTCTGCATCACTGCAATCCGGTGCGAAAGAATATCTACAACAGCAAGATCATGTGTAATAAAGAGGCAAGCAAATTTCAATTTATCCTGCAGATTCTGCAGTAGATCTAAGAAGCGTGCCTGAACAGATACATCAAGAGCTGATGTTGGTTCATCTGCAATCAATAGATCTGGGGTAAGGGCTAGCGCGCGAGCAATGCCAACGCGCTGACGCTGTCCGCCAGAAAGTTCGTGAGGGTAGCGATTTCGATATGATCTCGGAAGTTCAACGCTATCGAGCAAATCTTCTACTCTTCGATCTAGTTCAGCACCTTTGGCATCCCCTGATAAGAAGAGGGGTTCTCCAATGCTCTCTCCGATTGGAAGGCGAGGATTAAGTGAGCTTGCAGGATCTTGAAAGACAATCCCTGTATGCCGGCGAATTTCTCGAAGTTCTTGTTGAGTTGGCTTCGTGATATCACGGCCAACAACTTCAATCTTTCCTTCAACAGCCGGCAATAAACCAATTGCTGCACGGCCAACTGTTGTCTTTCCAGAACCCGATTCGCCAACAAGACCGACAATCTCTCCTGGAAAAATCTCAAGGCTAAAGTCACTGACGGCACGAAATGCGGGAATACGACCATTCTTAGGGTATTCAATCGATACACCAGACAGTTTTAGAACTGGTGGCATTCCCGCAAGCTCTGGAGAAAGCTTGCGAACTGCAACAGAACCAAGCTTTGGAACCGCCGCAAGAAGCTCTTGTGTGTATGGATGCTGTGGGCGATTGAAAACCTGATCTGAACTGCCATACTCAACTGTATTTCCATCCTTCATTACAAGGATATCGTCAGCAAGATCGGCTACAACGCCCATATCGTGGGTGATTAGCAGAATCGCAGAATTCAATTTATCGCGGAGATTTCGGATTAGGTCAAGAATTTCAGCCTGGACTGTTACATCTAAGGCTGTAGTTGGTTCATCAGCAACAAGAAGTCCAGGATCACAAGCAAGCGATTGAGCAATCATCGCTCTCTGGCGCTGTCCGCCTGATAACTGATGTGGATACTTATCGAAAGACGCTTCAGGATTTGGGATTTCCACCATGGTGATTAATTCGATAGCCCGAGTTTTTGCCTCCTGCGGCCCCATATCAAAGTGCGTACGAAGTGTCTCCACAATCTGGAAGCCGATTGTGTAAACAGGATTGAGCGCAGTCATAGGTTCTTGGAAAATATATGCGACCTCACGGCCGCGTGTCTTCCGAAGAAGGGACTTTTTTGCACCAATCATTTCTTGGCCCCTGACCTTAACGCTGCCAGATACACGTGCGTTTGTCGCCAACAGATCCATTAAACCCATAGCGGTCGTGGATTTGCCTGAGCCAGATTCACCCACAATTGCAAGCACTTTTCCCGCCTGGACTTCAAAATTCATGTTGATAGCAGCTGGATACCAGACTCCCTCAACCCAGAAGTCTACGAAGTAATCAGCAACCTTCAATACCGGTTGTTTTGATTCGGCTTGGGTGTGATCTGTCTGCATCATTTGGATTCTCCTGCGATAATGGGCACATGACTGAAACTTTTCGCCCTAAAAGCAATTTTGTGTGGGCTGGCACTTCTATATCTTTGATATTTCTTTTTACGATTAACAGTCTTGTAGTAATTGAAAATAGAATTCAGGTCATCTTCGAAATTACTTTTGGCCTCTTTTTGGGAGTTATCACATATTTGGTTTGGGTAAGACCCAAACTCATCCTCCACGAAAAAACTCTTGAAGTTGTCAATCCACTTCGATCGGAGGTTATTCATTACAAAGACATAATCGAGTTTGAGACTAAATGGGCTCTTCGCATCATCCATTCCAAAGGAGTAACGAGAGTATGGGTTGCCCCGGCCACGGGTAAACGGAAGTGGATCGCTGATAAAAGATTTGGTTGGTACGGAAGCTCGGTACCACTGTCGAATTCCGATGGGATTGAGTATGAATCGATGAGCGCCAGTCTCGACAGCTCGAGCGGACAGGCTGCCTACATGATCCGTGAACGAATTAAAAGGCAACACTAGTTTAACTTCCTGGTTAATTCCTTGGCCTTCTTACGCTCCTTAAAGGACACATGTTTACGTTGTCTAGGGTCGAATGCATCACGAAGACCATCGCCAATAAAGTTCACACACAGAGCGATAGACACAATTAAGGTTCCTGGCCACCAGAAGAGCCACGGACTAATACTAAAAGTGTCCTGATACTCACTGATGAGTAATCCAAGTGAAACATCAGGCGGTTTCACTCCGAATCCAAGATAACTCAATGCAGATTCAGCCAAAATAGCACCTGACATCAGTAGTGTTCCAGAAACTATAATTACACCAATCGCATTTGGGAGAATGTGTTTGAAAATGATTCTCCGATCAGATGCTCCTGCAACGCGCGCTGCATCGACAAACTCTCGCTCACGCAAAGTTAAAAATTCCGTACGAACAAACCGGGCTAGCCCCATCCAGGCAAAAAAACCCAAGAGAAGGGCCAGAGGTATAACGCCAAAATTACCGAATCTAAATCCGATGACAGCCCCAATAATAATTGTTGGAGTAACTAAGAACATGTCTGTAAGCCGCATCAAAACTGCGTCAACAATTCCACCAAAATATCCGGCTATAGCTCCGATAGTTGTACCGATACCTACACCCAAAAGCCCAACTATCAACATAACTAAGATTGATTGTTGAGCACCACGCATAACAAGTGCGAAGTAATCCGTGCCGATAATGTCAGTGCCAAACGGATGTTCCCCGATTTGCATTCCGTCCCCATCAATAAAAGATGGAGTTAAGTCAAGAGTCGGACAACCGGTCACTCCTCCATTACATGATGCGGCAACCGCGCCTTCAGGATCAATATCTGTGATTTTATACTTCCACCACCCTTGAATAACCGTTGGGTTTGCGTTATCCCCAAATTGGAGGCCAGTTGCGGTGAATACAAAAAGAATAATAAAAACCAAGGCGAACAATGACCCCATGGCTGCCTTATGTTTGATAAAACGCTTTCGAATAATCTGCTTTTGGCTCAAGCCAACCGTTCCGAGATTTGAAATCTCGTTCTTCTCATCGACAGACTCAGATTGATTCATCATTTCACTCACTTCCTAATTCTAATTCTTGGGTCAACTACACCGTAGAGCAGGTCAGCAATAAAATTGGCAATCACGGTGAGGAATGCAGAGATGATAAATACGCCCATAAAAAGGTTTAAGTCATAACTTCTAATTGCATCATTAAAAACCTGACCCATTCCTTTCCACGCAAATACTCCCTCTGTAATAATCGCCCCGCCAAGCAAACCTGCGAAGTCATTTACCAAAATAGTCGTCAGGGGAAGCATTGCATTTCGCATTCCATGACGAACTATCACTGTACGTTCGCTCAAGCCTTTCGCTCTAGCCGTTCTGATGTAATCCATATTTAAAACTTCGAGGAGACTGCCACGTGAGAATCTCACATACCCAGCGAACGAAATTAGAGTGAGCGCAATTGTAGGAAGTATTAAGTGAATTGCCGTGTCTAATCCAGCAATCCAAAAATTATCGAGCTGTTCCTGTGTGAGCAAATCATTAGATTGGCCTAATGTTGGAACTGGTCGCCCAGCAATAGCGTCAGAATTCATATAGCCTGAGAACTCTCTCAAAAATCGATCGATTATGATTGGGAAAGTTGAGAGGAATGCTGTAAGTAAACCTATACGGACATAAATGCGCCGGTCAATCGGACTTACTGCGTATCCGATAACCATTCCGACAATGATCGTCGTAGAGAAAACAGCAAATACGTTAAGTACCGATGCATTTGCAGACATCAAGGATTGGAGTGGGTAGTACAAAAAGATAACAGCGACTGCCGCACCGAAACCTGAATAGATGCCTTTTTTATTTTCCAGACCAGTGATCAGTTGAATGACTATCGATGCGTTCACAAATGCCAAAAACGAGACACCAAAAATGCCAAGCGATGGTTCCAAGAACCACCTAGTAGAGCTCAAGAAACTAAGGACCATCGCTGCAAATATTGCTGCTCCGCCAAGCACCGAGAAAAATCCAGATTTCTTTCCGCCGACAAATCCCGCAATGACGAATCCAAAAGTTAAGGAAGCGATGACAATCACTGACGGGGGAATCACAGGATCAGCCAAGAAGTCATTGAACTGAATCGCCATAAATTCCTTCAAAAGTACCGCAACCCAGAAAATCGGGAGAGAGAAAAGAAGAAATGAGATGAAGGTCATTACATAGTCGAAGCGACTGTATTGGCGAATCGCAGTGATCATTCCAACCGTTACTCCCAAAATGATTGCGAGAAAGGTTGCTGTGATAACCAACTTCACTGTCACTGGAATTGCCTGACCAATAACCTCGCTGACTTCCATATCTGCGCGGGTGAGGCCCATATTAAAATCGCCCCATAACCCACCAATGATGCCTCGTAGCCACGAGAAGTATCGAATTGGTGGAGGCACATCAAGCTGAAGATCTCTGATCATCTTCGCAACCAAATAATCTTTATTCAGAGCCGTGCTCTCACCAAATTCGGAGAGAGGGTTTGAGGAATACGCTTGCAGATTATAGGCAAAGAAACTTGCTCCAAAGACAATAACCAACATCATGCTAAGGCGTCGCAAAACATACGCTAACAAAGTATCACCCTGCCCACGGTTACACCGCATAATTTGTAGAGCACTGTTTGAGTGCACTAATTAAGTGAAAGTCTAACATCTAGAAAAGGAAACTGGGATGCCCCGGAGGGCATCCCAGTTTCTACTTTCTTAGATTTGGCTCTAAATTAGTACGACCACTGGAAGAAGTTCCATGTGATATTCGCACCAATCGGAGCTGGATCAACATTCTTGAGATCCTTTGTATATGCCGTAATCGTTGGATTCGCATATAGAGGTAGTCCCCAAGCATTGCTGATGATGATCTTGTCCGCTTCTAAGCGCTTGGCCGTAACTTCCTTTGGTGTCAGGATGTCACTTTCAAGACTCTTAAGAATGGTATCCAACTTGGCGTCATTCCAACCCCAGACGTTGTTTCCACCGTCAGACTTGTAGATACCGGTTGAGTTCGCCTGGCTGATAGCATTCAAACCGAAGCCGTACATTGTTATGTCGTACTTTGAGCTGAAGTTCTCACCAAAGAGATCGTTTGAGGACACATCTTCAACGTCAAATCCAGCCTTCTTGGTTTCAGCAATGATCAACTTCGCAAGTGCATTACGAACAGATGTATTTGCGTGAAGGAATTTGAGTTTGACGGGGGCATTTGTCGCTGAAGCAGTTGGATAATGCTTCTTAACAAGAGCCAGAGCCTTCTCTGTGCGCTCAGCCTGGGTACCTGTTGTGTATTCAGCTACTCCTGAACCTCCAGTAATTGTCTTGTATTCAGATGTGCCTTGGAATGAGAATTGTGTATCCAGAGTTGTCGCATCTGATTTAACAGGCTTGATGAGTGTGTCAACAAGTTGTTGGCGAGGCGTTGCAAGCAAGAATGCCTTGCGAAGATCCTTAGCCTTCTGAGAATTTCCAGCAAAAGGTCCACTGTAAACATCAGTCTTTCCTGAGGCAGTTCCTACTCGAAGATCTAAGTGAGAGTAGTTTCCGCCAACCTTAGTCAATACGACTGTGTTAGGTAGAGCCTCAAGAGCCAACTTGTCATTGGCTGTTGGAAGAGTGTTGTAATAGATGTCGATATCGCCATTGCGCAGAGCCTGAACAGCTGCTGTGTTGTTTTCGATAATCTTAATCACAACTGTATTAATAGGGTTCACAGTAGCCATCGCCGGTCCAGATGAGTACTTAGGATTGCGAACCAATGTCATGCTATTACCAAAAGTGAACTTTTCAACAATAAAACCACCGTTGCTGATGAGCAAAAGTTTGTTCGTTGACTCGTCTACTTTGGTTACATCATATGCAGTTGTCCAAATCTTACCCATCGGAGCCAAACGTGGACTCTTTGTTAGGAAGATGTTCTGGAACCTGTTCTTAGCAGAAGCATTTACAGCTGCTGACTGCAAACCTTTTTTACCTTCTGCGAGAAGAACTAGGGAATGAACTGGGAAAGGCCCTGGAGCCAAAAGCTCCCAATCTGGAAGAGGCTTCTTGAACTTTACTGTCAAACTCATCTTGTCAGAGCTGAGTTTAGGTAGTCCAACCACATTTTCGCCGTAAGTGCTTGAATAGCTAACACTGTCGAATGCAGGCGACACCTTTGCATCAGATGGGTCACCGAGTTTTGCAGTCTTTGAATATTCGTCCGATTGGACAACGTGTGAGAGAAGAAGGTCTACAGCGTTAATTGGTGTGCCATCTGACCACTCTTGTCCCGGTGCAACTGTGTATTTAATTTGGAAATCATTCGCTGCCTTCTTGACGATCTGCATTGATCCGAACTTGGTGTTCATCACAAGATTTGCATCAGCGTCGTAGTAGGTAAAGCCCATGCCGGTCAAAGATCCAACAACCGCGTTGTAGGAAGTATTGCCGTCGCTCGTACCAGAGTTCAGCGAAGTGATGTCTGCTGTTGATAGCAGAGTCACTGTTGACTTAGTTGCTGCCTGTGCGGGGTTAATTACACCTGCAGAGAGGCCAGCCACTAACAAGGCAGTGGATGCCGCAGCAGCCAATCCTCGTAATGCTAGTTTTGCTTGCATATTGAATTTCTCCTTTGTAGTTAGACCCCGACTTGTGGCGCCACTACTCCGAGGGGAAATAGCGGACTCCAAATCAAGACTTAGCGACAAATCCTAAGCCATCCAAGGAGCATTTATCTACCCCTAATTCACTATCTATTCACCGTATGAATACCCTGGATTGGCGGTTTCGGGGGTGATTTTAGGTTGGTTGCGACCGGTGATATAACAAAATGTGATGAGTATCGGCGAAGTCCGCCCGCTTCTCTAGTTTTAGATATATGTGAAGGTAATACTTAGGCCATCGTCTGGGTGGTAGCTCCAGTCGGCAGAAAACTTTCCAAACTTCGCACTTTGAATTCCATCAAGAGCTCGAGTCATACTTATCTTTGATCTAACCGATGCTGGCATTCCAAGGGTTGACGTTACACAAGCAAATTGTTTTTCTGTGACAAAATACTTATATACATAATCAAGTTCGAGAGTTTTGCCTTTATCGCTCAACTTGGCGCCAAGAGAAGTCATGCTGAGGCCACATAGATAATAGGCTTTCTCTGTAAGTAACTTTGATTTGGCGGCAGCAATTGCTGCAAAATCAACCCAGCTCCACTTTCCGTTCTTCTGATTACATATGTACTGAATGTTGTTGAAGACAAACTTAGAGTCTTTTGTCTTCGCTGAACAAGATTTAGTAGCCATATAGTTAGTTTTGAATTTAAATTCATCGCTATTCTCAGGAGAATAGTCAGTGACGGTTCCATCGTCAGCAAAAGCCAGTGCTGAGGCTCCTGATGGAGCTTTTAGACATGAGGCAAGAATTTCGAATCCAATTGCATCCTTCTTTTCGGTAATCCACGAAGATCCATTGCAATTAGCAACCTCATAAGGCGTCTCAGTGCGAATATCGAAAACCTTCATCGATGACTTTGAGCTTCCGTAATAGTTTAATTCGGTAGTTGTAAAAATATATTCACTACCTGTTTTGCCATCAGTATTAATCATTACGCCAACATAAGCAGTGTCAGTGAGTTTAGTTGCATCCACCAGCGGCATGAGAACAAAAAATTGAAGGTATCCGTTGGTCGTAAGAGCTGCCTGCAGACTTGTGACATCAAAGGAAGCATTTACATTAGGAGGATCTACAAGATCTTCCTTGCTGTAATAAAAGACGCGACCATCGGAGGCCTGTGATGTCAGTGGGATGAGAGAGCCAACGAGTGTGAGGACTGTGAAAACAATCAGGCGCAACTTCATAGCGTGATTCTTTCATGTTCAACCTGGGATGTATTGAGTTCTGAATGGTCAAAATACAAAAAGAAAAGCCCTTGGTGTGAAAGGCACCAAAGGCTTAACTCGTGCGCGCGAAGGGATTCGAACCCCTAACCTTCTGATCCGTAGTCAGATGCTCTATCCGTTGAGCTACGCACGCTAGGTGGGTAATACTACAGGGAGTTCAAAGACCGCCCAAACCCAGTAATTCCTGCTTTTCGACAGCTTTTCTTCGTGGTTTTCCGAGTGGCTCACCAGCAGCGATTTCGGCTGCATTTATAGCCTCCCAATGCGACTGTGTAATAACTTGGGCATCACCTAGCAATTCAGTGATGTCACCAGCATTCTTAGGTGCTTTTAAATCTTCAACTAATAACTTCATAACATCTGATGCATCGGATTTATTTGTAC
>JACCDP010785627.1_pt1 | contig 10070 bp, 23 predicted proteins | sample 7445841 | NCBI WGS metagenome assembly JACCDP01 (sample SAMN15323441, study PRJNA562643) | freshwater metagenome | isolation source: river surface water | place: USA:Blue River Watershed | collected 2017-08-17
AGCTCGCGGTTGGCCCCGCCCTTGGTGCGTCGTTGCGACGCGGGGATGGGCACACCTTCGTGCACCTTGAACCCGTGGATGATCTTCACCACTCTTGCTTCTTGCATTGCTCTCTCCTGTTGTCGTCTGGGTAGAAATCTACCCAGACTATGCTTGCGTTACTCTTGGTTGTCAAGCCCACAGGCTACGCCTGCGGTGATGAGCGTTCCTTCACGAATTGGCGCAGGTACTCGTGGAACGCCTTGTTGGCTTCACGCTCCCGCACATACACGGATTCCTCGGTCTCACTCCGCGCCCCGCAGCCGTGCGAGACCAGGGCCTTGCGGCAGCGTGCCGTCGCCCACAGCGAGGCAAGGCGGGACAGTTCGGTGGCTTGGTCGGGTGTCATGGCTGAACCTCGAACTGGAAAGCGATCATCTGGCAGAACAGGCGGTACTGGCGCAGTGCCTGCGGCTTGTCGGCGTGGGTGCTCTCGATGGCCTGCGAGAACTCCAGCACCGTACCGCTGAAGCAACCGCAGTTGACTCTCGTGCCCAGCGTGGCGTCCTTGTGCGCAGTAGTGAATCGGCCACTGCTGATGGCAGGGCCGAGCAGCAGGTAATCCCCCCTTCCGTGCACCCGAGCGTTGCCGGCCACCCGAGCGTCGCCGGCCACCCGAGCGTCGCCGGACACCCGAGCGTTGCCGGACACCCGAGCGTTGCCGGCCACCAGAGCGTCGTCGTACACCAGAGCGTCGTCGTACACCAGAGCGTTGCCGGACACCCGAGCGTCGCCGGACACCCGAGCGTCGTCGTACACCCGAGCGTCGTCGTACACCCAGCACTGCCCGTCGTGGCTGAGGTTGGCCTCGCGCTGCACGTAGCCGCCTAGGTCTCCAGCGGCAACACCGCCAAACACCCTCAACGCACGGATGCGATGCAGAGTCGTGCCGTCAGGCGCCACGACAGTGTCTGTCGCCAGCAACTCATATTTCTTGCTCATTTCAGACTCCAATCTCGTTGACCGGGTACACCCAGCGCTGCGCATCTGCCAGCAACTCGCCGGCAAGGTCCTTGATGACCTCCTCGTGGTGGTCGGCGCAGTTGCTCTCCACGCACCACAGGGCGTGGGAGTAGAAGTCGTCGTCGTCGTCGTCGCGTGTCAGCGACACGCCGATGCCGCAGTACCACCACTCGTCTTCGAGCCAGCCGCGCAGGTAGTCGAAGTCGGCCTGCACCGCCCGAGCAACCGGGTACGGCGCGTCGTGGGGCGCAGTGTTCCATCCGTCCTTGCGTGCAAGGCGGCATGCCTCCTGCCAGTCGTAGGCGTAGAGGATCTTCCTGCTGTCGTTGGGGTCTCGGTTCAGGAAGCGCTCGCCGGACTTCTTCTGCGGTCGCCCGTAGTACGGGCGGCTGACCTCCCGCACCGGGCCATGGCCGTCGTTCTCCTCCCACGGAGCGCCGTTGTCGTTGTCGTAGTACCACCGCACGTAGATGGTGACGCCGTCGATGACGCGCGTCTCTTGGTTGTAGTGGTCCATGTCAAGTTCCCTCGGACAGGCCGGCGAAGACCATGTCCCACGAGTCGCTGGCATCCATGCTGTTGACCAACCGCACAGCCGCCTCGACGCGGGGCACGAGGCTCTTGATCTTGTCAGCGCGGAAGGCGGGCGGGTGCGTCGCATAGCGCACGTTCACGTAGGTCTCGACGGTGTCGTTGATGGGGCTGCCGTCAAACGCTCCGTAGCCGGCCCGCTGCACGGCGTACTCGATGAGCGCCTGCTTCATCACTATGCGCTCGATGTCAGTGGTGTTGGACATGTCAGGTCTCCATCTCGACGGAGACCTCGCCCGTCTCGGGATCGACTTCGAGGCGGAAGACTCGCCGCCTGGAGTCGCCAGCGACGTAGCCGAGGGCCTCCTGCTGGGTGTCGAAGGGCCGGTCGGCGACGCTCCAGGGCTGCATGTCGTGCTGCACCACCATCCTCCAGAGGCGCTCGGGCTCGGGCTTGAGCCGGAACTCGGCGGTGTCTCCGCACACCTCGATGTAGCGCACGCGGTCGGCAGGGCTGCCTTGGCAGATTTCGCGCCACTCGGGCGTGGGTGTCACTCCCTTGTAGCGCCACTGCACGGACTTGCCGTCGATGGCGGCGATCATTGCTTCACGGGGTGTCATTGGTGTACTCCTAGTTGGCCGAAGGCCTGTTGAATTCCCAGACGCCGGCATACACCCGCAGCATCGGCGTGCCCGGGGCGTGGAGGTTGGCGTTGTCGGGATGGTCGCAGCCGTGCTGCAGCCAGTGGATGACGCCCTTGGCAAGGGCGCGGCGTGCCTCGCCATGCACGCCCGACCAGAGGTTGTCGATGCCGTTGTACTCGAAGAAACCGCCAACGGGAAACCACTCGTGACCGCAGAGGGCTCCGAAGGCCTCGTGGAGAAGCAGCATGCCGGCGCCGACAGCGTGGGAGTCTTCCACGCAGACCTGATCCAAGCTGTGGATGGCGTGCCTGCAGATGCCAGCGGAGTTTTGGGCGGGCAGTTCGCCAGCAACGAGAGGCTGCAGGATCTCGATCAGTTTCGATTCCATGTTGGTCATGTTGGGCTCCAAAATGAGGGCAAGGTGTTCCGGACTGCGCTGTCCATCACACCGCCTGGTACGCTTGAAAGAAGGCGTTCTGGTCGCGGTAATACTCGTAGATGGGCGTCCAGCCCGCGTAGATCCTGACCCCAAACGAAGGCTCCAGCCAGACCACGCGGATCTCCCGACCGCTCCAAGTCTTGAACCGAAACGTCCCCTGCCACTCCCCAGCACGGTTCAAGGCAAGCATCGCGTCACGTACGGCTGCCGCCTGTTCTTGGGTCAGGAACTTGGTCACGGTGTCACCCCTTGGCCTTGAGGAAGGCCTCGAACTCGACGGGGTCGAGCTTCGTCTGGGCGAACGCCATCAGGGTGCCGAGTTGGGCACCGTGGTCGTCCGGGTCTGCGTGGGCGTCGAGCACGTCCTGCAGCGTCTTGGGCTGGCCCAGCAGGGCGCGGATCGACGCTTCGAGTCCGTCCACGTGCCGCGCAAGCAGGGTAGCCAACGGCGCCGTCTTCAGTCCCGCCCGCAGGTCCGGATCAGAGATGAGGCTCAGCACCTGCTCCAGCAGGGCGAAGGCGGCGTCCTTGTCGGCCAGCAAGTCACCGACCTCGGACTGCATATGCCCGATCTTGTTCTGCAGCTCACCGGCCTCTCTGCAGGCGTCGTCGCGCTCGGCCCGGACGCGGGCAGCCTCAGCCCGCAAGCCGTTGGCCGCGCCTCTCAGGTCTGCGACCTCGCCCTGCAAGGCGGCGCACTCGGCCACGACCGCATCGTAGAGGCCCACGACGGCGGCGCGGCAGGCATCGGTCTGCTTGGTGGACGTGGCGGTGGAATACCCAACGGTTCCCATAGCCATGGCGTAGAGGCTCAACGCCTCCTCAAACTTGGTTGTCATGTCATGCTCCTTCAAGAGGTCAACAGGTACTCGTAAACCATGATCAGCGGGCCGCTCGCCTTGGGGTCCCGCCGCGCCTCGGCCAACAGCCGCTGGCGCTCTTCGTAGCTCTGCACCACGAAGTGGGCGACGAGGCGCTGCTCGTGCGTCAGCAGCTTCGGGCTGGTCGCGCTCGTGGTCATCCCTTGCTCCCGAGCCGCGCTTGGAATTCCTTGTGGATCGCGACGGCCGCCGCGTGCCACGCATCCGGGTGGACCAGCGGGTTCTCACCGAAGGCCTTGCGCACCTCCTCGATGGGCGTCTCCGCGATCAACTTGGCGTGCCGTGTGATGGCATCGACCAAGAACATTTGGACCAGCAGGCCGCTGACGCCGGGCAGGCCGAACGTCATCATGTGCGACAGGTGCTGCGTGTTTGTCTTTCTCATGAAAAGCTCCTTTACAGTTGATGTGCGAAGGGCGGCCCTTCCGGTGCCGCCCTGTGAACCTGGGATGCTGTCTCTTGTGCGTCACTAGCCATAGTCCGTTTTCCAGACGGCGTTGGGGCGCTTCACAAGCGTGGGGCACGCATCCCAGCAAATGCCCCACTCCTTCGCAGGCCCGTTGACAGGAGCGGCAACAAAGGCGCGACCACCCAGATCAAAGACCTCGCTCAGCAGTTCTGTGGTGGCCCACGCTGCACACGCAATGATGCCTCGCAGACCCCGACCAAGAGTCACTTGATCACCCCGAGGTCTTCGAGGGTTTGGGCGAGCGGGTCCTTGGCCTGCTTCTGGCGCAGCGCTGCCACCTTGTCAGGTGACAGGTACTCGATGCGCTGGACCAGCTCGCCCAGCGGGCAGTCCTGCTGCGCCTCTGCAAGGGCGGCCTCCTCGCTGACGCTGCTGCCGTACAGGTGCATCTCCTCGCCGCCGATTGCTCGGCGCCAGATGATCAGGTACGGCTGGCTGCGCATGACGCGCTTGATGACTTGCCCGAAGGCGCCGGTAGATGTCGCGGTATGGAGTCTCATACGGACATTCTAGCGAGGTTTGCGCTGCGCCGCTAGAGCCGCCAGCTCCGCTTCCTGCTGCTTCGCAAGGGTCATGGCCGCTTTGCGGTTGCGTGCCTCTCCCGTCACGGGCAGCCGGTGCCAGTCGTGGACCTTGGGGTCGTAGCCGGAAATGTCGTAGACACGCCACTTCCCCGGACCCTCCCGCACAACGAGCCGGTTGGGCGTGCGGGAGGTCACGCCTTCAGCCCCACGAGGCCGGGCAGCAGGTCATGGCTGGACGTGGGCGCACTGAGTTCGCCAGCCCCCGCGTAGACACCGGTCCGGCGGTGCCGCCAGCCGTCGTGCGTGCCGGCCTTCCCTTCCGGCTCGTCCAGAACCATCTCGACAGCGACCATGGTGCCGGGCGGCCCGAAGTGCGTTTCCGCTGCGATCACTCGGGTCACGCGCCGCAACTTGCCGTTGCGCTGGTGGTAGATGCCGCCGACCTCGAACGGCTCGCGCTCTTGGGCGAGCGTGACCACCGGCACTTGGACGTTGAGCGCCTTGATGGCGTCTTCGAGGGCGACGCAGGCGCTCACGCACTCGGACCACGTGGCGTGCTGCAGGTGGTTGTCCTTGTCGTCGGTCGCCTTGCGCAGGGCTGCGACGGCCTGCAGCAGCAGGGGCAGGGAAATGGTTGCCATCTCAGTACCCTCCTTCGTCGCGGTCGGCGCAGGCGTCGCACTGGTAGCCCTTGGCCCGGTCGGCGGGCGTCAGGCGGTTGGGCGCCTTGCACGTCGGGCACGGCAGGTTGCGCGGGTTGCGGCGGCTGGCCGCTCGCAGGGCGCTGCGGCCGCCGGGATCGGCGAAGGCGGGCCGGTCGTCGAAGTCATCGAACTCTCCGGAGTCGAGGCTCTGCAGATCAAACAAGCGAGGCATGGTAAAGCTCCTTTACATGTCACCGTTGCCAACATTGACAACGCACAAGCGACCTTGCAAGGTCGCTTGTGCGTTGGCCCGCATTACCGGGCCGAGGGCATATCGTCCTCCTTTCTCGTGGAGTTGAGCGTGCCGCAAGGTTGGCGGCAGGCCGGAGCTGTCAGGTCTTGGGCGCCTCCCACGGCACGCTGACCTGGTTGAAGCTGTAGTTGCCGTGGTCGTAGTTGGTCATGACCAGCCGCTGGATGTCGTACGCGCTGAGCATGGGGGCGTAGGCGGCCAGCAGGATCAGGCCGTCGATGCCGCGACTGTGGTCGCTGAACTCGATCTTGCCGGGCCAGACCCGCGCACTGATGCGCTGGCCGTCAGAAGCGTACATGCGGCCAGTGTTCCAGTGGAAGGTGGCGAAGGGCGCGGTGGCAGTGGACATTGCAAGCTCCTCAAGAGTGGGTGTAACCGTCAGGCTCGATCCCGAGCCACATGCCCGCGAAGGGCACCAAGATGCAGCCGGGACCGGGCTGTACGGTGCGCCGGAAGGCGCGGTAAGTGGCGGGGCGCCCCGCCCAATCACGCTGATAAACGCGCAGCAGCGCCTCGCGCTGCGCTCGATTGGTCTTGACCATGAAATGACCCTCCTTCAGTAGTTGAGCCTGTTGGCGACGGGGAAGGTGTAGACGCCGCGACGGACGCGGCGCATCTTGTACAGCATCGGGTAGTCGCACCGGCAGCCGCAGCAGTCGTAGTCGTGGCGGCACGAATTCCGGCTGAAGGCCGTGGACAGCGCGTCCTTGATCACCTTCAAGGACAGGTTGCGCCGGTTGTACGGGATGACCACCGTCATCCGGTAGTCGCCCAGATCCGAACAGTCGGTGCCCTCGCGGATGAGCTTGGGCTCCAGCAGCTTGACCTCCAGCCACGGGTCCTGCACTTCGGGCAGCAGGATCATGAACAGATGCGTCTGGACGGTCATTGCGCAGCCCTCCTGCACAGGGGCACGCAGTCGATCACCGGCACGCCGAGCCACTCCTCGGCCTCGTTCGCCGACAGGGACGCCATCAGGGCGGCCTCATCCGCGTCACGGGCGCGGATGATGGGGACGGCGCTGAAGAGGTCCTGCACGGTGGGGCCGTTGCTGGCGGGGTTGATCCACGAGAACTGGCGGCGCGGGCCGCGCACCGGCACAGCCGGCACCGAAGAGACCAGTTGCACGTAGCGGACCACCTCTTGATTGGCCGCCTCGGTGGCGTGCCGCACCTTGCGGCGGATCTTGATCAGGGCCTTGAGCGTCAGAAGGGAAGTCATGGTAAAGCTCCTTTACAGGTTGGAGGGAAACAGATGGCTGTGCGTGCCCGCTAGGGCCGGATCGGGAAACCCATGAGCGACTTGACCTGCCGCTGCTTGTAGTTCCACACCTCGGCGAGGTACCGGATGACATACGCCGTCTCGCCTTGGAACTGTTGCAGATCGAACCGGCTCGGCCGCCCGCTCAAGGGCAAGTCGAGCAGCGTCTTGTCTTCCATTTCGCAGAGCAGCCGCCCATCCACATGGGCGACTTCGGTGGAGAGGATTCGCATGGTTCAGACCTCCGTGCAGTTGTCGAGCACAGCCGCAAGGTTGCTGCGCTGCCAGCCATGCATCCCGAACAGCAACCCGGTCGAGATGTGGGTCCAGTGGACTTCGTTGCCGAAGTCATCGACGGGGAGCCTTGCGTCCCAGGTCTCGGAGCGGTTCATGGTCAATCCTCGTACTCGTTCCAGAGCTGGCCGCAGAGGAAGCAGCAGATCCCGCAGAAGGGCGGCAGGGCGAAGCCCAGCCAGCCGCCGAAGGTCGTATCCGTGAAGGACCAGAGGTAGGACAGCACTCCCAAGGCGAGCAGGAAGAAAGCCGTCAGGAGGGCCAGAACGACCCGGTTGAGCGGGTTCACCCGGGTGGTTGTGGGGATGCAGGACTGGTAGCGCATGGAAGCTCCTGTGAGTGGTTGAGACGTGCAACAGCGCACGGGTCTGGCGCAAGGCCAGACCGCTGCACTGTCGGGCTACAGCGGCGCCCGCTCCAGGCGAGCCTCGGGCAGAGGCGCCCCGGCAGCGGGCAGGATGTGGAGGGTCACAACCGACCCCCACCAGATGAGGTCCCCGTCAGACCAGACCTTCTGGTCCTCGCGGATCACGCCCACATAGCCCGAAGCCTCGGAATGCAGCGACAGGCCGCCAAGGCAGGGCTTGAGGGTCACGGGCATCCCTGCGCTCTCGCAGTAGTAGCCTCTGCCAGGGTGCCCGCCGAGGGTGCCCTCGACAGTGGCCGCAAGGCGGCCTTGCTGGCTCAGGGCCAGCAGTTCGGAGAAGGTGAGTTGCTTGGACATGGAAAGCTCCTGTGGGTTGAGGGTTGAACGGATGGAGGGTGCGGGCCTAGTAGCCCCGCTTGGCGTAGTCCTGGCCGAAGCGCCGGACCTTGTCCATGTGCAGGTTGTCCCGCACCGTGATCCGGTGCATTTCGTTGAGGTCGCGGCAACGCTCCACGATCTGCTCGTGGGTCATATGCAGGAACCGGTCGCAGGGGTCCTTGGAGCACCAGACGGTCAGCCGCTTGGGCTCGCCCCACAGGCGGTACTCCCGCTGCGTGCCGTCGCTCATGGCGACCAGCAGCGTGCCTTGGCACCAGATGGCCTCAGCGCACACAGCGGTCAGACGGAAGGTCATGGAAAGCTCCTTTCAGGTGGGTCGGGCAAGGGTGTGGGCTATATGCTCTGGAGGCATGAAAGGCTTCATGCTTATCCGATATATAGCGGACGGAAATCAGACCTACCAGTTATGTAGACCCAAAGAAGGGTGCTGGTAGGGGTCGAAGCTTCGCAAAACGATGAAGATTTAAGGTCTGCGAAACTTTAAAGGGGTCGCACTTTCGCGAAAGCTCGCCAAAAAGCGAAAAATTTCGCTCTAGAAGACTGTCCCGAGAGCTGCTTAAAAAAGAGGCAGAAATCAGGCAGTCTTATATAAGAGTTGGACCTCAAATTTCGAATGGTCAAAATACCCCCGTCGAACGATCCTAAATTTTTTCATTTTGTGACAGGTCTGAATGCGGGGTAACCATCCTTCGGGGGTTTTGAAATTTCAGGATGCGGAAAAAATCGTAAGGGTTTACCCTTAGATTTATACAGTACCTGTATAAAGTGTCGCCCAAGAGGCTCTGAGGCGACAATTCACAATATGAAAATTGCAGAAAAGTGGCCTCGAAACCGCTTACGCCAAGCTTACAGCCGGTGAAGGGGCGTGGATGGTTCCGGTGACAGTGCTGGGGATGGTTCCGATGGCAGTTCCGGGGATGGTGCCTGGCACCTTGCGGAAGGCCTTGCGGGGCCGGATGGCTCTGTCGGGGTCGGAGTCGGATCAGACGGCTCTGTCGGGGAACAGTCCTTGGCTCTGTCGGGGCCGGATGGCTCTGTCAGATCAGATGGCTCTGTCGGGGGATAAAGTAGCTTTGCAGCATGGACCCTTCCCGTAAGGCTCTCGGAAGCTCACGCTCGGGAGAACCCTACAGGCTGGACCCTTGCACTGCGTCCCGGCAGGAGCCAGGATGGCAGGCAAGCTTGTCTAGCGCAGAGTACGCGCCCTCTGCTAGGGCGAGTCTTGTAACGCGCTTGCCAGGGCGCGGATTGCTTTGATGCTTAACCAGTCCGATGTGGTACCACCGGGAACGTAGGTCAGTCGGGTGTGCAATCAACCGTAACACGCAGGACCACATATCTAGCCGCGCCCGGCATACCGGGAGCTTACTGGCGAGGGGCTTCGCTAAAGGGCTCTCACGAGCTGTCCCCTTTCGATGACTGGTCAGCATGATTCAAGGCAAAACGTGCCCGCAGTGTGTCTTCAAACCACCTTGCAAGCCCGCCAGCATGCGCGGGATGAGAGATGGTTCTCGGCCTCTTACTCTGTAGCTTGAGGCAGGTAAATCAATGCCGGTGTGGTTTCGCGTAGCTAGTCGGACCTTCTGCTGGCTTTCGGCCGGGTTCGGGTTCTGTCAGTCGCGCCCCCATCTGATGCATCTGAATGGGCATGAAACCGATGTCTCATGCCCCCCGCTAACCCCATTGCATATGGAGGGGTTTTGCGAGCCGCGTCCCTGACCCTGATAACCCAGCGGGTTAGGTGGCGCGTCCTATGTACTGCGTCAATCAATGCTGCGGCATGGTGCTGTTGCACTGTCTGCCGCGTCTAGATATGGTGCGTTCACATCAGGCAAGCCCATCCCCTGCGGGTTAGCGCATGGGCGGGTTGCGTGTGTGCCGTTAGGCTCTGCTACAGGTGGTTTGTTCTATGCGTCGCGATAGGCCTAGCTTGGGCATGTGGGCATTGCACCCGGCCAAAACAGATAGGCCATAGCGTGGTCACGCTATGTGTGCCTGTAGCAGATTGTTAAAGATCGACCCTAGCACCCGGTAAAGCTGAGTGCAGAGCCAAATTAATCCATGCGTCCGGAATGCTAGGGGCTTGCTTGATCGAAAGCCTCTAGCGTGCCGTTGACGTTGCGCACGATGGCGCGATAGGGAGGAATGCCCTATGGCAAACGAGTGTAAGTGAGTGCTCGCTTGCCATAGAAAATTCGGGCAAAACAATGCCCTTAAACAAGCTTTAGTGCTTGTTTGGATTCGGGCCTGCCGGGCCTGCCGGGCCTGCCCCGGGCCTGCCCCGGGCCTGCCGGGCCTGCCG
>JACCDP010951278.1_pt1 | contig 10070 bp, 17 predicted proteins | sample 7445841 | NCBI WGS metagenome assembly JACCDP01 (sample SAMN15323441, study PRJNA562643) | freshwater metagenome | isolation source: river surface water | place: USA:Blue River Watershed | collected 2017-08-17
GAGGCTATCTCTGGATGGGAGTGGGGGACTGAAAGAAAAGAAACATACACATGGGAAGAGCAAAAACAGAATTGGATCACACAATATGAGACGCTACAAAGGACACCCTCTACAACATCCAAAGAGACAGATGAAAAAAGAGCGGGACAATGGCAGAGTAACCAACGGAATGCAAAGAAAAATGGGACATTGTCTACAGAACGTAGTGCGGAGTTGGAGGCTATCTCTGGATGGGAGTGGGGGACTGAAAGAAAAGAAACATACACATGGGAAGAGCAAAAACAGAATTGGATCACACAATATACCAAACTACAAAAGGCTCCTTCTCAAATATCCAAAGAGACAGATGAAAAAAGAGCGGGACAATGGCAGAGCCGCCTGCGGACCTCAAAGAAAAATGGGACAATGTCTACAGAACGTAGTGCGGTGTTGGAGGCCATTCCTGGATGGACCTGGTCCGCCAAATAAATCACATCTCCTCTTCTTCTTCTTCATCCGACTCCCCATCCACGTCCATCTTCATGACTTTTCTTTTTTTCACAGGAGCACCCATCATCTTGTTGTATTCTCGTGTGAATTTCGTCTTTGTCGCAGTCGCAATCTCCACAGGAGCAAAGAGAACCTCCTGAAGATCACCAACCTCTTCGCGCGTCACCTTTATTTCTTTCATGCGATGGATCACACCCTTGATATCAGGATTCTCTTGTTGTAAGGGACGAAGAAGAATGGATGACATACTTTCCGCCATGTCTAGACGCATAGAAGACGCAGAGCACTGTTGGGTGCGTCCCATCTCCTGAAGTCGAGCCTCGTGTGCCCGTTTGCTCGACATTTTCCCTAACAAACGAGGAAACGTCTGAAACCCTGCACCTCCTGATATTCCACGAGCAACAGACACTGACCCCGCCACAATAGACGGTAACAAACTCCAGTCTTGGGATCGTAAGAGCCGCTGCTGGATCAAATCTCCCTCTGAAATCCGATCTGATGCAAATACCAGTTCCTCCATCGATCGGCACATGTTTGGATACGCCTCTTGAACCATCAACGGAACCATGTGGCTGTCCACATAGACAAGGTCTTCCGCCTCAGTCCATGGGAGCTTTTTCGAAGACAGTAAACGTGAGGACGCCGAGAACAGGTCCATTCTAAGATTCGGGTCCTTCTCTGCCGCCACCGCCCCTCCCGAACCACGCATCTGAAGGGCATTCAACACAGCCCGAATATCATTCCCAGAATTCTCTACCATCGCATCGATCTCTGCTCGTGTTACAGACATCCCCTCTTTCTTTGCAATGATTTCCATAGCTGCAGCGATGACTACCTTGGAGGGTCGCGACATCTTGATCGTCAAACAGACCTTCGATAAGGACGCCACGGCACGAGCATCGTTCGCGATACATACCACTGGATTAGGACTCTTCTGAATAAGTTGCACCAGTTCGGCTGCACCTCCACGATCGCACCCATCACATTCATCTATGCAGATAAGGGTTTTCCGCAGGCATTTCATATGAAGCGAGATCTGACCGCGCAGCATAGACACCGTTCGAGTATCTGATGCATTGGATTCCTTTACATGATAGTCAAGCGCTTTCGCCACCAGATGAACTAACGTCGTTTTTCCAATACCAGGAGGGCCTATGAGCAGCACCCCCTTCTCTCCAGCTGGCCGCACCGCCAACGACAGCCATTGCGCCACTTGTGCCACCACGGTCGAGTGCCCAATGATCTCTTTCACAGTCTTCGGCGCATACTTATCCACCCATAGCTCCTCTTTCCCCGCTACCGACAGACAATCCATTGAATCCGCCATTGCATCCATCCCACAGAACACGATCGGAATGCCCCGTTGAACCGCCTCTCGGTATCGCAAGGATTCGGTCATGGGTCGCCCATCATGGCACACCGTCCCCACATACAATGTATAGCCCTCACGCAACACAGAATGAATACGGGCGCCTGGAGGGACTACGACCCCCTTCCCTGTGCATACGATGTCCATGGTTTGTCCCTCTTTTCTATCTCTGTCGCTTCAATTTTTCCCCATGATAGGACGCACATCATAGAGACGTATCCCACGCGACTAGTCACGAGGCACTGCGACGAGGCACTGCCACGAGGCACTGCGTTCTACCACCCACCTAAACATCTCCGCCCTATCTAACACCAATCATGATGGAAGACTCCCCCCTTTCGCCCATGACACCTCCCAGCACTCCGTTTCTCTCCACGGCGCCGTCGGACCCGAAAACGATCCCTGCCATTCCCCCTATCCAACTCCCCACGGAGTCTCCTCTCATCACGGGATTGACGGCCGCCCTTGACGCCAACATGAACGATCTCCACATGCCGGCCGCGGCCTACACGCGCAGCACATGGATCGTGGCGGACGATGATGACATCCCTCCGCTCGTCGCAGAGACGGTCCCGTTTGTTCCTGTAGAATCGTCGATCGAGTCGCCTGAAGAGTCAACCGATTCCAAGGAATCCACCGATGCCGACTCCAAGGAATCCACCGATGCCGAATCAGAACCAGACTACACATGGAGCGATGTTCCCTCCGATTCCGACGAAGAAGACAGCCGCATCCCCCCACGGCCATGGGACGGTATCCCCACCGCCATTGTTGTCCTTTTTTTCGCCTACATGTTCACTCAGTCGATTGGCATCTGGGCAGGTCGTCTCTTGATCTAGTGCCTAAGGGCTTAAAGAAGCGCTTTAAAGCAGTGCCTTGATCGCCCGTCGTCCCAAGAAGAACAAGCAGCCACCCCACAACATATCGGCCAATGCGAAGGTCCAATCGTAGTCGGAGAAGAGCGCCAGCGTCGTGAAATCATACACACCGTAAATACACAATCCATAGAGAAACGCCTGTTTGTCACTGGTCGTCTCCAGTATCATATAAGCGAGAAACAGATAGACGGGAACCGCAGCGAGATACCGCACATGCAGCGCAGACCCCTGGATCTTCTCGGTCAATGCCCGCGCATAGATGCCGCCCGTTCCGATCCAAAACAAATCCAAGAGAGCCAAGATGCCCGCCACGTGAAGCAACCGTTTCATTCTATGTAGCCCCTATAAATTTGAAACCGTCCATCACATAAAAAAGAACAACAATAACTGCAAGCAATGTCCGCCTCTGCCTACAAAGATCGCCATGCGATCTCCTTCGCGTCCCCCCAACAGGACCTGATCACCTACGAAGAGGTCAACCTCCAAGACCAACAGAACAAGCGCCATGCGATCTCCATGCTCAGCATAGGCGAGAAACGGACGATCCACGGCCTCTGCTACTGGACGGTGGAATCCGCCACGGAATGGTTCCTGACTCAACGGAAAACGCAGGATCTTCGCACGATGACGCCCTATCTCGGCTCCATGGACCGTATTCAGTATCATCATGCGCTCCGCCAACTCACCCACGCGGACTGGACGCCACCCGCCCCCACTGAACTCCAGAGACTGTTCTACCAGGCCCTCCTCGCCCCCGCGTCGCTGAATCCCCTCGATCTCCTGACGGTCCACCTCTTCGCTCACATGGACGATCTGAACATTCTCAAGCAGTGGGATCATGAATCACAGCGCGCGGCCTCCACCGCTGCCCTTTCTGCCGCCCCACCAGGCTCCTGGCTTCTCCGACGATCCTCTGTGAAAGAGAGTGATATCATCATTACCCGTGCGCTCTGTATCAAGGACAAACGAACGGGCCTGACCCAGCACATTCTCATCGCCCACATCTATGGATTCGGCTATGCCCAACTCAAAGGTATCCAATCGTTTCAACAGATGCCCTATTCGGACGGACGGGCCATTCCATCGTCGATCATGGAGCCCAACTATATGATTCCGAACCCGCCGCTGCCAGCCATAGAAACCCTTGCAGGATCTTTTCTGGATCTTCTCCACAGCTTTCAGCATATGATCGACATGGACAAGCGACTCTAATGCCCCTAAAAACATAGCCACATTGCAATGTGCGTCCCTGTTTTTATCATCTTTTCTCTAAGCGCAGCATACAAGCGCAGCATTAACCGATGTCCGCAGAAACCCTACACATAGAGGCATTTCATTCTCAGCTCCATGGGGCCCGTATTCTCTGTTATGGGGGCTTTACGGCCGATCAGATGCCCCCTCTCTATGAATCCATCCAGCCGCTACGAACGCCTTTCAAGCGACGGATCCTTGTCACGAGCTCTCCCCTTTCACTATGCACGCTTCTCCCTCTTCCGTATGACGCCCAGTTTCACGTGAAAGACAATCACGATTGGACGATGGCCCTGACGTATATGACGTATGTGGTGAAACCCCTCTTGCTTGTGGTAGAAAACCTGACTATTCCAGATGCGATCTGGCAGAAGATTCAGCGGACGACCACCGTCATTCACATGGCGCCTGTAAGGACCCCTGTGACACTAAAATCGTATGATGTGATCTTTTTTCCGCCGATCGAGACAATGACGCGCGAGGAGACGGAGTGGATGTATACTGCACTCCAGACGGTGTATCGTCCGACCTATTCGGCAAAGGAACACAAGGAGGTGCTCCATGAAATCAGGGTGGCAAAGGCGGGGATGTGTTGGTCGCGAATGGACGAGGAATCACAAGGGGGCTCGTTATATTGGTATGATCCAGTGGCACAACAGGGAGAGGTGGTGTCACGGGAGCAATTGTCGAAGGTGTGTGAATGGATGGCGGTTCAGTTGAAGAGTTCATAGTGTTGATTGCTTTGATAGCTTTGAAAAGCTCATAGGGGTCGGAAACTCTGGACCATTTGTCCAAAGCCTGGAGGAAGGGCATGGCCGACTGGCAGTACACGAGCTTTCCCTTTGCGTTTCACGGAGCGTTTCCGTCCACGACGTCCTTTCATTGGCATTGCAGCAGGAGCATTAGGAGCAAGATTGGCACCCTGATAGGCATACCCATCCCCGCCATGCATGGGTTTCAGAATGGGAACATAGGAAGGAAGGACAACTCCTGAAAAGGCCTTGTCCAAAGGGGCGCCTTGTGCGCCTCCACAAGATCGCTTGGAACGCGTAGAATGTATAGAACGCTTGGAACGCGTAGAATGTATAGAATGCGTAGAATGTATAGAATGCGTGGAACGCTTGGAACGCTTAGAACGCTTGGAACGCTTGGTGCCACGCGTTACACGACGTGTCATGTCTACAAAGAAGGAAGAAAACTACGAAGGATCATCGGGTGAGAGGAGAGAAAGAGGTGCCTCATACTTTCTCGCACGCCAGGACTCCATGGATTATTAGGGCTCCATAGAGTGGACACACGATCTCGTAGACGTCGAAATGCCATATTCCATGCCTTTACCACCAGTCTGCAATCAGGGACATAGGGAACTCCAACCATTTCGGGCCCTGAAAGAGCCCCCACCACATTCCCAGGCCGAGGCGGCAATCCCTCCATATGGTCTAGATAGGCAAGTGGGATCTCCTCTCCTTCCCGTCCCTCTTCCCAGATCAGCAACGAATAGATTCCACGGGCGGCACGAAAAGGGTCATCGGTCATGTTGTCTAATGTAAAACGACGAATACCGTATTCCATGGCCAGCCGATAGTGTAAGAGAAAGAGGAAGGAACCCACACGGTGACCAATGGCGGAGTCTACGTGATCACATACAGCAGTTGCATCGTTCATCATATAGACGACGGATGCATGGGCCACATACCAATCCCCTTTCCGCAAGGCAAATAACACAACATGGCATCTAGGATGGGGTGTGATGGTATACTCCAAGTAATAGGGAGGTCGGAAAAGAGGAACTGCTTTCTGATACAGTGCCGTAAGAACAGACGTATCCATCCTATCTAGTGAATCATATGATGCTCTAGATAGGAAATAATCTCACATACGAGTTGCTTCACGCGTTAGGAGCGATGTTAGGAACCGCTTACGAGCGGCGAACACGGCGAGTCTTCGATTTCGACTTCTTCGACTTCGACTGCTTGGCCATCGACTTGCGCATCAGGGTGAACTGACCCTTCTTCGGCTTGAAGCCAAGGGCGAAGAGGTGCTTGATGGCCTTCTTGCCCGCCGCCGACTTGCGACGGGAAATGATGCGACCCTTCTTAAAGAAGAGATCGGCCTTCTTGAGACCGCCAGAGGTCTGACGAGCCGTGCCATGGAAGACTTGTGCTTTGGAGCCAATGCGAGGAATGGAGGACATGTTTCTATTTGTCGGAGAGATTATTTAGCGCACCTCTGCCCTAACCGATTTCCACAAACAAAAATTGAAAAGACGAACATCGAAACACAAAGACAGCGACAAGGCAGCGACAAGGCAGCGACAAGGCAGCGACAAGACAGCGACAAGACAAGATGGCCGCCGAATCGAACCCCATGGCCGACTCCAACGACATGGACTATGAAGAGATTTCCGCGAACCTATCCGCGCATCACACGGCCACCGAAGAGGAATCTCTCGACGATCTGATGACGTTAGAGAGAAAGTTCGCCAATATCTACGACATGAGCAACGAAGACAAGTTGGAGCTCCTCATCCACGAAATCAAACAGGTGATCATCTACAATCTTCCGCTGGACAACGGATGGTATACGCGACGAATGGAGTTCATCTACGACTATGCGACGATTGGCTGGATGGAGATGTCGGAGCGTCTTGAAGGGAAGGACCCGTTCATTTCCAACACCTCACGGGACATCATGAAGCAACTGAAACAGCTCATGGCAGAATGGGATTACCGTCCGACGATCTCATTGCCCGTATACTATCGGGTGCTTCATGACATTCAGGACGTTTGGAGACGCTATAAGATCCAATATGTCGGAGAAGAAGAAGACGAGGATATTGTGGATGTCATAGAACAAATGACGCATATGGGATTTCCCGCTCGTAAGTAAGCATAGCCGACTCGTAAGCGCAGCAGAAGCGCAGCCGACTCGTTAGCAACGGGACATAAACAAATCCACAGTAGAGATACTAGAGCCCACCCTAAAAATTGAAATCCAAGACATGCAAACAACAGGCACCCCTAGAATGTTTACCTATACCAAGAATGACATGGATCTCTTTGTGTGCCCCACGTGCCAGGCCACCAAAAAGAACCAATCCACCATGTTTTATCACATGAAGCGCCACCAAGAAGAATTTAGCCATGTGTGTAAGATCTGCGACAAGGGGTTTCTCCAAAAGCATACATTAGATCTCCACTATCAGTCCAAGCACCCTGAACAGGCCAAGAAAGAGGAGAAGGCCTTCCTGTGCCCATGCGACGACTGTGAATTCTCATCGTTAACTAAGGGAAACATGATCATTCACTATATACGGGTTCACTGTGCGGAGGAAATGAAGCTCATTATGAGGCAAGAGGGAAAGATGTATCATTGTAAGGCATGTCAGAAAGAGTTCAAGAATTCGTGTGGGTTTATGTATCATTGTAAAGGGGGTTGTTTACCGTGTGAAGATCAAGTCAAGCGTGATGCACTGCGTGAGTTGATATGAGAACGGTGTCCTTTATTTTTTTATGTCTTTGGCCTTTTGCCTTTTGCCTTTTGCCTTTGGCCCATTACTCCTGCAAGCCGTTACTCCTGGATCTGTAGGATCCGAACCAATGAAAACAAATGATACCCAAACGCCGCAAAGGTAATCATCAACAGCACTTCATAGGCCGCACGGGGCGTATCCTGCTGATGCCATCCGATGTAGATCAACAAGGGTGCGAATAGCAAATGAATCGCATTAATGTAGGCGTAATCGGATCGCACGGCAAGCCTCGAAATGAATTTGGAGCCATGGTAGAGCAGAAGAATCGCTCCTAGCGCCATGAGAGCCTTGTAGACCCATGGGTGGGTGGCAGCGCGGTAGACGCCGACATAGAGAAAAAAAGGGACAATAATGAGCAGATGGAAAAGGGAGAGGACGAAGTGTTTATCCATACCCATACGCAAGAAAATCAGTCTTGTGGCACTCCCCTACCGATTCCTTGTTGATAGACACTGGCGACAATCACTGCACCGAATCCAAAGTAGATCCAACGGAACAGTGTGTAGCCGCAGAGATACTCGGTCACTGCCCCACCAATAAGGAAAACAAGAACCGTATAGAACAGATTCGAAAAAGTAACTGGATACAGTTTTTCTTTCACATCTCTAAGGCCTGCCTCTTTGACAGCATGTAGTCCATCTATAAAGAGAAGGGAGTTGGTGAAGCAGAAGCAGCAGAAGCAGAAGCAGCCGACGCCGAAGCAGAAGCCATATGAGAGGGAGATGCCAATCGTCGTCCAAGGAAATAGGGGGATAACACAATGCTAGGGCGTGTCCCGTAGCCAAGGTGCTTTTCCGAGCAGAAGGGAACCGCCACTTTTTCACGGATCGCCATGTTGAGTTCACGATGTTTCATGATTTTGAGTTCTTCGAGAAGCTCATGGGTGCGATCGTGCCGCTGCGATAAATGAGAGGAGGTCTGGTGAGTGCGATGGAGTTCCTCTTTAAGGGTCTGGATGCTAGTGGACATTTGCTGGAGAAGATCATGCTGTTGTTGGACGACATTCTGCAGCGTATCGATCTTCTTATTCAGCTTACTTTCAATATCATACCATTCATCGTCTTCGCTCATTCTGTTAAGAGTGTGGTGTTTTTACGGGGTTCACTCTATCAATCGCCTTCTTCATGGATCTCCGCGGCGCGCAGCGCCGCACGCCGCGGGCTCGCCCACGGCTCATGAACCCTAAAAAATATACGCCCTAGCTAGAATGCAACTCTACGAGGCTCCGTCGTTTTATGCACATGTTCTGAATGGGATTCTGTTGGCGGTGGCCATGGTCCTCCTGTATCGCCATGCGTCGATCTTGTCTCGTATGGGGCCCCTTTCTATGATTGGGTTGGTCCTGTTGCTCTCGGTAAGCGTGGGCGTTCACGGGCTGTCTCACTTGGGACTGGAGCGTGAATATGGTTATAGCCCGTTGTCTTGAGGGGTCTGTTGGTGGGCTCTTTGGAAGTCCCTTTGCACCCCGTGTTGGGCGGAAACCGCTTAAAGGATCGTCGCGATGATATAGGGAGCTCCCGAACACATAATCGTATCTATTAATAGAATGTCCTTGCGAGCATCAAGGCAACGAGGGACGATTGCACCTCCACGTGATGTGCTTCGAACGGTGCAACAGAATGTAACAGTTGGCAATAAAACGATGGTGATCACAGAATATCATACAAAAAGACCCATTACAATTTATATTGGAAGTGCCAAGGTCTATTGTGTGGATATTACATTATATAAAGACGATGATGGTATTTGTAGACCGCGAGGGGATCTCAACAACATTCGTTGGGATGGTGCATGCTCTATCAACCATCCATTTGAACAAGGAACTGACACAATTATGATCTTTAAATTGGCAATGACCTATATTCACCGCACCTATCCGACAGTGACAGAACTATCGTTTACGGACATGAGCACCAGACAGTGTGATAATGGTGAATCAGTGAGCCTTTCCGCAATGAAACTGTTTACAGAAGGAAAGACATGGTATGAAAGTCATCTCCATACCCGCATTGATCCAAGATCAGAGGCACAATACAAGGCAATGATGGCCTATACGACCGAACAGAAAAAAGAAATGTCATGGAATGAGTTTATGGATTACATACCTCGTCACTCCACTCTTCTCCACGTGGATCGGATCAAAGAAGTCTATCAATCCTCTGAGACATGGCAGGAATTCTTTCTCTATGTTCGCGACCAGCTTGGAATGTCTGCGTTTTGTATCTGTTTATCCAAAGATGGTTGGTTTGATGAGTTTATCTTAAAGCGTTTGAATTTCAATCTAATGGGTATACATTATACGATTGACCCCTCCTCCTATGACACAGAATATACATTGGCACCTATGACAGGAGGAAAAAGACGATCCAAGGGAGTCCAGCGATGGCGACATACTCTGCGACGAGGACGATCTCTATAACATCCAGACAAGCGTAGTCCGTTTACGAGGAAACTATTTTCGAACTGGAGCTGTCGAACGTTAACCCGAGTATTGTGTCACCCGATGACGTTGACGGTATTGCGTCATTTGTATATAAGCGAGGAAGTAAAA
>JACCDP010382790.1_pt1 | contig 10069 bp, 3 predicted proteins | sample 7445841 | NCBI WGS metagenome assembly JACCDP01 (sample SAMN15323441, study PRJNA562643) | freshwater metagenome | isolation source: river surface water | place: USA:Blue River Watershed | collected 2017-08-17
ACTACCAAGGTTGACGGTGAAAGCCTCGACTGGCTAAGAGAAAAACTCAGGTATGGTAATAATGTAAAGGATTGGGCAATCCGCAGTGTTACTTTCTAACTCCGTTATGATAAGGATATGGAAGGCATTCAGAGACTGAACGGAAGTCGGTAGATAATGATGGACTAATCATCCTGAATCTGCTTAAGATACAGTCCGGCCCCTTGAGAAACCTTGGGGAACAACCGTTTGACGGGGATAAACAAATGTAAATTATCTTGTCCCCAACAGGGAGCGCTAAAAACGTGCTACTCCCTAGTAGATAAATTAAATATTTGAGGCAAAATAACTTAAAAAAATAACTAATTATAATAAAAATGACTACAAAACCTGAAAATGTCACATGTATAACTTGTTCTAAATGTTTAGTTAAAAAACAAAAAGAAAACTTTTATAAACATGGTAAAATTTGCTGTGATTGTAATAATGAAAAACGTCGTTTAAAATATAAAAATGATGAAGAACATAGAAAAAAATTAATTAAAATGGCGACTGAAGTTAAACATGAGAAAGTAATTGCAAGACAAAAATTAAGAGAAGAAGAACAAAATAAAATAGGCATTGACAATAAAAAATGCAAATATTGTAATGAAATAAAGCATAAAGAGAAATTTCGACATAATCGATTAAAATGTAAAGATTGTGAAAGAGATGAACCTACTGAAAAGTTTAAAAGATATATTAGAACAAGAATTTATAATTGTTTAAGATATAAAAATAAAACTAAACATTCAGTAGAGTATTTAGGTTGTTCTTCTGATGAGTATTTTAAATGGATATTCAAATACAATTCTAATTATAATTTAGATAATCATGGAGTAGAATGGCATATAGATCATGTTATTCCATTATCTAAATTTGATTTAAATATACCAGAACAACAACTTATTGCTTTTAATTGGAGAAATACAATGCCATTGTCTTGTAGTGAAAACTTAAAAAAAAATAATAAAATATTACAATCACAAGTAGAAGAACATTATAAAAATTTAGTTAAATATCACATAGAAAATAAACTTGACTTGCCTCAAGAATATATTAATTTATTTGCAACATAACCAAATTGCCTGGAAGTTCCTTAGAGCCTTCACTACCACTCACTATTGGAAACAAATGTGAGGAACTCGTTTAATTGACGAACCCAATGGTAAAAAAGTGAAGGATTGGATAATCAGCAGCCAAGCCCCTAACCTCGTTATGGTAAGAGTATGGGGAAGGTTCAGAGAGTAGATGGTTATGGGTTTCAAATGATGGTTTAACTAACCTGATGAGGCTTAAGGTGTATTCCATCCTTACCAGAAATGGTAAGGGAATTTCCAGATGGAGATGAATTTGCACATGCCACAGGATCCAGAATCCGAAGCAGAATTAAAAAATTTGGCCGCAGTGCCCTACCAAATAGTAAGTCCAGCAAACAACAGTTCCATTATTGGCATTTATCAAGATTCAATGCTTGGTTCATATCAATTCACAAGACCAAATATTCATTTTAGTCCTCGTGAAGCAATGAATTTATTGATGATGTCAAACAATGTGAACGAATATAAACTTTTGGACGATATTAAAAAAGATGGAGGAATTACAAACTTCGATATAATGAGTCAAATTATGCCTCCACTATCAATGCGTTATAAAACTAAGGCCTTTAAAGAGGATAAAGATGATATGAAAACTTCTAACGCAATTGTAGAAATTAAGAATGGAAAATATATTCGTGGACAAATGGATAAGAGCGTAATGGGTGCAAGAACTAAGGGTCTACTTCAAAGAGTTTGTAATGATTTTGGAAACTTTGCATCTGCCAAGTTTATAGATGATTTGCAAAATGTTGTCACAGAATACATGAAATCAACTGCATTCAGTGTCGGCATTAGTGACTTAATTTCAGATCAAAAAACAAATGATGAAATTATCCAAGTTATTACTAAAAAGAAAGCAGATGTTAAAAATTTAATTGACCAAGTTCAAATTGGTATATTTGAAAATAATACTGGTAAAACAAATGAAGAAGAGTTTGAAACTCAAGTAAATAGTATATTAAATCAAGCTACTTCTGAAGCAGGTAAAATTGGTTTGAAAAACCTTAGCAAGGATAATCGTTTCGTAATTATGGTTAACTCAGGTTCTAAAGGTTCAGATCTAAATATTTCATTTATGATTTCTTGTTTAGGTCAACAGAACGTAGATGGTAAGCGTATTCCTTACGGTTTTGAAAACAGAACACTTCCTCATTTTACTAAATATGACGACTCTCCTGGTGCTCGTGGTTTTGTAGAAAGTTCTTATATTAATGGTTTATCACCTCAAGAACTATTCTTCGCCGCTATGGGTGGTCGTATTGGTCTTATTGATACTGCAGTCAAAACTTCTACCACTGGTTATATTCAAAGAAGACTTATTAAGGGATTAGAAGATTTAATGGTTTCTTATGATATGACTGTTAGAACAAATAAGAATAAAATTGTTCAGTTTTCATATGGTGATGATAATATTGATACTGTAAAAGTTGAAGATCAAGGAATTCCTATTGTTTCTATGAGTACTCAGGATATTTATGCACATTATTTGATTCCTGAAGAAACAGGTAAAGTTAAGACATTGTCCAACATATTCTTAAAAAATGTACTTGCCAGATATAGAAAACAAAATGTCGAGTTTATGAGTAAGACAGAAAAATATGTAAATATGATGATTGAAAATCGTGATAAAATTATTAAATATGTATTTAAAAATAGAGGCGATTCTAGTGTAAGTTGTCCTGTTGCATTTTCGTATATTATTAGTAATATTCAAGGACAATGCAGCATTACAATGTCATCATTGGTTGATATTACTCCACTTGAAGCGCTAGAAATGATTGAGCGTTGTTTTGCAAATTTGGAGAAGAATTATTACGCTCCTCCTACTGAGCTTTTCAAGACTTTATTCTATTATTATTTATCTCCTAAGGATTTACTTGTAATTAAGAGATTTAATAAGGCAGCTTTAACATTGCTACTTGATACAATTACAGGCGATTATAAGAGAGCTATTGTTGCACCTGGTGAGATGGTTGGTATGATTGCAGGTCAAAGTATTGGTGAGGTTTCAACTCAAATGACTCTCAACACTTTCCACTTCTCAGGTGTTGCATCTAAATCTAACGTTACTCGTGGTGTGCCTAGAATTGAAGAAATTTTATCATTATCAAGTGAAATTAAAAACCCTTCCCTCAGTGTTTACTTAAAACCTGAAGATGAAAGACAGAAGGAAAAGGCTCAAACTATTATGTATATGTTAGAGCATACTAAGTTAGAAGAAATTGTTAAATCAATTGAAGTATGCTTTGATCCTGATGATAGTAATACATTAATTGGTGAAGATTCAGAGACATTAGCACAATTTAAGGAGTTCGAGAAAATGATTGCTGAATGTGCAGATATGACATTTAGCGACGAAAATGAAAAATCTAAGTGGATTATCAGAATGGAGATGGATTCTGAAGTAATGCTTGAGAAAAATATTACAATGGATGATGTTAATTTCACATTAAAAAATTGTTATGATGACCAGATTAATTGTATATATTCTGATTTTAATTCAGATAAGCTTATCTTCAGAATTAGAATGAACGAAGTACTTAAATCAGGTTCTGGAAAAGGAGGTCAAAAAAAGACTAAAGTGAACCCACTAGATCAATCTGACCAAATTTATATTCTTAAGAACTTTCAAGACCAACTTCTACAAAATGTGGTTCTTAGAGGCATCAAGGGAATTAATAAGGTTATTCTTAGAAAGATTATTGATAATATGGTAGAACAAAATGGTATTTATAAGAAGCAAGAAATTTGGGTTCTTGATACTGTTGGAACTAACTTATTGGATGTTTTAGGATTGGATTATATTGATAATAAGAGAACCATGAGTAATGATATTATAGAAATTTATGAAGTTCTAGGTATTGAAGCAGCTAGACAAGCAATTTATAACGAATTAGCTGAAGTTATTGAATTTGATGGCACTTATATTAACTTTCACAATTACAGTGTACTAGTAGATAGAATGAGTGCAACTAGTAAGCTAATTTCTATATTTAGACATGGAATCAATAATGATAACATTGGACCTATTGCAAAGGCATCTTTTGAGGAGACTCCTGAGATGTTCTTAAAGGCAGCTAGACATGCTGAATTAGATACATTAAGAGGTGTATCTGCAAATGTAATGTGTGGTCAAGAAGGATTCTTTGGTACTGCTGCTTTTCAAGTAGTTTTAGATATTGAAGAAATGCAAAAGTTAGAAGCTGAAAGTGAATATAAACCATTTAATGTTGAAGAAGAAATTGAACAATTCTTTGGTAATGTAGAGAATCCAGAGGATCCTTGTGGTATTAATAAGATTACAATTGATAATAATGTTATAACGATTGAAGCCGAAGATATGGGTAAAGATAATGATTACAATCCTGGATTCTAAAATAATAAATTTAAATAAAAATAATAAAAATATATAACATTTACATAATAATTTATATTAAATATAAATTATTATATTTAATAATTATGTCGGTGTACAAAGATATTATTAGACATGTAGCAAATACAGATAAAAATTATTTTTTATGCAATAATATAGAAAATAATAAAAATAAAAATCAAAGAAAAATTTTTGGTAAGAATAAGAATAAGATGAAACTATGTATAAATAATAAAGAAGAACTAGAAAATGATAAAAAAATGAAAACAAGTTTACTTTTTTCTATAATGATAAATAATGAATATCATTTTAAAGATAGACATAAACAATATAATAAGTTCTTGAATAATTTTTTAATTACAAAATCAGATGAATATATAGATTTTTATAAAAAAATATTTAATAAAATTCAAAGAATCTATAATATTTTAAATCGTTTTGTATATAATTATAAATTTAAAAAGGCAAAAATAATTGTAAATACTGATATGTGTTTAAATGAATTACATGAAGGAGATAAAAATGTAATTAGTATAATTCAAAATAATGGAAAATACTTATTTAATATTAAAGATCTAATTAATATTATAGAAACTTCTTTAACTAGTTCATATTCTTTTTTTGTCCAACCAAAAAAAATTAGAAATCCATATAATAATATTGCATTTAATAAGTCAACATTATATAATATTTATTTTTTTATAAAGTTTAATACAAATCATTATTCAGATCTATTGTATAAATTTTTTGAATGCAATTTTAATATGGGAACATTTAAAGTAACATATGAATACATATTGAGAGAATATATAATTAAACATTATGTATATAAGTCAGCTTCAAATGTTTTACAATATGAAATAATGCATATGATTGAAGAATTTAATGAGTTATGTATGTTAGCAAAGATTCCAAATAGAATTGAAATAGATAAAGACTTTCCAAAAGATAGACTAATAAAGATAATGCAACCATATTTGTTTTTATTTTGCAAAGCACTATATAGTTATCATCCATCAGATAAAATAAGTTTTTCAAATTATTTTAAAAAAGGTTTATTAAGATTTAATAATTTTAATCCTGATTTTGGTAAGAAAGGATGCAAATTTATATATAAAATGGATAATAATTTTGTTAAAATACTTGCAAATGAAATATTTTTTAATGAAACGCATATACCATTTAATAATATTGAAAAACAAAATGAGATATTTTTAATTGATCATTTAGAGTATGAAAATATACAATCTCATACTATAAATTTAAATAATGCAAATAATCAAGAAGATAATAATAATGACGATACACAAGATGAAGACGATATACAAGATGAAGATGAATCTGTTAGTTAGATATCAACAGGTTTTGGAGTTGGTTTTGGACTTGAACTTGAACTTTCAATTATTAATGGTTGTTTTTTCTTTGTTTTATTTTGTTTATTTCCTTTAATTATAACCTTTTTCTGTGATTTCTTTTTCTTAGGTTTTAAAATATATTCTTCAGGTGAAACAGATGTTGAACTTTCAATAATAAGTGATTTTCTCTTAGGCTTAGGCTTTACAACGCCTTCTTCACCTTCTATAATAATTTTTGGTTTTTTATTTTCATAAACAGTTAGTTTAGGTATTTTATAATCTTCAAGATATTGTTCTATTGATTTTTTGTTTCTAAAAGCATTTTGTATTTTCTCAACACCTTCTTCTTTTAACTTGTTGAGAGAAATAAAGACATTTCCTTCACCACTTTGTATTAATTTATATCCGGGTACATTTTCAGGTCTAAAACCTGGTATCACTACAAATGCAAAATCATCCCCTTCATCACCATATCCAACAAAAGCATGTTTTTCAAAATTAGTTTGTAAAATGTTATTTTGGCAAATAAAAATGGTAGGAATTTTATATTTAGTTACAAGAAGCCATAAATCAAATGTAGTCAAAAAATAGTTATCTGTATAAATTAAATTAGAAAGTGTCAATGTGCCAGCAAGAACTTGATCACCTAATGTTTTTTTACCTTCACGAATAAGTATATTAACAATTTTATTTACATTTTCTTGAATATATTTTTTATATTCATTAAATAGTTCATTTTTAATCTGATTAATTGATAATTGTTCCTTTGTTTTTCTTTCAATTAGATCAATAATAAAATTAAATGTACAATAGTTATATTTACTGTATTCAATCTCTCCATACCCTTCTGGAAAACAAGGCTTCCATACACTAGAAATAATATGATCTTTAATAATTTTATCACAAATTACTTGATTTTTTCTACCAATTGCCTGATCTAATGATGGTATTGTATTTTCATAAACTTGTGTTATAACAGGCTGAGCTTCATCATATGAATTAAATTTAATGTATTTATTAGTTATTGCAGGAACAAGAGTTTCAAAATATTCTTGTGTTAATAGAGATTGAATTAATATAATTTCATTATCTCTTAAATTGTATCCAATGCTTCCAAATGATAAATAAGTTTGTGGCTCAAACATAAAAGATTTAATTCTGCTATATCTTATCATTTCATCCGCCATTCTGGCAAAATAAATGGGTTTATTTAGTTTTTCTGTAATTAAATTATGTTCAGGAAGAATAAGCTTACATTTTCCATTTTCAGTTACAGCACATAATTGTGAAGCTTCACTGCAACTATCTTTATCTTTAACAATGCACGTTGAAACATTATCAATTAATTTATAGTAATTTTTATCTCCAGTAAATTGCATTTTATCTTTTACTAGCGCTTCGAGTAATTCAATCATATTTCTAAGTTTTTCAGAATAAATAATGTATTCTTTTGATATTTCATTTTCAATACTAGTTCTAGTCTTAGAATTCTCATAATCGTTAAGTAAAATACGAATGGTATTTCTGAATACATTGTAAAAGTTTGTTTCTAATCTAATCTTTTTAATATAATCAACTCGCACTTCATCTACATCTTGTTTTGTTGTAAATTCAACTTCAGTATTTACCATAGGTTTTGCATTAATATCTACAATATAATTATTATTATTAAATGAGGGTAAATCGAGTTCAGAATCAATTTCATCAGGTCTTTTAGGTTGTGATAATTGGATAAATTGATTTGTATTTGTTAAAATACCAACCACATGTTCATCTTCAATAACTTTAAACTCTGGTTTGCATGGAATATCAGGCTCATCTCTGCGTTTTTTACTTCTACTTGTAAGCTTATTTAAAAATTGTACAGTTATTTTATAATCATTCCATAACGTCAAATCAGTCATAAATACAAAATCTAAGTCCTTTTTTAGGTCTTCGTCTAATGCAGATGGATAACAAGGAATAAATCCAGTTCTATCAGATGGTACTGGCTCTTTTGCCACAACTCCTATTACTTTGCTATTGAAATTCAATACTAGCTTTTTAACTTCATATTCGTATTTATCTAGTTTTTGAATTAGATCATATAATAAGAGTGGACGTTTTGCAATATACTTATTAGGTATTGAAGACAAGGGTCTGCATATTATATCAAAAAATGGTTTAATAATTTCTTTAAAAATCGCTCTCATAGTTTTTGATAAATTGCGATCATATTCTTTAAATTTGGTTACTATATTAATAGCTTTTTTACTTGTTGTATATGTATATATAGGTTCATAATAGTTATTTTCTCTCATCATAATGATAGTAGGTTTTCTTGCTTGATAATACTCTGTTGAGTAATGATTTGAAGGACATATAAGTTGCACATTATTTGTTATATCATCTTTTGGTAAATCAAATATAACAAGATTTACACCAGTTGGAAATAGGTATTTATTTGGCATACTAATAATATCCCATAAATAAGTATGATCTATAAATGCGTCATTATCTCTCAAATATGCTTTAAAATTCTCAAATGCTGATATAACTTTAGTATAATATGCCTTATCAGCATCTTTATTAAGATCTATTTTGGAATAAAGTTTAGAATCTTTATATTTATCTAAGTTAACAGTTTTATCCATATTATGAAAATCTGTAACTAAATTTCCATTTTGATATTTAATAAATGTATCAATTGTTATAGCCTTAATAATGCGTTCTCTCATTTCACTAATTGAAAGAATTTTTGCAGTTCTCTTTTGTCCAGAATCATCAATAACCTCTTTACCAAAAAATATTGCATCAGATATACAAGCAATAAAAGATTGATTTTGATTAATTTCAATACCATGACGAAGTAAACAAGGATGATCATCTTTTAAATTAGTATTTGTTTTACTTACTTGACAATCCGCATTAATTTCATGTAAAATAGTTTGCATCTCAACTGGTAAATATCCCCAACGTCCTGGATCGAGAGGAAATTTATCAGGACCTTTAATGTATTCATCTTCTTCCTGTAATGCAGCCTTTTGTTCTTTTCTTGCTTCCTTTTCTTCTTTTTTTTCTTTCTTATCGGAATAACATTTTTCATTTGCTTTAATTCTTCCTTCAGTATTATATTTATCAAAACAGCAAGGTAAACAAAGACCATCTGGATGTGAATCTGGAATTAGACCCGGATATTTTTTATAATCTTTTTTACCAGGTTTTGGTTCATAAAATTCATATATATAATAACCTGGTTTAACAGCTTTTTCACCTTTTGGTAAAACTTTACCACATGTTGGATGTACTAATTCTTTTTTGCCATCTTTTCCTTTGACCTCTTTAAGATCTTTAGGATCAACAATTGTATTATTTTTTAAGCACCAATAACGAGGACAAATATAGTTAAATTGATCTTTTGGATCCTTCTTTGAACCATATTTGATAACATCTTCGTCTCTTAAAAATCCTGGATGTTCTTTTTTAATTTTGTCAAGTTGTGCATCGGATAATATAACAGGTTGTCTTCTCATATTTGAACTACATGTTCTTGGGTAAGAATTATAACGAGCTGTATCTTCTTTCAAAATTAATATTGGGTCTCTCTTTTCAATAAGAGTTTGAAAATAATACGGTTTATTTAATTTCATTCCATCAATATTTCTTACTTCTTCTACATCTACATCTTCGATGTCCTCTTCTTTTTCAGATTCAACTTGTTCTACATCTTCGATGTCTTCTTCTTTTTCAGATTCAACTTCTTTTTCAGATTCAACTTCTTTTTCAGATTCCTTTTCTACATCTTCGATGTCCTCTTCTTTTTCAGATTCTTCTTTACTTTCGGCTTTAGATTGTTTTTTTTGAGGCAATGTAAATTCTTCTGATGATGATGATGTCTTTTTCTCTGGTGATAAAATAGGTATCTCTTTTTCCTCAGGTGTTGCAGTTTTTTCCTCAGATTTTATTTTAGGTGATAAAATAGGTATTTCCTTTTCCTCAGACTTTTCTAAAGGACTCTCTACAGATGCAATAGAAGGCAAAGACTTAGTACTTTCTGATTTTTTAGATTCTTCAGAGCTTATTGAAGGCATAGATGGTAATAAATTTTCAGATTCTTCAGATTTTTCAGATTCTTTAGAGCTTATTGAAGGCATAGATGGTAATAAATTTTCAGATTTAACAGATTCTTCAGATTTTTCAGATTTTTCAGATTCTTCAGATTTTTTAGATTCTTCAGAGCT
>JACCDP010222059.1_pt1 | contig 10068 bp, 10 predicted proteins | sample 7445841 | NCBI WGS metagenome assembly JACCDP01 (sample SAMN15323441, study PRJNA562643) | freshwater metagenome | isolation source: river surface water | place: USA:Blue River Watershed | collected 2017-08-17
CAACTCACGATTTTGAATCCTTCTTATGAACTGCTGGTTTAACGCTATTTATCCGCGAAAAAATCTTTAAGGAGTAAAGCACACTCTTGCTCTAGAACCCCTGCAGTGACTTCAACTTTAAAGATTGAACGTGGATCACGCAAAACATCCCATACTGAACCCACTGCTCCAGCCTTTTCATCCCAAGCACCAAATATCACATGAGAGATTCGTGATTGCGCAATAGCGCCAGCACACATCGCGCATGGCTCGAGAGTCACAATCAACGTGCATCCATCTAATCGAGAATTTTGTAATCTTGTTGCTGCATTTCTTATAGCAACAATTTCCGCATGAGCTGTGGGATCGTTATTTGCTTCACGCTCGTTCGAACCTTTGCCAACGACAACACCGTCCTTATTCACAACAATGGCCCCAACCGGGACATCACCACTTTTTGCCGCTGTTCTTGCAACGATGATGGCTTCATTCATCAAATCTTCAGGCGAACGTAGAGAAATTTTATGACTCCAAGACTTCTGTGAGTTGGTCTCCAAATCCTAATCGAACAGCGATTGCATCTATTAACTCATCTGGGTACAGATCGGCATCGTCACACAATGTAGAAAGTTCCATTCCATTAAGACCCAAATCAGCAAAGATATCTAAATCACCTGCCGGCAGCGGCTCATCATCCTCGTCAGGAATATCGATATCGGCAAGTTCCAAAAATTCTGCTGCAACTTCATAATCAAGAGCACACGTCACATCACTAATAAAGTATTTGATATGAGAACCAAGAACGCGAATTGCAAGAATGAATTCGTCATCAATTGCAATTAAGGCAACTGATCCACCATTGGTCTGTTGTTTTTTTAGTCTGTCGATGATGTGAGTTAGGTCATCAGGGTCAGGAAGGCTCGCGACCGACCAGCGGCCATCTTCATGCCACGCCTCAATCGCAAAGTCTTGGGTTACATCTGACACATCTCCCATATTGGCACTCATTGAAGAGGATTGAAAGCCCTGTAAGGTAGGAGACATGAAAGTTCACGTTGCTAATCATCCGCTGATCTCTCACAAATTGACTGTTTTACGCGATGAGAAAACAGATTCCCCAACTTTCCGCCTACTGGTCTCTGAGTTAGTGACTTTGCTTGCCTATGAAGCAACCCGAGACGTTCGTACTAAAACTATTTCGATTAAGACTCCAGTCACTGAAACAACTGGCCTTGTAATGGCTGAGCCGCGTCCAGTTGTTGTTCCAATCCTCCGTGCTGGACTTGGAATGCTTGATGGCATGACAAAACTTCTTCCTACCGCACAAGTTGGCTTCCTTGGCATGGTTCGTGATGAGAAGACTTTGCAAGCTAGCACCTATGCGAATCGACTTCCTGAAGATCTTTCGGGTCGACAAGTTTTTGTTCTCGATCCAATGTTGGCTACAGGTGGAACGCTAGTTGCTGCATTTGAGTATTTGATGGAACGCGGGGCAAACGAGATCACAGCAATCTGTTTATTGGCAGCGCCTGAGGGAATTAAGGTTTTAGAGGATGCATTTAAAGACTCTGGAATTCCAATCACCTTAGTCACAGGTTCTTTAGATGAAAAATTAAATGACAAGGGATATATCGTTCCTGGTCTTGGAGATGCTGGCGATCGACTCTACGGAGTCGTATAAATGGCTTCAACTTCTCCTGGATACGGAATAACAATCCGAGTTGAAGGTTCTCCTGAATTACAACCTGTCGCATTAATAACCACAACAATCTCAAATGCAGGGGCGACAATCACGGCGCTCGATGTTGTCGAATCGCTCTTAGAAAAAGTGGTTATTGACGTTACATGCGACACGATTGATGCTGAACATGCCCAAAATATTCATGCAGCGCTTTCTGCACATGATGGGTTAACCGTTCGTAAGGTAAGTGATCGAACATTCTTGCTTCATTTGGGTGGAAAGATTGAAATTGCCTCGAAGGTTCCGCTAAAAACGCGTGATGATCTATCACGTGCCTATACGCCAGGTGTTGCTCGAATCTCACAGGCGATAGTTGATGATCCATCAGATGTCCGACGCCTAACAATGAAGCGAAACACTGTTGCAGTTGTTACCGACGGATCAGCGGTGCTGGGGCTTGGAAATATTGGTCCCGCTGCTGCCTTACCGGTGATGGAAGGCAAGGCTGCGCTCTTTAAACGCTTTGCAAATGTAGATGCTTGGCCGGTCTGCTTGGATACTCAAGATGTTGATGAAATTGTGCGCACTGTACAACTCATCGCGCCTGTGTATGGCGGAATCAATCTTGAGGATATTTCCGCTCCACGTTGCTTTGAGGTAGAGCGTCGCCTACGTGAACTCCTTGACATCCCAGTTTTTCATGACGATCAGCATGGAACTGCCATCGTTGTTCTTGCCGCGCTGCGTAATGCTCTGAAATTAGTAAAGAAAGATATCTCAACAGTAAAAATCATTATGAGCGGTGCAGGCGCAGCTGGCACAGCAATTGCTCGCCTCTTAGTTCTTAGTGGAGCTACAAACATTATTGCCTTCGAAAAAGATGGGGTTATCTGTAAAGAGTCACCCTCAGAAGATTCCATGCGCGCTTGGTTTATTGAAAATTCCAACCCTGATAATTTCAAAGGCGATATTCACCAAGCGATGAGCGGTGCAGATATCTTTATTGGAGTTAGTGCTCCAAAAGTGCTCACAGAAGCTGATGTCGCATCAATGGCGGCTGGGTCAATTGTCTTTGCTTTAGCAAATCCGGATCCTGAGATTGACCCTGTGATTGCTCGTAAGTACGCAGCAGTTGTAGCAACCGGACGCAGCGATCATCCAAATCAGATTAATAATGTCTTGGCTTTTCCAGGAATTTTCCGCGGTCTACTAGATGCCCAGGCTCATAAAATCACTGACAAATTACTTGTTGCAGCAGCCGAGGCGATTGCTGATTGCGTGAGCGAAGCGCAGTTGAATACTTCATTTATTGTCCCAAGCGTCTTTGATTCAAACGTTGTCGCAAAGGTCGCGGCAGCAGTTAAGAAATCGGTGTAATGGAACTCTTCACCTCGATTGATTCTCAATTTGCAGAAATTGGGCCTCTTCTTCTCTACCTAATCGTTGGCGCCAACGTCTTCACACAATCTGCGCTTGTATTTGGCTTCTTTTTGCCTGGTAGCTCAATTCTCTTTAGCGCGGGATTAGTTGCCGCCTCGGAAGATAATGTAAGCATCTCTGCCTTACTTACTCTTATCTTTATTGCTGCATTTTTCGGCAATCAGGTGGGCTTTGTTTTGGGGCGAGTGGTCGGTCGTTCTTACCTCACCAAGAGAAATTCGCCGGGCCTTCAAAAAGTTATTGGTAAATGTGAACGCTTCTACGAAAAATCAGGTTGGTGGTCCGTTGTCGCTGCCCGCTTTATCCCATGGGTCAGAACTTTTGTGCCACCTATTGCTGGTGCGGCAAAGATGCCGTACTACCAATTTCTGTCGGCTAATGCTCTTGGTGCGTTGACGTGGGGAGTGGGAATCACCGTGGCTGGCTACTACACAGCTTCCATTCCTGGAGTTAAGACTTTCACTTATGCGATTGCTGGATTCTTTATTCTGGGATCAATCGTCTCCGCGATTGTTGATTATTTACGCCGCCGACGATTACCCCAAGATAAGTCATAGCAATTCCAGTTACTAAGTATGCGCTGACATTCACTCCCTGCGTTGGTGAGTAGATATCAATTAAGAGCGAGCCAACCAATTGACCACCGACGCTATAGAGCGTGAAGGTGAGAACCCCTAAGTGCTGCACAATCGTTGAAGTAAATGCAATATAGATAACTCCAATTACTCCACCTGTATAAATCCACCAAGGTCCCGCAGGTAGCGGTGCAATTTCTGTGTTACCTAGCGCAACCGCGATTGCCAAGAAGATAACAAGAAACGATGTACCCATGATGAAATTAAGAAATGATGTTGTAAAACTTTGATGAGAATGTTCATTTATCTGTCCGTTGAGAGCGCGCTGCACACCAACTATCGCTCCAGCAACGCAACCCATTAATACTGCAAAAATTGAGAGATTCCGGGCATCGATTCGATCAACGACCGAGATAAATACTGCGAAGACCGTGACAAAGGCTGCGGCAATTCTTCGCGGTGTAATGTGTTTCTTTCCGCCGCCCGTAAGGCCAATGCGATCAACTATGAGTGAGGCAGCCGTTTGCCCAGCAATTGACGCAACTGAATAGATGGCAACGCCAATCAACGGAACGATATGTGTTTGAACTGCAACAAAACTGCCCCCAAGCGCGCCGGCAAAGAGAGTCCAAACCGGTATCTCTTTACGCAATACCGCTCCCCGGAGGTTTCGGGCACCTTCCTTAATCGCTGGGCTAAAAATGGCGATGATGGCGATAATTACCAGACCTGATCCGAAAGAAACGAGCGCAGCCTGCACGCCATTTCCGAGTAGATGTGAAAGTTCACCATTTGCTCGAGCTTGTACAGCAATCATGGCACCCGAAAGCGCGGCGAGAAAATCTAAGCGCTGTGTCTTTTTAGACATCTTCATATTCTAGGGGCCTTTTCAGTGCTTAATTTTCTAGCGCTAGCGTGATTTCTAACCATTCTTCTTCGCGAGCCGCTAACTCGCTTTCGACGCTGGATATTTCAGTAGTAATTTTTATTAACTCATCCGGGTTGAATGCCGCCACCTCTAAAGCAGATTTCAACTGACTTAAGCGCTCTTTCTCTTTTGCAACTTGTCTTTCAACGCGTGCCAAATCTTTCTTTAACTGGCGCTGCTCTGCGGCGCTAGAAACAGCCTCCATCTTTTGGTTGCTTGCTGATGAGGCGATTACGCTTTTTGTTCGCTCTTCCAAATATTGATCGACACCTCGAGGTAGATCACGAAGGACCTTATTTCCGAGCAGACCATAGAACCGGTCACACACTCGTTCAAGAAAGTATCTATCGTGCGAGATGACAACCAGGGTTCCACCGTAACTATCGAGCAAATCTTCCAGCTCGGTCAAAGTTTCAATATCAAAATCATTGGTGGGTTCGTCTAGTAATAGGACATTAGGAGAATCCATCAATAGCCTCGTTAGTTGCAACCTACGTCTTTCGCCGCCTGAGAGGTCCCCCACTGGAGTCCATTGCGCGTCTCGGTCGAAACCTAATCGCTCACATAGTTGAGATGCCGAGAGCGTCTTTCCTTTACCAATTTCAACATGAGTAGCCACTTTCTCTACAGCCTCGAGTAAACGCCATGTCGGATCTAATTCATCTAAATGCTGCGTTAAGAAAGCGATTTTTACGGTAATACCGGTTACTAATTTTCCGGCCACCGGTTTTATCTGCCCTGCTAGCGTTCGCATCAAGGTTGTTTTGCCTGCACCATTGATACCGACAATTCCAATACGATCGCCAGGACCGATATTCCATGTTAAGTCGTGGATGAGTTCTTTTTCTCCAGCTTGAATCTGTGCGTGATGCAATTCAAAGACGGTGTTTCCTAAGCGATTAAGCGCAAATTTCAACAGCTCGGTTGAATCACGTGGGGCGGGCTCTGCTGAAATCAACTCATTTGCTGCATCAACTCGAAATTTTGGCTTTGATGTTCGAGCAGGAGCGCCACGTCGCAACCAGGCAAGTTCCTTGCGAATTAAATTATTTCTGCGCGCATCCATGGCGCTTGCTTGTCGTGCTCGCTCAGCTTTAGCAAGTACAAATGCAGAATACCCTCCATCATATTCTTCAACTTTGCCTAGCACGACCTCCCAAGTTCTGTCAGTAACAGCATCAAGAAACCAACGATCATGCGTCACAACCAGAACTGCCAAATCTTTTCGCGAATTGAGGTGCTCAGCTAACCAAGCTACACCTTCTACATCGAGGTGGTTTGTTGGTTCGTCAAGCAAGATTAGATCTAAATCATCTATGAGCAACTTAGCTAGACCAACTCGACGTTTTTCTCCTCCGGAAAGTGAAGCAAAGACTCTCTCAAAGAGATGGTCATCAAATCCGCCAAAGAGGCCGGTAAAAATCTCTCTAATTCGAGGATCACTCGCCCATTCATGCTTTTCACGATTTCCGATAACTACATCACCAACTGTTGCGTCAGCAGAAGCTGTATCTACTTGCGCAAGAATTCCTATTCGCGAGCTATTTGATTTTGTGACTCTTCCTACATCGGGTTCTTCAACACCAGCGATTATTTTCATCAAGGTACTCTTGCCTGAGCCATTTCGGCCCACGATTCCAATGCGATCACCTTCGGATACACCGAGAGATACGTGATCCAATAATGGGCGAATATCAAAGGCTTTTGAGACCTCTTCAATATTTACAACGTTGCGCGCCACGGTAGGAGAGCGTACCTTTGAACTATGAAGGTCACTGACCGCGAGTACGCGCTTGAGCTCGATGAAAAAGATCCGCTGGCTGGCTACCGAAGTAAATTTGTTATTACAGACCCCAATCTCTGTTACCTCGATGGAAATTCGTTGGGGCGCCTGCCTCATGCAACGGTAAAGGCTGTAAGTGATTTTCTCTCACACGAGTGGGGCAATGAGGTTGTCACTGGTTGGGCTCACTGGATTGATGAAGCCCAAGTTGCTGGTGATTTGCTGGGAAGAGCAGTCCTAGGTGCAGGTCCTGGACAAGTTCTAGTCTGCGATACAACTTCAGTAAATTTCTATCAGCTCTGCGTTGCTGCCATCAAGGCTCGCCCTGGACGAAAAAACATCATCACAGATGCTGCAAATTTTCCGACCGATCGATACATACTAGATGGAATAGCTAAACAATTTAATCTCAACTTGGTAATAATCGATAACGAGGATCCAGCAATCGCTGAGAATGAATTAATCTCTGCAGAGCTCCTCGAAAAATATATGTCAGAAGATGTTGCCTTAGTTACCTTTGAAGTCATTCAGTATCGATCGGGTGCAAGAAACGACATTCAATCAATTACAGATTTAGCAAGATCATATGGAGCTTTAGTCGTTTGGGATGCTAGCCATGCAGCAGGTGCAATCGAGATGAATTTCGATTCATGTGGAGTTGATCTGGCAGTTGGATGTACTTATAAATACGGTAACTCTGGACCTGGCTCTCCTGCTTGGCTCTATGTAAATAAGAAAATTCAAAAGGAGCTTCAGGTTCCAATTCAAGGTTGGTTTGGTAATGAGGATCAATTTGGCATGGGACCAAAATTCGAAAAGGCTGATGGAATTCGTGGATTTCAAATCGCTAGCCCATCGATTATTGGCATCCGTGGGGTCCAGGTGGCTTTTTCAATGATTGAAGAAGCTGGCATTGATGTAATTGCTGCAAAGGCTGCTCTCGGAACACAGATGATGATTGATCTTTATGATGAGTGGCTCGCTCCCCTTGGTTACACGCTGCTGACATCGAGAAATCCGAAAGAACGTGGCGGGCATATCTCCATCGGACATCCAGATGCAGCACGAATCTGTGTCGCTCTTCGTAAATTTGCGAATGTCATTCCGGATTACCGGACTCCGAACGCGATTCGCCTAGCTATTGCGCCACTTCCGACTTCTTATATTGAAGTCTGGGATGGTTTCCAGCGCATTCGCGATTTAACGCAAACACGTCAATACGAAAAAATCGAAGGATCGGATTCCAGAGTTACATGAGTGAAAACTTTGAGTCAGCCCTTACCTACACTTCTTATCTAGCTGTCGATGAGTTGCTGCAACTTCAGAAGCCCCTTTCAGATGGCCCAGAACATGATGAGATGCTCTTCATCATCATCCACCAGACTTATGAACTTTGGTTTAAGCAACTGATTCATGAATTTTCACAGGCACAGCGAGCACTTGAATCTGGTGATACCCACTATGCCCTCTCGATTTTGGGTCGCATCCGAACCATCATGAAGGTTTGTGTTGCACAAGTCGACATACTTGAAACTATGACTCCCCTGCAATTTAACGCTTTTCGAGGCTATTTAGCCTCATCGAGTGGATTTCAATCAGCCCAGTTTAGAAAAGTAGAAGCAATCCTGGGTCGCCGCGATAGTCGCTTAGCAGGTCATCTGCCACCAGCGGTGCAGCAAGAGATAGCAGAAATTACGTCAAAGAATTCAATCTGGGATTCGTTTCTTGAATACTTGGGTAAGCGAGGCCACGCCCTGCCTAGCGAAATAGTCAATCGCGATAAATCAATAGCGTATTCATCTAATCAGCAAGTCCAAGATGTTCTCTTATCAGTTCATCGAAGTGATCCAGAGAGCGCGATGGTTGCAGAACGTTTAGTTGATATAGATGAAGGTATCCAAGAATGGCGTTATCGCCATGTAAAGATGGTGGAACGCACGATTGGTCACAAGATGGGCACGGGAGGTTCAAGTGGTGTCGAGTACTTGGCGAGCACTCTATTTAACCCAGTCTTTAAAGATCTCTGGGAAATCCGTTCTCGCTTCTAACTCTGCTTCTTTGTGTTAATTACTTTCTTCTGACGAATGTAGGCGGCGTTAGCAATTTCTTCACGTCGCTTTCGGTAATTACTTGAAGCGTCTGAAATCATATGTTCAAATCGATGTTCACCCTTAATGAGTGGATGCAACTCTTGCGCAGTTGTTTGTGAGCCCCAGATAGGCGCATCCTGAATAACTTCCTGCGTCACTATATGTGGATTTATAAATCGGTAGACCAGCGCTAACCTGCGTAACGCTAGATATGCAACATGGCGCATTCCACGGTTTACATGATCCTGAATCCGAAGCTGGTAATAGCGAATCGTTGACGGACGACTTGCATCATCTGCGACTGCTAAATCAAAGAGAATCCGTGCAATTTCGGCTCCACCGGTTGGTTTAGGTAGTTCGTGACACTTTTTCGCCAGGCGTTCTCTGACATCTGCATCTTGGAGTTTCTTTACCGTTGCGGTGATATCTCTTAAATCCGCTTGGTTGGCGCGTAGTGCAAATCCCATATCGTGGCTCCATTGCGCACGCGCTTCTTGATCATCTGTGCCACGAATATTTGAAACAAAGACTGTAGGAATTGCAGCCGGCAGAAGTTCGTGAGCACCGTTATAGCCAGTGGCACAGACGCTGGCATCGAAGGCATGAAGTACATGAGCCAATGGAAAATGGCGCTTAATTCGAATATCAAGCCCCTCGGGCGCGAGAGATTTTCCATTCTTATCAACAGGCTGCTTCGTCAAAATCACTTGAAGGTCTTGCCAGCCCAGCAATCCAGAGAGTGCAGCAGTCATCTTCTCGTTGACATCGCTATCGCCTGTACCGAGCTGAACAAGAACTGCCGGCTTATTTAAATCAAGACCTAAGGCTCTGCGCGCTTCATCGCGGCTCATCGCTTGATCTTCTTGATAGAGCGAGACCGCCGAGGTCAAACGTGCATCTTTGCGCGCTGCGGTTGGACCAAAGTCATAAGCACGAGCAAAGTCACCTGGTTCGATAATTAGATCCATCATGGCAGATTGCAAGCCAAGTACAAATCTTTGTGGCTTTTTCTGCCACAAACCACGGCGAACCCACACTAATTTAAGTTTGGGATGAGAAAATTTTGCAGCAATAACTCCTGGATACGGAACAACTCCATCGAATGAGAGAACTCGCGCATTAGTTTCGTCAACCAATGCAAGTAATCTATCGCGCAAATAAATATCCCAATTCTCACGGGTCATCCACATGCGATCTCGACCCGGAATATATTCACAACGTATTCCTAAGTAATCCGGAATTTCAGCTATGCCACCCGCCATTGAAACAATAATTGGGTTTGCATAATCCTTAAGTGCAGTTGCTATTGCAGTTGCACGAACCAGGTGCCCCATTCCTACGCCATTGCTGGTTGCAAGAATTATTGTTGGTTTTTCCATAAGGTTCAAAGGCTATCAACGTTTTATGCGTAAACCACGCGGGAAAAACCTATCTCTTGCAAACTTTTTTACTATCGGAGATACTTAGGGGGCGTTAACACGCAAACAACAAAGGAGAGTACTTCTCAAACCGTTTCTAAATCAGAAACATTTGCCGTACAGCTTGACAATGACTACACAAACCGCGATCAAGTCGCAACATGCAGCAACACA
>JACCDP010374023.1_pt1 | contig 10068 bp, 21 predicted proteins | sample 7445841 | NCBI WGS metagenome assembly JACCDP01 (sample SAMN15323441, study PRJNA562643) | freshwater metagenome | isolation source: river surface water | place: USA:Blue River Watershed | collected 2017-08-17
AAGAGTTAGATAAAATATCTAATGATTTAGCTGTTAAATTAACTCCTAAATTTGTTAAATATAAGCTTGAGTTAGATAGAGATGAAGACGCACCTGAAAAGAATGCAGCCGCATTTATGATTCCATTAGACTCGTTTGTAGCATTCTTACAAGAATTTGTATTGAAAGCATGATAACAAAAAGTAAAAATAGAATTATACCTAAAATGATGGTTGATATGAATCAACTATCCTGTGCTGATTTAATTGAGTCACCTCAATTCCAAGAATCTGTATTTATAGAAACTTACAATAGCATTAAAACAGCTATTAACAATAAAAAAACAGAAGCCCAAATATTTGAAATTAACACATCAGGTACTTTAATTACCATAGAAAAAAATAATTGGGATAGTGCTTTACAAGCAGTAATTGACTATTATGCTGATAAAGACGATTTTGAAAAATGTATTGAAATAAAAGAGTTACAAAATAAGTTATATGAGCGACCTAGACAGAAACGAAGAGCTAAAGAGAGCGTTTGATGAATTGCTCAACACTTCTACTTCTTTAAAACGTAAAAAGAAAAACACAGCTGATAAGAAACGAGAAATGTTTCTTCAAATTGTTAATTTGTGTGAAGCAGTAATCACACGTGAGATATTACTAGCTGCTGATTTTAAAATACAGATGGAAAACTATAATGAGGATTTTTATCGCATTATAGATTCACTATTGTTGCTTTATTTAGGTAAACAAGGATTTGAATTAATATCATTTTACTTATATGATAGAATAAATCCTGATGGTACTATAAATTATTTGCTAGATGAAAACGAAAAGGAAATTATTCTAGAAACAGCAGAAGATTTATTTAATCTACTTTGTAAAATTAATCCATCATTATTTGAATAATGTTACCTAAACCACTCAGCAAAGAAGACATTCAACGAGCAATGCGCGTTACTAAAAGTAATCGCTCAGCAGCTCGTTATTTAAATTGCTCGTATCAACACTATAAAAAATATGCTAAGATATTTGTTGATGAAGCAAGTGGAAAAACACTATTTGAATTACATAAAAACCAATCAGGTAAAGGTATTAATAAATTTATGTCCAATAAAGGTAAAGAACCAGCATTGGAAAAAATATTAAGTGGGGAATTGTATATTGAATCTTACAGTGTAAATAAGCTTAAGAGTCGAGTAATACAAGAGGCAATATTAGCTGAAGAGTGTTGTAAATGCCAATTTAATGAAAAACGAGTAACTGATTATAGAGTACCGTTATTACTTAATTATAAAGATGGAAATAAGAAAAATTGGAAACGAGACAATCTAGAATTACTTTGTTACAATTGTTATTTTCTTTACATTGGTGATGTTTATAGTAATAAACAAATATTATCAATTGAAGATTATGTTGACCAACCTAAAACAGCCCAAGTTGATTGGGAACTAGATGAATACTATAAAGAACATTTAAAACAATTAGGCCTAATGGATGAAGAAAAATCCGATGGTGAAGAATTTATAAATTACTTATAATATGATATGTACAAATCTTAAAATTCTATTTATAGATATACCTAAAACAGGTTCTACAGCACTGAAAAAATTTATATTAAAAAATTATCCTGATTATTATTTTAGTGCTGTTAATAATCCTACTTGGAAGATGAGGATGTGTCCCGAATATATGAAGCCAATAATGACTCCTAATACAAAATCCTTTGATTTTGGAGGATCAAGACATGAGCCTTTAATTAGCATTTATGAATCTTCTCATTATTTACATGATTATTTGATTTTTACTGTTGTAAGAGATCCCTTTACTCGTTTTAAATCATGTATGATGGAAATACTAATGGCCATGAGATTTAAACATGGTTTTGAATCAGAAGATAGTCTAAGAAGATCAGCTAATGATCCTTCAAGCCAATTAAATGATCCATTCTTCCTTTTTCCTTCTATGAGGAAAGGTTTTGACCACTTAGAAGAAGATTTATATGAATTACAGGTAAGACACATTTATAATAAACTTACAACCATTTATAGGAAGGGAGGTTTTGAGAATTATAACATATGTTCTATTCCTACCCACTTATGGCCTCAATATTATTTTACTACAGTTCATATAGCTAATCCTCTTCCTATCAGAATATTAAGTTATGAGAATTTAAAACAAGACATAAAAACTCTATCTGAAGAATTAGAAATGTGGGGACCTTACAAAATAGAAGATAAAACTTTACCTCATCATGATCCTATTCCTGAGATAATATTTGTAGGACAAAATTTTGAAGCTTCTAATAGTATAAAAATTACTCGCCCTGAAGAAAAAGAAGGTAGACAAAGAGCTCCTCATGAAATAGATCCTGAGTTTAGAAAATTATATCCAACATTTGATGATTTTCTTCCCGTATATAAACAAGAGAAAAAGAAACTACAAGAACGATTTGATCCAATATTTGAACAAAACCGATGGTTGATTGAAGAATTATACGCTGAGGATTACAGAAAATTTAGATATGAACAACAGACTATAACAGGTTCACCGGTGATGTAATATATAGTACGTTAATTACTAACGCTCTATAAAAGTCTTTGAAAGCACTCGAGGGAAGCTTGGCTACCTCAGAGTGCTGTCGTAATTTTACGCCTGTTAAAAATTAAATAATTAAAAATTAAATGTTATGAACAACAGAAATCAAAGAAACCAATCAGCAATGATGAATCTTCAAGGAATGACTCAGGACGAAATTAAAAAGCATTGTCCAGTCGCTTATCAAACAAAGGCATCTAATGCCGTATCAGAAAACTATACGTTTATCCCAACATCAAATATCATTGATGATATGGATAAATTAGGTTGGAAAGTTGGTCAAGCCACATCAGTACGTAGCCGTAAAAATGCTGGTTTCCAAAAACACCTAATTAAGTTTTTTAATCCATCAATCGAAATTAATGGTGATGATGGATTGATGTATCCTCAAATATTGCTTACAAATAGTCATGATGGTAAATCATCATTCAAATTTGAAGCCGGTATTTTCCGTTTAGTATGTTCAAATGGTTTAGTAATCAAATCTCATGACTTCGGTTCGTTTAACATTCGTCATATGGGATACTCATTTGATGAACTACAAACCAATATTAAAGAGTTTGTTGATGGATTACCTACAATTGTTGAACGTATGAACTTGTTTATTACTAAAGTAATGAGTGAAAACGAAATGAAAGCATTTGCTCAACAAGCAATTGATGCTCGTTTTGGTGGTGCTAAAGTTACAGGTATTGAACTTGAAGCATTACTTGCTATTGAACGTAATGAAGATGATGGTAATACATTATGGAAAGTATTTAATCGCGTTCAAGAGAAACTTGTACAAGGTTCATTTACATATGTAAACGAAGATGGTAGATTGCGTAAAGCAAGACCAATTAAAAACTTCCAACAAGATATGGCTTTGAATGGTCAATTGTGGGAAATAGCTGAACAATTCGTAGCAGCTTAATTTAACATAAAAGAGGAGGTTGGTTATCCAACCTCCCCTTATTATCTTCATATAAATAAAAATAAAGGTTATGATAATTGCACACAGCTTTAGAGTCCCCGTTTTGTTTGACTCAATCCAAGAACCAGATAAGAAATATCTTATATGTGATGGTCAGTGGAGAGAAGTACCTAAAGATACTAAGTATTCAGATGTTAAATGGTTCAGGAAATTTGATTTAAAAACCCCTAATCCAGCATTTGAACGTCATTTAGAATGGGAAGTAGATGGTAGTAAAGGTAAAAAATACCTTGTTGAATTGAATGGTAAGGAATGGTCATGTGAATGTCATGCTTTTGGCTGGTCAGGATCAAAACGCACTTGTAAACACATTGAAGCGAAGAAAACCGAGCTCCAAGAACAAACTGATTACAACAATAAGTTAATGAAGGAAAGTATTAGTGATGAACAATTAAAACAATCATTAAAAAATAACTGGAAGAAAAAGCAGCGTATATACAAAAGTTTGATACCATCAAATCCTTTTGAATAATATTTATACCAAACTATGCATATGAAAGTATTTGAAGGACATAGTTTTAATGAATTTCGTGAAAGAGTAGAGGGAAAAGACATTGAGATAGCATCAGCTATTTATGAGGCAATTAAGAAAGGCTATAATCGTAAAGCAAAACAGATTACAGCGTTTAATTTTAAGCAAAAGGGAAGTGATGATATATACGGATTCTCATTGAGTCGTGAGCAGTGGCCTTTGGCTTTAAATACTTGTTTAGAAATTTATGCTGAACAAGAATTATATGAAGAGTGTATCAATATTAAGAACATTATAAATGGGTTGAGTTATGATGAAGATGACAAAACAAGACATAACAAGAAAAAACGCTCTAAAAGTGTTTGATTGGTGTAAAAAGATGTTTGGTGTAAGCACCATAAATGGTCCTTATCCTAAATTTGTTTTTCGTCGAGTGGGGAAAGAAGTAGCTGGGTATTATGATCCTTGGAAAAATGAAATACATGTTTTTGCTCAAAAACATAGAACATTTTTAGGGTTCATAGGAACAATAATTCATGAATTTACTCATTATCGTTTTCATAGCATTAAAAAACAATATCAGAAATTAGATAAAATTTATTCCTATAAAAGCCATCCTATGGAACGCGAAGCGTATAGAACGGAACGTAAGTACAAATGGTTGTGTTATTACGAAATTTTCTCTCCAGAAGAGGGGGGATAATTGTTCATACCTTTAATTTTTAATTGCCCGGTGTTTCTACATTGGGCATATTTATTTGTATATGACTATCACTCCAGAAATAGAAGAAACAATTGATTCATTAATCGAAAGATGGATCCCTGAAGGAAAAGATAAGTTGCTTCACGTTGAACCTCGTTCATATATGAAGGAAATGATTGTTAGTCTTTTAGAAACAAATAAAATACCTCCTAAACTAGCTTTTGTTACTTCAATTATTAAAAATTGGAGATCTTTTTTACATAAGAGATTTGGTACCTTAAATTAATGTTGGTATATTCACGCCATGAGAAGAAGCGCTTATGGCTATATTGAAGTAAAGCCCAAACCCAAACCCAAACGACTTACAAGACGTAGTCGTTATGATGAATTTGAGGATATGCGCGATATTAGAGAAGCGTATGGTCCTAATTTTTTTTCACCTGCTATACAACGTATACTTGATGAAAGACGTCTTAAAAAAACATAGTTATATACATATTTATTACCACAAAAATTAAACATTTATGTTACTTACAATTTTATTCGTTGTTGCTATTATCGCTGGTGTCTTCCTTATAGTTGCCGGTGTTCAAAAAGCTAAATCTGAAAAGAAAGGTATTTATGCTGAAAAATGTCCTTATCACAACATTAGTGATGAAGAATCAGTAGTTGGATATGAAACTGCTGCTCCTGCTCCTGCTATTGTTGAAAAACCAAAGAAAAAAGCAGCTAAAAAAGCACCTGCTAAAGCATCTGCTAAGAAAACGGCTCCTAAAAAAGCTAATTCTTCACAAAAGAAAAAATAAATGAGTTGGGGTATTGAACCACATAAACGATATAACAAAGAAACTCTTTGACAAACTTGACAAATCAGACAAGTTAAGGGAAAAGAACTTTGATCCCACTTATTTAGAAGCAGTATTTGGAAATAAGGTTGATCCTAAAGAATTACGTAAAAAAGAAATAACTGATTTACTTGAATCACTTCAACCTTGTTTATCTGAAGAATATAAGTTTAATATTCAGCACCCTCGTCCTCCACAAGTAATGGAACAACTAGAACATTATGTTCGTTACATTAAGCAATGTAAAAAATGGATGGAAGATGAAGGTACTAATTATAAAAAAATAGATATACCCTATCTTAAAGAAGTAAGCAATAGATTTAATTGTAAACGTTTAAAATAACCCTATGATATATTGGTTCACTGGACAACCCGGACATGGAAAAACAACATTAGGTAATGAACTAATGGGTTACCTACAACTTCAAGGGGTTAAAACAATACTGATTGATGGTGATCAGTTAAGAGATATTTTCAAAAATGTTAATTACGGAAAAGAGGGAAGAGTTGAAAATATTAAACGTGCTCAAAACATAGCTAAATTCCTCCACTACCAAGGTTATCATGTGGTAGTTGCTCTTGTAGCTCCGTATAAAGATTTAAGAGATGAATTTAAAACTGAAATGCAAAACAACTTGGTTGAAATCTATGTTCACACTGGTGTGGAACGAGGACGCGAAAGTTATTTTGTATCTGATTACGAACCTCCTGTTTCTAATTACATTGATATTGATACTACAGAAACATTAAGCGATTGTTATTATAAATTATTAACACAATTATCTAGTTATGGCAATTTACCACGCAACAGCAGATCCCAAATTAAAGATTGAGGGTAAACAATATTCAATGTTTATTGGTCGCTGGCAACCTTGGCATTCAGGTCATCGTTGGTTAATAGATCAAAGATTAAATGAAGGCAAAAATGTCTTAATTTGTATTCGCGACATTAAACCAGATGAAAAAAATCCGTTTACTGCTCAAGAAGTAGAACGAAACATTAAGCAAGAGTTATGGCAGTTAGTAGGTGAAGAACGAGTTAAAGTATTAATTATACCTGATATCGACTCAGTTAATTTTGGTCGTGGTGTTGGATATGATATTATTGAACATGAACCTCCAACTGAAGTAAAAGAAATATCAGCTACTAAGATTAGAGAACAAATGAGAGCAGAAGGAAAATTATAATGCACGTAACTAAAAAACGACATATAGCCAAAACAATAAGTTATAGATTAATAAGTACTTTGATCGGTTTTGTTATAATGTACTTTGTAACAGGTAGTATTGTATTTGGAGCTGCTTTTTCATTTGGAGAACTTGCTATTAAACCTTTACTATATTATTTACATGAACGTGTTTGGTATAAACATGTTAAATATGGGTTAAAAGACGAAAAATGAGATTTAAACATTGTTATGTAATTGCTATTGCTGTTCCTAAAAACGCCTCTGAATCAATTCATGAGGCTTTAGCTTTCACTTATCCAAATGGTGAACAAAACAGATTACATGACCATTTCCCTTTATTTAATGTATTAGCAGATGGAAGAGAACATATTCCTAAATACTTTTGTTTCGCTACAGTTAGGGATCCAGTAGAACGTTTTGTTTCTGCTTGGTGGTTTTTACAGTGGAATACAGGTAAATTTGAAAAACAGGAATGGAATCCTTTAGAAAAAAGACCAGGTACACATCAATATCTAAATGACATAGAACAAGCCATTCAGCTAATGGAAAAAATGATTATTCCAAATGTAGATTCAATAGATGCTACAATGTATTGGTGTCAAATAGGTCAATTGGACTATGTTTTACATCCACAGTGGATATATTGTGTTGATGTAGATGGACTTATTCCTGAATGGATGAATATCATTAGTTTAGACAATTTAGTAAAACAATGGCCTGAGCTAACTGAAAAATATTTTACATGGGGAAGCTGGAAAGCACAACCACTACCTAAAATAAATGCTACACCTCCTGAATTAAAAAAATCAGTTGAGGAAACACTTACACCTGACCAAATTCAACGTGTCAGGGCTATATACGAAAAAGATTATAGACTTTTTTCAAAGTATTTCTGAACAATGTTGGTTACCTAAAGACGCACGCGTATATTTACGTTGTTAAAAAATTAAATAACAAAAATTTAGTTATGAGTTATCAAACAAATGTACGTGCGAACTATTTGAATCGCACAGCAAAATTGGCTTTCTTTAAAGCGCGCAAACGTTCTGGTGATGTTACACGCATCGCAGAAGAAACTGGTTACACTGAAAGAATGGTTTACTACATCCTTGCGGGTGAGAGAAAAGTAAATCAAATCATTGCTAATGCAATGTACAACTTGACTCGTCGTCGTATTAAGAACAACGAGTTCTTTGCTGCCTAATTAGGTTGCGTTACTCTGCCATGGGTCCTGCATTTAGCAGGACCCTTTTTTTGGCTGGGTGAAAATAAGGTTGTAAATTTAATTTATGTATAAGATAAAACAATTCTTCAAACGCATATATAATTTATATCGTTGGTTTCCTATTATATGGAATGACCAGGATTGGGATGATCATTTTATATTTGAAATACTTAAATTTAAACTTAAAAATCAAGCTGAGTATATTGGTTATCATGATAGACATATGTCTGCTAAACGTGATGCTGAAATAATGATGTTATGTATTCGTTTAATGGATAAAGTACAACATGAGTGGTATGGGCGTGAATATCAAGACTATTATAAATCAGATATGAGGTTTATTCCTAGTGAGTCACATCCAGGCAGTTATGAAATGGAGGTGGAGATATTAGAAGAAAATTTTGATGATTACTTTAAAAAATATCCATTAATATACAGAATGGTTCCTGATTTAAATGCTGATAAAGAAAATATTGCTTTTCATATAGCTAAAATAAATGAAGAACGAGCACATAAATTATTATTTAAAATACTAGAACAAAACATTAGAAGATGGTGGGACTAATTATTTCATTTGCTGTAGCAGCTATTGTATCTATTTTCTGGGTAAGGGGAATAGATAACATGAAAAAAAATCATCCTGGTTATAAGGGGGAAGATTGGTTAAATTGGGATGACGATAAAAATCACACTGAAGGAGAGTTATGAACGATTTAGGTTTATAACAATTTACTCATTAATTTTACATCATTATAAACAAATAAAAACAAAACAGTTATGATTGGAATTATTACATTCATTGTTTCGTTACTCATTTTTGGAGTATTATTCGGAGCATTTAAAGGATCTACATACACAGGTGAACCTGACAAGTATGGAGATGTACGTTTGAAACCACTTGGTATTATTAAAGCAGTTACAACAGTATTAATTGCCTTTATTCTTGGAATATTCATTCCGTATGAAGTTGAACGAGTTGATTCAGGTAAAGTAGCTATTTTAGTAGATAATATCGGTGATAGCAAAGGTATGGCTAAAGTAGAATATAAACGTGGTTGGGTATTGTATAACACATTTACACAACAATACTATGAGTTTCCAGTTTACCAACAACATATTGATTATGAAGAAAACACTATCATTACTAAAGGTGGTTTCCAAGTAACAATTAAACCAAGCTTTAACTATGCTTTAAATCCAACAGCAGTGGATCAAATGTTTCAAAATCTACGTGTTGATATTAAAACAGTAGAACAAGGTTGGTTACGAAATGCCATTGTATCATCAGTTAATGATGTAGCAAATTTATTCACTGTTGATAGTATTTTTAATCACAGAGCTGAATTTGAAGCTAGTATTATTACTGAATGTAATAAAAGAGTAGGTAAGTGGTTTACAGTATCTCAATTAAGAACTAATATTGCTCCACCACCTGCTATTACTAAAGCAATTGAAGAAAAAACTAAGGCGGTTCAAGAAGCACAAGCTGCATCTCAAAGAACATTGGTTGCTCAAGCTGAAGCACAAGAAAAAATTGCACGTGCTAAAGGTGATAGTGCTCAAGCTGTAATTGCTGCTGCTGGTAGAGCAGAGGCAGTAAAAAAAGAACAACAATTCTTAACTCCAATGTATATTGAATATATTAAAGTACAAAAATGGAAAGGTGAAGTACCAACTACAGTACTAGGTTCAAATGGTAGTGTACTTTTAAATTTAAAGTAATATGAAATTTATTAGATGGATTATTTCCAACCAAAAACAAGTCGCTAGTGGTGCTGCTTTGTTCTTACTTGTGATTTGTTATATGCAACAAAAGCAGCTAGCAAAATTACGTAATGAGCCAAAAATTGAAGTTTACACAGGTGGCGATATTGAAAGAGGACGAATTATTGATTCATTACAAAATTTATCCGATTCTTTATATAATGAAAATTTTCCATGTCAAATTGAATTAAATAGATATCAAATGGCATATGAAATTTTTATGGAACGTAATCCAAAAGCCGCGCAACAATACGGTACAATTATATCGGAAGAAACCGAATAACTATAACGCGTTAGTTACTAACGCTCTATAT
>JACCDP011346184.1_pt1 | contig 10068 bp, 9 predicted proteins | sample 7445841 | NCBI WGS metagenome assembly JACCDP01 (sample SAMN15323441, study PRJNA562643) | freshwater metagenome | isolation source: river surface water | place: USA:Blue River Watershed | collected 2017-08-17
ACCGGGTGATTTGTGGCGCCAAGACCAGATCTGGGCGGCCGTGCCAGAAATTTCCAGTAACCGGACGAGCACGCTGTCGCCTGCATGGCGGTGCCTCCAAAAGGGGTGAGGAGCACTGGAACTACAAACATGGGGGGTGCACGAACGAGGCTCGGCAGATAGCAAGCGAGGCTCGTCATCAAGTAAAGGTTCTCGAGCATTTGATGCGTGAGCTCGGAATGATCGACGAGTAATTGCATAGCAGTTACCCCCTCTTTTAGGCAGTAAAAATTTTCTTTATCGCTTCCCCATGAAAGAGGGGGCATTGCGCCCCCTCTGATGTTCCCTCCTTTATGTTAGGTTTGACGGCGACTAGAACGCGACGTCGTCGTCTTCTATTTCCTTACGTCGGGCCCTCTCTACGGGATCATTCCTTATCTCGTATTCCATCTCCATTAGGGCATGCTCATGGTCCTCAATCTCTTTATCAATGCGCTGGTAGGAAATTCCTAGCGCGCTTAAGAACGGTTCAGGACGAGCGTGGATTGCCGCTTCGAGTTCTAGATGGATCATGTCAAGCAGATCCACGGGGGAGAACCGACGTGCTTCATTGATTGCTAGATCCGCACCAATGACCTTTCTAACGCCCCGCAGCCGCTCGGGGTAATGAAGACCATAGTCGCCCTTCAAAAACCCGTAAAGACTGTGATTACGCTCTTTGGAGACCTGTTTGTAGCCGCGAATGACATCGGCCTGAAGCCTTCCATCCTTGATAGGAACAAGGATAGCGTGCATATGAGGACTTCCTTGGTCGAAATGGATGACTGCGTGCACTACTGGACACTCCGGTAGCGCTCGGATTAACCATTCTAGTGCTTCTGCATAGAGTGCATCAAAGTTAGTCTTGTGACCAGACGTGCAAGAAAAGACAAACTCGATTGCAAACCCCCGACCTCTCCTACAGAGTACGGGACTGGCCGGATCGATTCCTCGATCCCTCAGAGCAGCAAGCACTTTATCGGTAAGGCTTAGTCGACCAAGAGGGATTAGTTCAAAGTTCTGAGGAGTTTGACTGAGGTCAATATCCCCAACCATACCAGTGTCCGGGTATAGTGTTCGGGTATTGTGCTTTCCGGCTAACTGGAGGGTCCTACTGTTTCCAGTTAAACGAAGGACATGGCTGCGAACAGTGAGGATACTCATTCTTCGTCCTCCTCTTCCACGTCCGGTATTCGCAGAACGTCTGCCATCAACTGCAGGTGCGATTTCTCCGATTCCTCAGCGACCCTTGCGATTTCAAGTGCCCTCGAGGGTAGAAGATCAACAATCCTCGCCTCTAGTAGTGACCTCAAAGTACTTGCTGGAAGTGCTTCGGCTTCAACCGTGTATTGCACGTGAAGAGAGCGTTTATCCCCAGGCTTACGAGGTTTGGTCGGCAGGTCGTACTCATCCACCATCTCCTGATTGATCCCAATTCGTCGAAAATCAAGCTCTATGCCAGGGTCTAAGTGGGTGCGTAACTCTCGCTCGAGTGCAACGTCAATCAGGACACCAGCGGGATCAAAATCACCAATAAAAAAGATCAATAGCGGCTTGCCGACGTTGTTAGAGTTAAGTTCCTCGGCGGCAGAGTAGACGAATGAGACCGAGCTGAAACCCCCGCAGGGGTAGAGATTCACGGCGTACGTATCGCAGAGATCTATGATCGAACTTGCGATGGACCGAGACTCGACCCAGACCTCGCAGACGACGTCGGCATCTCGCCACAAGTCAGCCCTATAGAGAGATGACATCCTCTCGACGAAGTCAGCAGCGTCATCAAAAACATGTGTTCTGTAAGCTCGTCGAGACATATCAGCGATCCACTTGTACTTGATCCGTCCGGATCTGCGCAGTTTGAGGCAACGCTCTTGAACCCTCCGATACCCCTTATCACTTTTTTCGACAAAAGCCGGTAGCCTTGGATCCGTCATTTGATAAAACGCCTGCCTCACGGAGCACGGCCTATGTTTACGGACCGTCTCAACGATACCGTCGTCTAGCAAAAGAAGTTCCGTCTTTGTACTTCGTGACCGTTTTAACGGGCTAGCCTGATAAATTCCGCTCATGCTTCGCCTCCCAGTCGTTTTACGAGGGCTGCAATATCGGAGTAGCGCCAAGCGATACTTCTTTGTCCGAGTTTTATTCCCTGTGGATAAAGTCCTGCCTTAATGCCGGCATACCAAGCGGAGCGACTCACGGGAATGTATCCCTGAATGCTACGCTTAGGGTCGCCAATAACTTGATGAATTTTTAGAAGCGGATGTATGGTCATATTCCACACCTTTCGTAAGTGTGGAAACGTGCCGCTTTTGAGAAATAGATTTGCGACACGTTTCCGTGTTGCAAACCTAGGACCCTCGACTCCTGGCTTCCCGAAGGAAAGGCTTTGTCTTCTCCCTCTCCCTTTCGAGAGAACCCCAAATAATGCCGCCGTCTTCCGACTTCGTTACTTTCGTTGGCGGTTTGTTTAAAACCAACGATTAGCACGGAGCGTACCCGTTCACGCTGTATTCCTGGTCGAAGTTTGTAGCAGACAAAAATGAATGTCAATAGCGTTACAGGGATTCCTAGTTACCGTATAGACCAAGATAGAGCCCCAATTTTCGTCTGCGGACAGTACTTGTTACCCGCTGTTTTACCCTCTTTGTATCTCGCTGGACATCTTTGGACAACCAATGGATGACGCAGAGAAAAAGCTTTTATGTCTTTTCTAAAAGAAAATTTCCCCGTGATGAATAGGGTTTTGTAACACTGCTCGTGCTCGAATCGATAGCCCTTAACGAGGGGGGGGGTGGGGTATCGCATTTTGGGCGGTGACGACCCCACCGGGGTAGTACCCCCAAAATTTGCGAAAGGTACCTCTAACGCCCCGTACAGACAATTCCGCGCAAGGGGGGACCAACTCAATAGTTTTGAATTAAGCGAGTTGTGGAGGGACGCGCGCAAATTTTGAATAACTGAATTAGCAGTTAAGAAATGCCAAGATCCGCGTGTAATAAAACGTGTAATGCGGGTTTGATGTTCTGGGCGGTTAGGGCCGTTACTTAAAGTAACGGTGGGGATCCCTTAAGTGGATTACCCTGAAATTACCACGAGATTTGTACACTGTCAGGGGTCCCATTAAGCATTGACAGTCGATAACCATACAACCGACAGACCCTTTCAAGAATATCTAAGGGGGGGCCTTCGGTTTGCTGCCGAGAGTGTCCTATTTGGTAGAGCAACGTCTTGTATTTTTTTCGATTTGCGTGCTTCGGGCAGGAAATACACAGTGAAAGTATCCGGCGCCCCCGCTTGACTTCCGCGGTTATCTTGTTTGTCAGGGCGCGGATAAATTGCCTTCCTCCATAAACCTTCGCAATCCAATTAATCCAAATGGGGTCGTATATACCCCATTTCTGTAATTTTTCAGTGTTGATCACTGAAGTAAACGCGATAGTGTGAACAGAATCTATATCGTCCTTAAGGTTTGAATCGAAATCAGACGTGAGCCTCTTGACTGACAAGTAAAGCTCGTTACGCCTCCTTTCTAGAGACTGGAGCTCCTTTAACTGGAGTGAATAGTCATCGCTCGAGTTCATCTCCTTGTGAAGCATATTGAGGAGATTTAACGTAGCCCCTGTTGGAGGGGTGTTTGACTGCAGCGCTCGGTGACATCTCCACCAGGCTTCTTCTGGAGGGTAGTTAGCATAGGGATTCGGCACTCCTGGGTGACGCGATCGCCAAATCTGTGGTGTATAACGCCCTTGATTATTGAGGGTCACACCGCTTCGCCTGTACCAAGAAATTTTTGAGTCGATTTCACATAGGCAACTTTGCGCAGTCTTGATGTGTTTCTTGTACTCAGCGTTCGACATTTGTCGTTTGAAACTCAATTCAACGTTCGCATTAATGCACTTCAGAAATTTTATATCCTCAATCGAAAGATTTGAGATGTCCTCAGTGCTCCGGCCATCACAGGCTGCAGCCAACAGCAAGTCGAGTATTTTTAAATGCCTTAATTTCAGCAGTTTTTTCTTGCGAGCTAAGGCTCTTTGTTGCTTGAAAGCTTCTTGCTTTCGTGCCACCAAGAGTCTCGCCTTTTCTTTCTCCTTGTATTCTGCCCGCTTTTTCTGCGCGGCAATTTTGGCTTCATACTCTGTGGCAAGCTCTGCCGCTTTTTCGGCGCGCTGCAGGACTAATCTTTTTACCATTAGTAGTAACTTTAGTCGTTTATAAGCGATTAGGGCAATGTTAAAGAGTTATTAGTACTAAATCAATGTAATACCTCATATTCTGTTTTTTTAATACAGAACGGTCTATTTCCTTTGGCTGTATTTGGGTTAGTAATCCCTGATTTGCAAGGTCATCAAGGGTTTCTTTTCGCATGCTTAGCATAGTTGTTACTTCGAGATACGGATAAATGTTTTGCTTTCCTCGGTGATAACGAGGCTCTTAGCTGTGAGTAGCTTGTTTTCGGTGCGCAGAAGCAAAACCTAAATCTTTGAGTATTTTTTAAATTTCTTTTCGAAGAGTGTGGGCTGACGAGCAGATAAGGCTCAAGCTATGAGCCTGAAAGCATTTGTCAGCCTAATAGGTTTAGATGGTGTTGCCAAGGTCGTCATACTGTTTGACCGCTTTTTCCCAGTTTGCGTAGTGATACCGCGCGCAGGTCTTAAACGGCAGGATGTACTCGCAGCGCACCTGTAATCCGTGGACCCTTGCCAAGAAATCGCAAAAAGCTGTGGCCGGTTCCATGAACGTCTCGTAAGAGATAAGGTAGGAGTTGTCGACTTGGCACGGCCGGGCAGACCACTTCTCAATACTCCTCGTAAATTGATCCTCAGCGTATCCAAGCGCCGTGAAAGGATCATCCGTGGCAAATGCTGATGCGACTTTTGAGATTGCGTCACCGTAGATCCGAAGGTTCTGATGCGCCCACTTTGGATCCTTGATATCGACGGGCCCACCAAGCCAGTTACGTTCACGAATTGGAAAAGGTACTCGAGCCATAGGGCCTCCATGTTGAGAATCGGCGGATTGCCTTTTTCTAAGCTAGGGAGGCTGCTATGGGGTGGTCAAGAAGCGGATTTCTCCAATTGTTGAAAAGTTTTTGGCAGGGGAATATCGCGCACATGCGCACCTACGTGTGTACGTGTCCGCAGGGTAGCCGTTTCTGTCGTCTATGGTTTGATTGAGAGAGCTTGGGGGGTATTCAGTGCAACGCTCGAGATTGATCCCGAAAATCTTTATCGCCTGTTTTCGCGGTGAAAAGAATGCTTACTTGAGGCGGTTTATGCGGGCCGTGTTTCGTAGGCGGAGTCGACGTACATCTTTTATGCTACTCAGAAGAAATAGAAATAGATAAGTTATTAAACATAGGCCCGCAGCGATAGCTGAGAAGACCGCTTGATCCTGAAAAATATCTAGTTGGAACGATTTCTTGGCCTCTGGGTAGCTTAGGCCTTCGTAGGCATCTCGCACCCGAAAAATTGAACCGCACTCTTGGGGTGTGGAAGCGGCAACTGCTGGAAATACTCCATGGGCTATAGCGGAGCAGGTGTCGTGAGAGGCTAACTGGTCGTCTGCTTGGATAAACAGTGATTGAAGTTTCTTTACGCCTGAAAAGTGCTGGGGTAGCAGAAATCCAATCACCGCGCATAAGCTAACTACAAGCCCCACTGCTGAAAAACGCCCTTTGCTCATTCCAAGCCTCCACTCATAGCTGATTCCTCGAAGACTATTACAGACTGTTTGCAACATCAATCTTAAATCTCGGTTAGCTGTTGCGTCGCTAAGCTTAGCTAAGAAACCGTTAGGCCGGCGGATCATGGACAAGGCACCTCTTATCAACAAAAAGAGCAAAATTGAATACCCGCACCGCTTGTCCGGTGTTGCCAGGCTCAGTGAGCCAGGAATTCACGGTAGCGCCGATCAAGAACCCTGAGGATCAACCGGCTTTTGTCGTGCTGAGAGCAACCTGGACGATTCCTGCGTCAGGTCTTTGGGGGGGGGTGATTTTCCCTGCGGGGCATAGTCGTTTCCCGGAAACCGAAGCTCAAGGCTCTAGTTACTGGCTCACCCCATGAGCCCGATGGCCGATATCGTCGTTCCGAAAACGTTGAGCGTCAGCTTCAAATCAAGCTGAAATTTAAATTACTTGACAATTTTTATTGTTATAATGACAATAAACAATGTAATTAAAAAATTAGAAAAAAAGCTTTAAAAAAACTCAGACCAACCAAAAATGTCATTGAAATCAGATGCTGATGGAAAAAGCGGCGCAGAAGTTGAGCGACTGCTTCGCGAAAACTCAGGCTTCTCCGGATCTGGTGAGGAGCTCTTGCGCCTCGTGGAAGAGTTGGCCGGCATCCTCCACCTCACCCCTGAAGACGACTCCGGCAATGAGCGATTACTTCGCCATTACGCGTCTGTAAATGTTGTCGACAAACCGGGTCGGCAGGGCCGGGATGCGGTCTACACCTACCGACATCTGTTGCAGTTCCTCGCCGCCCGCAGACTGATGAAACAAGGGTTTGCGCTCTCAAAGATTGCCGAATTCACATCGGTGGTACCGACCGAGACTCTTCAGCAGACCCTGTGTGAATCGCCTCGGCACAGCGAGGCACAATTGTTGGTCGCAGCCTATAGGGCTACGCGTGCTACCCCGTCGGCATCGGCAGCGAAAGGGCTAGAACCTATCTACGGTGTGGCTGACGTAATTAACGAGATCGAGAAAATGCGTACACGGTTTGTGGCCGAGATCCAGGAAATGCAGTCACAAATGAGTCTCAGTATGAACGCTTTGGAGAAGACCTCGGTAATCTTAGATCGGCTACAGACGGACTCTGCTACGAAACTACATTGGGTTCTCAAAGAGAACAAAAATAGCCAGGAGCAACTTGAGTTGAAGCTTGAGCAGTGGATGTTGCAAATTATCGACAGTACCGAACGATCCGAGGATCGTGTCCGCCAAATGCTCTCCTATATTAGCAACAGATACGATCTGCTTGAAAAACGCTTAGCGGAGATAACAATGTCTATCGATAAACTGCGCTTCGACCACTTGGGCGCCAAAGAAAAAAGACATCCATCGTGAACAACTTACTTCTTAAAAGTCTGCCGTTACGCTGTTCTCACTACGCCTGCATTCAGGCCACAGAAGCCTCGGATCAACATTGGACTCTGAATACACCACCTCCCCTAAGCCTCATAGAAGCTTAAGGAAGATAAACCTAAACGCAGAAAGAGAGCAACGAAATGCCACTAGATGATACAAGCAGAGAAAATTTAAACGACCCCTACGACTCCTACGTCTCCTATCGCGGAGAAGGCCATGATTTTGAGTCTAGGCAAGAGCTGTCACAAGAGCCTATGCGTCTTGAGATCGAAATTAAAGACCCGGATGTTATAGCGGCTATTCAAGTTCAATCACGCGGTCCCGATCGAGATCTCTTTATTGAGCGGGCGTTGCGTATTGGAGTTCTAGCAATAAATCAGGCCACTGGCCAAATCGATACTCATACATTGCGTGATGAAGGCAGTCGTTTAGTAAATGAACTTAATACTCTTGTTGACGAGAATCGCCGCCGTACAGGTGAAGAGCTCGACAGGATCTTACGAGATTATTTCAATCCCGCTGATGGCCGCTTTACTCAAAATGTAGAGCGATTAATACATCAAGATGGAGATTTACAGCGGGTACTGACAACGCATTTTCAAAATGCTCGAGAAGGAATTAGTGACACTATTGATCAGCTAGTAGGTCAGAACAGCCCGATTATGCAGCTTTTAAACCCCGGCGAGGCGAATACGTTCTTTCGTCATTTGACGGACGTGGCAAACCAGGTGATTGAAGAGCAAAACAATCGCATTCTGAAGCAGTTCTCGCTTGATATTCCAGAAAGTGCACTGAACCGATTGGTAACGGCGCTTAACGCAAACAATATGAATGTTGGAACTAACCTGCAAGACCACATTACTCAAGTCATGCGTGAGTTCTCGCTTGATGAGGAGAACGGCGCTCTGAATCGTATGCTCAGGCAGATTCAGCAGGCGAGCACCCAGATCCAAAGTGAGTTTACGTTAGACAATGAACAATCCGCGATAGCGCGGTTACGTCGAGAACTACGGGTGTTAATTGAGGAGCAAAATCGTAATGCCCAAGTGTTTCAGGAGCGAATTGGCAATGAGATTGCTGCATTAAATGCACGGCGGAGAGAGGCACGTCAGGGCGTACAGCACGGTCATGAGTTTGAGGCGGCGGTAGTCAGCGCGCTTCAGTCAATATGCGAAGGCTCGGGCGATGAAGTTGAGGCAGTAGGGCACTTAGTAGGCGAGATTCCTCGCTCCCGAGTGGGGGACGTAGTAATTACCCTCGGTCCCGACTCAGCAGCACCGGATGCTCGAATTGTTGTGGAGGCTAAAGAAGCTGAGAACTATACGCTTTCAAATATTAGAGAAGAGATGCAGACAGCCCGTCAAAACCGGAATGCGGTTTACGGGATATTCGTGCTTTCGTCGGATGTAGGAAACGCTGAATCAATTGGAGCATTGCGCCGATTCGATCAGGACATTGTAGTGGTCTGGAACGCACAGGATAGGAATACAGACATTATTCTGAAGGCCGCTGTACTCATGGCTAAGGGGCTAATACTTCGTTCAGCGAGGGAGCGTGAGGGGCTTACGGCAGATATAGATGCCATGGACAGGGCAATTTCAAGTATTACTCGGAATCTAGGCGAACTTGACGATGTTAATACCTCTGCTACTACGATCAAGAACGGTGCCGAAAGAATTCTTAACCGCACTCGAATCATGCGCGCGCGTATTGAGGCGGAGTTGGAAATCTTGGATGGTGAGTTGCAGAGCTTGCGTGGTCAGGACAACGCTTGAATCAGACAGCGGAAAGTATCCATGCCTAATCAAAGCTGGGAGAGTTTTATAGCCGGTCTAAGCCGCCAAAGCAATGGCCGGCCTGTATTACTAGATCGGCTCGCAAAGTTTCCGCAGGCGCCGCACATCTATTGGTACCCCGGTTGCGGTACCGACCTATCACCATTAATTCTTGACGTGCCGAATAATCCTACTGGCGAGCGGATGTATCGCATTAATCAAAAAGAGGCTAGTCACTCTGCGCCAGTTGTTTTGTGGATGAACGATTACAGTAAGTATCAAGAAGGGTTTCCTCGCCCAGGGCCAATTCGCGTTAATTACAGTCGCGGAACCGGCTCGCTAAGGTGGGAATATTTTGGTGACGATAGATGGCGTGGCTGGAACGGTTACGAGGCACGTTTAGAGGTAGATCCTCATCAGGAGCGCTATCTGTTAGAAGCCGAAATCCCAATCACACTATTCACGGTTACTGTCCATAACAGTAATCAAGGCATTCACACGCGGCCGTCAAATGGAGATCGGTATCTTGTGATTTATTCCAATTGTGCCTCGCATGATCTCTTAAGAAAAGTGTTAGTGCCATTCGGTATCCGACCGCGTTGTGTAGCGCTTATTCGGCAAGGCGGGTTTTCTAGTCAGTTGTACTATGAGCAGTACATTGATCTGCCCGCTTGGTTGACAGAGCGGGAAAAGGAATTGGGCGGGCCAGTAGATCTATATGTCATCGACGCCTATGGCCAAGATCTTGAATCCAAACGACCGCTTGCTAAAGCGATCGCCCATTACGACTATCGAGGCGGCCCCGTGCCTTGGGGCTGGTCACCGTGTCGGGCATTTGGGCGCCCTGGTCTTCAGTATCGGCGTGAGCATAAACCTATTGTCGCGAGTTGAAGACTCTGGCTCCCACGACAATCTCATTATTCATCATGAACTTTGGTCTAGTTCTACAACCGGCCAAGACAAGGGGCGTTAGAGGTTTTTCAGTACCCCTAGATTTTGCGAACGCTACTAATTCGCGGTGAACATCAGCCCAAACGTTAGGAAGGGGGCAGATGCGATGCATGGGTAGTCTAGATAACCACTAAAGGTTCTGATACTTACTGATAGTAGCTTGTAACGCTTGCTGCACGTGTTTGCGAAGTTCTGCGGGCTCAAGAACTTCTACCTCAGAGC
>JACCDP011446182.1_pt1 | contig 10068 bp, 4 predicted proteins | sample 7445841 | NCBI WGS metagenome assembly JACCDP01 (sample SAMN15323441, study PRJNA562643) | freshwater metagenome | isolation source: river surface water | place: USA:Blue River Watershed | collected 2017-08-17
ACAATAACATTTTAATCTGAATAGCATGGAGTGCAAGAAAACATTTGTATTTACGACTTATGACTTGATATCAAATATTTTGTCTCTTATAGGAATTAATTAGAACTTAAGTCCCATGGAGCTGGAAGTCCTATCGTGCCGGCTTCAAATCATAGTACGTGGTTATATTGTTACGAAAAAGGCGAAACAGTCCCTTAAGGCCGTGTATTGTCGTAGAGATATACAAAACTAGACTGACTGTAAGTAGGGAAGCAGGTTCCTTTTATTCCGGATAGGAACAAAGGAACCAGCGGGACGCGTGTCTGGGCGTCCGGACGTGACCGGATGCGTCGGTCCGGCGTCCAGTTGCATCCGCCGGGCGACGGGTTGATCGAGATTATAGCCGGATGGCTATAACATCTCGATCGCCGACAAAGTAAGGCGGCAGCACTGCAGTGACCCACGCTGGGCGAGCGGGTCACGTCGGTGCCGGCGCTCCCACGCCGGTGTCGTATGTCGACTACTCTGTCGCAGGGCGCCGTTCCGTCGTGGGGTTCGTAACACCCCCCTTCTTAAGACCAATCGTCCCGATTGTGTACTCGTCCGTCGACCGAGGGTCTTTGGTCGGAACGTCTTACATAAAATTGACAACTGACGTCCGACAGACTAAGCAATAATAAATGCCGGGCCTTGGCAGGGAAAGAGACGTAAGGCCCGTTTGGTTACGAAGAGGAAAAGTGTCTAGAGCACAATAATCGTAAAATATAAATGTCGGACCCTGACACAAAGACAACCACGGGTCGAGTTGTACGAAGGCGTTGAGAGCGTCTAGAGCGACGTAGTAATAAAACATTAAATGTCGGACCCTGACACAAAGACAACCACGGGCCGAATTGTACGAAGGCGTTGAGGGCGTCTAGAGCGACGTAGTAATAAAAACGCTAAATGTCGGACCCTGACACAAAGACAACCACGGGCCGAAATGTACGAAGGAGGGGAAAAATTCGTCATAGGAGACATGGTAGCAGTCAAATATAAATGTCAAGCCCTGACATAAACACAATTTCGGGCTGAGGCATACGAAGGGGAAAAGGCATGGCACATTACGAACAGCTACACAGGAAGGCGGGAGAACTACTATTTTTTTGAAGAGATGACCGTTCCCCCTTATTTCAGTAACACTTTTTGGTTGGTCCAATTTTCAACACTCCATGTTGTCGTCGGCATCCGATGTGCTGGCTGGCGATGGCGGGGGAATTGGTAACGCTGGTGAATCTGGCCCTTCGCTTTCGGGGGACGTCTCCTCCTGGTAGGAGGGGTCGCTTGAAGGCGGGCTGAGGAGACGTTTTTGATTCGAGCCGTTGAATCTTGCGGGGGGACCTGGTTGGCGCTTTCTTGGAGATGCTTGGAGCTCTAAGTCGGAATGGTCGGATTCCCTGTCACCGTCCTCGCTTGGCGCCAAATTTTGGGTGAACGTTTCAAGATGACATTTTATGCGAAGATGTCCTTTTTGTTTACACTGAGGGCACGTAGGTGTTCCTCGTTGGGGTCCGCGCATATTCCGCTCGATTTCGATAAACGCGCCCAACACCCAGTCCCGAGAAACGGGTCTTTTTCGAGGGAGCGGGATTAACTGGTCTTCCCAATGGAGTGTTAGGCCAAAGCGGCTCATAGCGTCGGTCCCTATGAGTAATTCGGGGCCGATGGCGGCAACTGATGCGGCTACTGCTAGCTTCCTATTTCTCACTGTTACGAAGAGACACACTTGGGTTTCTGTCAAGTACAGGTACTTGCCCAGGTCTTCCTCTAGCATCATGCGATGTTTCACGGAGTCGAGGTTCAACTTTTTCTTTAATGCTGTAGAAATAATGGTCTCCTTTCGGCTCAACGTAAGGGTAGCATTGACCCTTACGTTCTCGCACAAAACTTCAATAGTGATCGGCATTTCTTGTCGTCTATCTTGCGTAGCTGAGACGGGTTGACTGGGCGGGGTTGTTTGACGCCGCGGCTCTGTCCGTGGGCAACAAAAAACATGTGTTGAAAAAGCGCTCTCCGGTGATCGAACCGATAGGTCTCCCTTGTTCGAAATGGCCATCGGGAGGGGGTGGTTTCGTCAGTTTGCTACGATCCCTGTTGGAGAGAGGGTCACTCTAGACGGGTCGGCTGTGTCACTTTGCCCTTGTTACAATTTTCCCGGGTAATCTTCCGCCGTTATGTGCGCTAAGGTACGTTTGTCATTGATCCACTTTCTTTTTTTTTTTTTTTTTTTTTTTTTTTTTTTTTTAATCCTCGGTGCGCCGCTTCCGAGTACGGCACGAGCAATTTTTTTTCTACTGATTATCTACTTACTTCGTCGCCCCCCACGTCTAATTCATGGGACATGAGGCGTTCTTCCACCGTTCTGACGCGACATGCGAGTTCTCGTCTTTTTCGAATTTCTCGATGCTGTAGTCCCCCAAAGGTGGCGCCCATCGCGGCGAGCGAAACGCAGAGGAGAGCTATCAGTTCGAACGGGTACCGGATTACGGGTGACTCCTTGCCTTGACGATTTTCCTCAAGTTTTGAAATGTCAATGGTCTCTTGTTCCAATGTCTTGAGCCCTGGTCGAAGGTGGGTGTTGTGAAGTAGTATTTCGTGGATCGTGGTTGCCAATTTTGGCCTGGTGTTGACTGGTGGTGGCAGTGCTGTTACCCACTGCTCTGATGGTCCATCCAGTTGTCTTAGGCTTGGCGGTATTAACCTCTTCTCCTTCTGATTCAGGTCTTTTTTAAAGCTGGCCTGAAACATCCAGTTTTCCGATTGTGCAGTGCAGGCCATCGGGACTTCGAATATTCCGACTGGTGGAAGATCCAATGTTTGCCCAGTTGGAGCCGTTGATGGGTTGGGACAGGTTATTACAACCTGTTGGGGGACGGCCGCTGAGAATCCCCACCTGCGCCGTCCCAGGTAGATTGATTCTGGGCCTTTCCAAGGAGAAGCCACAGAAGAGCACTCGCGCTGGATGCGGTTATTGTCTTCCAGAAATACAGCAACGGCGCATGCTTTCTTTGATCTCTTGCGGATGATCGCGCGGCTGATCGGGCAAATTGTCCCCCCTGGACTGAGACATGGCCGTGCTTCTTCGTTACTCAATTCAATGAAAGATTGCCGGTCGGAGGAGATGGCTAAGAGGTCGGGTAATGGTTCGTATTTTAGGGCCCAAGTGCCGTTCCTGGATGCTTTTGGTAGGCTTATTACACGGTACAAGGAGAATGTGAGAGGGAATTCATAGACGGGTATGTGAATGAAGATTCGGAGTCCGGTGGGCACGGTGGCCGCCGCCACTCGGGCATTTTGATAAGCCCGCCAGAGATTTCCTGCTTGCACGGCAGGTGTTAGGGACCAACCTGGGGGTAGGGCTTTTTTTATTTCGTCTAACACGGACTTCAATTTTGCTGGTGGGAACAATGATGGGGGTAGGCGTTCCATGGCTACTGCCATGAGACCAATGCTCAAGTTGTTGTTGAATTGTTCCAGCCAATCTATCGCGTTCCCGATGGCTCGGAACGCCTCGTCCGTTTTTCCATACGTCTCCCATGCTTTTTCTGTTTCCAAAACTACGTTTCCCAGCTTCCAGTCTAACACATTGAAATCTTTTTCCATTTGGGTGTATTTTTCGTCCAGTTTCAACAGGGTTTTGGATGTCTCCCTGACTTCCCAAGCTGTTTCGTTGACGAGAGTAGCGTGGTCACTTAACGAGTGTACTATTGTTGACACTTCCGTGGACATGGACTCAAGTTTCTTGTTAATTTTTTCCAGATCCTCAGTAGTCGAGATCCCGAATAGCCAGTTCAGCATTTTTCCTCCTCCGTCAAGGAGCCCGCGTTTTTTTCGGGGAGTAATTAGCCCGATTGACTCACTTAACTCCCAGTACTGTTCTGACACAATCTCCAGTCGTGTGGCATAGTCTCTGGCCCTGGAACGGACCGAATCTTGAAGAATCGAATGAAAGCGAGTTCCGTTGGCCTTGCTCCGAATTCGTGGAACCTCAGCTTTTAGCCGTAGCCAATCTGCCAGATTACTCATTAGGTTTTGCGTTTTGACGAGATTAATATCCGTTACTATCACCCATTCCGAATCGCTAAATGTTTTCTCCCCCTCCAATTTGAAAATCACTCCCTGTGATAGCAGCAGCTCCTTTGATTGGGCCAACTGAAGTATGGCCAACACTCCTAGCAACATTGGTAGAGATAGCGCGAATCGTTGCTTCCGAATTCGAGAAGGATATCGTCGACTCTCCTTTGGGCTTTCGGTATCGTTGTCTTCTTTGGGGTTTTGCAAAGGCGAGAGTAAAGATTCAGGAGGGTTTGGTTCTTTCTCTGTTTTGTCCTGAAACTTGTAGTTTACCCCTGCTTCCGAGGGGTTGGCAATATTCGGTCGATTTGTCGAGTCCGAAGGTGTCTCTTGGTGTCCGGAGTCATCCTCGAGGCTTTTTCCTTCATTATTGGGCTCGACGACCTCTGGGCGCCCCGGGCGGTCCTGCGGGTAGTTCTGCTCGCCTTCCGAGTCTGGGGCATACTCCTCCTCATAAAAGGCTTTCAACCTTTCTACGTGAACGATTTCCGTGTAGGGTTTTTTCTTACCAGGCAAGTGGACCAGATAGTTCACAGGGGTTGTCTGTACCAGGACCTCATAAGGTCCATGCCAGCGATGTAACAATTTCTCCGCGCGTCCCACCACTCTGGTTGGTTTGTATACCAACACCTTTTGTCCTGGCATGAATTCTTTTGGTTCACTACGCTTTGAATCGAAACGGGCCTTCGCCTGCTCTTGCACGATGCGTAATTTATCTTCCAACTCAGCTCTAGCCCGTGTTAGTTTCAGTTGAACATCCTCATATGGGTCCTCATCTCCATTGAGTAGGTTGGGGTTTATACCTATTGCCACGTCGATTGGGAGTACCGCCTCCCTGCCATGCATGAGGTAGAAGGGGGTCCGGCCCGTCGTATCCTGTCGGCTAGTATTGTAAGCGAAGGTTACGTACGGGAGAATTTCGTCCCAATTTGTATGATCCGAGCTAACATACATCGACAGCATGTCAGCCAGCGTGTGGTTAATGCGTTCTACCTGACCATTAGATTGCGGGTGGTACGCAGTGGTCGTCCGATGATTGGTTTCAAGGGAGGCCATTATCTTTTGGAAAAGATCGGCAAGGAAACATTTTCCTTGGTCTGTAGTTAGGTGTGCGGGGGCTCCGTGTCGGAGCACGACCATCTTTACAAAAAACTCCGCAACACTTTGTGCGTCGCCGCTTTTTAGCGACGCTGTTTCAGCCCATTTCGTGATGTAGTCAATCGCGACGATAATGTATTTGTTCCCCGCCTTGGTTTGGGGAAAAGGCCCCAGGATATCCATCCCGACCCGCTCGAAAGGGAGCTCAGCCCTCTGGCTGACTTCTAGCAACCCTGCGGGTTTGCGGTATGTCCCTTTTCGTGCTTGGCACGATTGACAATTTCGTACATAATCGTTTACATCTTCTTTCATGCAGGGCCAGTAGTACCTCTGCTGAAGTTTAAAGAGAGTTCTCGTCTGGCCCATGTGGCCGGCGGTAATGTCATCATGACAGGCTCTCAGGAGTTCAGCGCGCCAGGCTTTAGGCACGCATACCCTCACACGGGGTCCTCCTTCCGTTCTCTTTTCCTTGTATAGTAGTTCTTCTGACAACGCGAAACCTCTCACTTCCTCTCCATTATCCAATTTTTGGGTTTCGAAGGGCCATTCTTTTCTTTGTTCCTCTCGGAGAGACAGTTCGCTGTTATCTGCATTGACTCGTAGGGTCATAATCCATGGAACGTCGTCGTCTAGTTCCTCACTTTTCCCCACCGGGTATCGAGAGAGAGCATCTGCATCCGAATGCAGCCTCCCGCTTTTATGTACTATCGTGATTTGGTACTCTTGTAGCACCAGTGACCATCTCGCGAGGCGGCCAGCCAGATTCCTTTTTGACAACAACCAACACAGCGCGTGGTGGTCTGTTACGATGGTGATGGGTCGGCCCCAGACGTAAGTGCGGAATTTCACTACGGCCCATACCAGGGCGAGGCACTCCTGCTCAGTAACCGAATAGTTTTGCTCACAGGTAGTCATCAGGCGGCTGGCGTATGCTAATGGTCTATCTACCCCTCCAACCTTTTGGAGGAGGACGGCCCCTAATCCGTACCCGCACGCATCCGGATGGATTTCGAAGGGCAGCGAGTAGTCGGGGAAAGCTAGAAGTAGGGTCTCGGTCATCGCGGCCTTGAGTAGCTCGAAGCTCTCCTGTTGTGCTGCTCCCCAGGTGAAAGTGATCCCTTTCCGGGTAAGATCTGTTAGGGGTTTAGCCAGCTGGGCGAACTTGTCGATAAAACGTCGGTAATAGGAGCAAAGTCCTACGAAACTTCGCACGAACTTGATCTTGTCCTGTTCGCTAGCGTGATCCGGTGGCTTTTCGAAGTCTTTTACTGCTTTGATTTTTTTCTGGGTCCGGGTAAATTCCGTCTCGTGTGACCACATGTCCTAGGGCTTTTATTTCTGCTTCGGCGAAACGGCATTTTGACAGTTTTATTTTGAGGTTTGCTTGTTGTAAGGCTTTTAGAACCTGCTCCAGGCGCTCCAGGTGTTGATCCTGACTCTTCGCGTGGATAATAATGTCGTCTAAATATACTAGGCAGGTTGACCATTTTAATCCCGCAAGGACGAGATCCATCATACGCTGAAATGTTCCCGGGGCGGAACAAAGACCGAACGGCATGACCAGGAACTCGTATAGTCCATCGGGCGTAACGAAAGCGGTTTTCTGTCGGTCGGAGTCTTTCATGGGTACTTGCCAATACCCACTCTCCAGGTCCATTGTTGTAAAGATCGTTGCTCCTCTTAATCTGACCAGGGTCTCCTCGATCAGGGGCAAGGGATAGGCGTCCTTTTTAGTTATTGTGTTCAGTCTCCGGTAATCAACGCAAAATCGAAGTTTTCCGTCTTTCTTCCTCACCAGCACTACTGGGGAAGACCAGGGGCTACATGAGGGTTGGATGACCCCACGAGCTAGCATACTTTCCACATGCTCCTGTATGATTGCCCTTTCAGCCCATGCACTCTTGTAGGGCGGTTGGCGAATAGGATTTTCGTCCATAAGTGGGATGCCGTGTTCAGCAGCCTCACAAAGTCCTAATTCCTCGTCCTCGGCGGCAAAGCTGCCCTCGTATCGTTCCAGCAGATGGATGAGTTTTCGTTTATCGTTGGGTTCCATCTTGCTGTTGATTTGGCTATCGAAATCAAGGGACTTCTTGAATTTTTTCTTGGTTGGGCCTTCGGCTTCTCGGCCTTTATTAGTGTTTCCGCTGGTTGTTTCCTCTAAAGTAACCGGTGGTTCCATGATGGCCTCGATTCTGCCCAATACAGTTCCGGGGTAAAGGTATTTTCTCCGTTGGGTTGTGTTCAACATGAGGATTCGGGTGATGGGGACTTTGCCGTCCATCAGTACTTTTCCGGCTGTGAGGCCTGTTCTGTCGGCCAGGTGAGAAGACGGGTGAATCAACCAGTCACCGCCCTTTTCCACCGGTGGGGTTACTTCTACCTCCACCGGTACCAGAGTACGAGGAGGAATTTCCTTCCCTTCGCTAGTTACTAGATTTTTCAATGGGGTTGGTTCTTTTTCTCCGAGTAATCCAATAGGTAGTTCGCCGAGTAGTAAAGTTGGTTTCTTACCCTCGTATCTTATTTCTAGACGCTTAAATTGCCGTAGAAAATCGTTGCCTAACAAAAGGGGAATACCGTCCATGTCCAGAACGTAGGCTTTCCCTTCGGCTGGCATCCCTGCCATGCAGATTTTCAGATCCACTGCCCCCATAAACGGCGCTTTCTGACCATTTACCATGATCACTGCTGGCCCATCAAAACTCTGTAGGGTCAGCCCCAATCGTTTGAGGAGCGAGGGGGCGAGTACCGAGACGGCTGCGCCGGTATCAATTACCGCAGTTAGTTGTAATCCATTGCACTCGACTTCTTCGGTGATCAAGTGCTGCAGGTTGATGTGCAATAAGGGGATGTTCTCTTCGGGATTTCCATGCAGTAAGGGGAAGTTTAATTCGAGGCTCGTGTCGATTCGAGTTTCGTTCGTCTGGTTGGATCGTAATATCCCAATACTATGGGTTGACGTGCGTTCCTCCCCTTTTGGTGTTTCTTCATTTGTGTTCACCTTGGCGTCGCAAAATTTCATGAGATGTCCCACTCTGGAACATTTATAACAAATAGGCTTTCCGTCCTCCGTTCGGCTCCTCCTTCTACCGGGCGAACGCCCCCGGTCCTGACTCTTGCTCCGGACCCGCAGAATAACGAGTTCGGATTCTATGTTTTTGATAGATTGCAAGATAGTCTGTAATGTGGGTAGCGACGGCTCCTCTGGATTTTGTGTGGAAGCATCTGCACTGGCAGGTTTCTCTCTCTTGCGTTCCGCGGATGGTGAGCGTATGGAGACTTTCTTCGGGCCTAAGACGGCTATAGGAGGGCAATCACCTTCCCGTAATTTTGCCAGGTCCTCCGCTTCTGTGTGAATTTTGATCTCTGCTAAGAAAGTTTTGCAATCCGGTGGGCACCTGACCCATATCTTTTCGGCCAAGGGCCCTTTCAATCCCCTGAAAAGGTGGCCTAGTTTTGTCGTTTCCGACATGGAGGGATCCACTGACCGGCAGAGATCTAGCACATCGTAGTAATAATCGGTTGCTGTTTCTTCGGCCCCTTGCTTCCGATTTCGCAGCTTGGTTTCTTGGTACCTCCCGTACCCTTCTGGTTGAAATTCGTCTAGGAAGACACTACGGAGCCCCCGTATGACAGGGTTACCCGGCTTGTCTTCCCAATCAGCGGGTACCGCTAGACATTTGTACCATTTTTTTGCTGTCCCTTCAACGTACATCCAGAAGTTTCCTCTCAGCTGATCTGGTCCCCACCGATTATACTGCCCCGTGTTTTCGTAGCTTTCTAGCCAATCTATTGCGTCTTCACCCTTTTTCCCCCAGAAGGAGGGGGGCTCCTTAAATTTTGATTGTGCCATTTCGAAGTTTTGTTCCTCTGTCAAGGTGGCCTCGGCCTCCTCTCCGTCGTCTTCTTCTTCTTCTTCTTCTTTTTCTTCTTCTTCTCCTTCTTCTCCTTCTTCTTCTTCTTCCTCTTCTTCCTCTTCTTCTGCTTTTTCTTCTTCTTCTTCTTCTTCTTCTTCTCCTTTTTCTTCTTCTTCTTCCTCTTCTATCTGTGTCGACAGATTCTCTGCGAAGCCGCTTTCCTGCGCTGATGCCGCGGGGTCTTTTACCCCTTTGTCCCTTGATAAGTCGTCAATTCTTTTTTTTGCTTCGCCGACTTGCTTCCTTATCTTCGCTTCGCTAAAATTAGCGTCCACTTCTGGGCCCTCTATCCCTTTTAAACGCAGACTCTCTCGTCCCGGCTTCCACCCCTTACAAACCCTTCGCCGACCCCCCTCTTCTCCGGTGGCGCCCTCCGTACTTGGAAGTCGGTTATCCGTCCTGTCCCCGGTAATTCTCCCGATTTTCCGAGACAGGGTGAACCGTCTGAAGAGGTCGTTCCAGACCTCCCCTTTCCTTCCGAAGTGATGAGACGGGACCAGTTATCCGTCAGGAGCTTTTGTGGCCTTCCTTGGCCCCCTAACTCCTGGTGAACCGACTGGGAAGAATTCCTTCTCTCCCCTTTCTCCCCCCACGCACTTCTAAATTAACTCTGCACGTACACACGCGACAAGTTTTTACACAAAGGTAACCACCCTGATTGGGACCGCGAGACAAATGAGCCTAGCAAACTCTACCTAACGACTGAACGCCACGGGGCTTTGGCTAGCCTGTCGTGACTAGGTTCACGAGAAAGAACGATCTTAAAAAGTGACTTACCCTAGTTAGAGGACAGGCTACCCTGCATCTCCACCATGTTACGAAAAAGGCGAAACAGTCCCTTAAGGCCGTGTATGGTCGTAGAGATATACAAAACTAGACTGACTGTAAGTAGGGAAGCAGGTTCCTTTTATTCCGGATAGGAACAAAGGAACCAGCGGGACGCGTGTCTGGGCGTCCGGAC
>JACCDP010234285.1_pt1 | contig 10066 bp, 10 predicted proteins | sample 7445841 | NCBI WGS metagenome assembly JACCDP01 (sample SAMN15323441, study PRJNA562643) | freshwater metagenome | isolation source: river surface water | place: USA:Blue River Watershed | collected 2017-08-17
CCACGACAAATGCGCCGCCTGGGGCGAAAGTATTTCGCTGCCACGTCGCGGCCACACCCGTGTACGTACCCCCGGTGATCCGCTTCAGTGGGATTCCGGTGAGGCGCGAGTATTGGGCGCGGACCTGTCCTTCGAAACCGGTTCCCGGCGAGATCATGTTCAAGTCCTGGTGGTACCAGATGCCGAGCTCGGGCTTGATCTCGCGCATGAACCTGACGATCGCTTTGGTCTCGGGCTCGGATGCACGCTTCGAACCCGAGAACTGCCAGTAGCCAGGCTTGCCCATCGGCGCCCAGGCGTAGGGAAAGTTCCTGTTGAGATCGACGAGGTTCGCGTTTCCACGTTGGTCTGCAGCCGTGCCATCTGGGTTGATCGTCGGCACGACCCACAGCTCCACTCCACTCGGAGCGCGCATCCGCAGGAGCTCGTCAGTGATCAACAACCCGGCGTCTTCGTCGCCATGGATGACTCCGATGACGACAACGACCGCCCCACCCTTGGCGCCCATTCGGTATGCCTCAAGTGGTCGACCTTCGATCGACGTACCGATCACTCGGCGCTCGAGAATCGGATCGGTTGTAGGTGCTGCGCGAACGTCGGTCGACAGCATCGTGCTCCAGCACAGCGCGACGAGCAGAGCCCGCCACGCACTTCGCACGATTACTTGGACCAGACGAGCTTGCCCTTCACCTTCTTACAGGTCAGCGTGATCTTGCCCGACTTGGCCTTCACTCCGAGCTTGGTGCAGGAGCCTCCGGCCTTCGGTGACGCAATCGACACTTGGCCAGAACCCGTTCCAGAACCCAGCTTCAAGGTGCCACGAGCAAGCATGTAGTTCTGGTCCATCGGCGACGATGACGTTGCGTAGTAGATGCGGAACACGTTCGGCGACACTTCGATTCCAGTTGGGTCGAGTCGGCGGCGATCGGCCTTCGTCACTGCCTGGGGTGTCGACCAGCTCAGACCATCGTTCGACGTCGTGACGAACAGCTGCTGCATACCGTTTCCACATCCTGGGCCATTGGAGGTGATCATCAACCAGTCGCCATCCTTGGCACGCAGTACCTCAGTGTCGACAAAACCACCCTCGAGTCGATAGCCGGACTCCTTGGTGAAGTTCACACCGTCACTCGAGATGTACGAGACGACCTTTTCCGGACAGGAGTTGGTCTTCGCGGCAGTCACGACAAGGTAGACGCGCACTCGGCCGTCAGGGAGCAGTACGGCGTCGGGGACGCCCCACGCCTTTTCATCTTTGGAGACGGCGACATCGGAGGCAATCGGCGTTGCTGCCCCAACCCCGAGACATTCTGAAGTAGTGCACGGCGCCGAGGCCACCGTCTTGGTGCCCGCGTTCGGGGACATGTCGACGAAATACGCACGGCGAGTGCCGTTGGCGAGAGTGAGTGCGGTGAAGTCATTGCCGAGCCTGCTGGTCAGCGTGAGTCGGGTGCAAACGCCTGCATCGTTACAGTCAGACGCCGCCGTCCCCTCCAACCCGCCTGGGTACCAAAGACGGTCGTTCGCACCAACACGCTCAGCATGTGGCGACACTCCGGTGAGCCCGAGGCTCACGGGGTCCTGCGTGAATTCCCACGACACGACCGCGGACGACGGCGAGCCGACCGCAGCCACCGAGGCGACGATCGCCGCCGAAATCAAGACCTTGAGTGCGCGCATGCGATTCCCCCTCCGAGCACGTATGAATTGGTCACATCATAGAAGACGACGCTCTGGCCAGGCGCGATGCGACGTTGCTTGGTCGTCCACAGGATTTCGACGACACCACCATCGATGACCTGCAGCGTCGCTGGATGTGGTGTGCCGTGCGCACTCGACTGCACGAGCACGTCCGGTGTCATCTTCAACTGCTCGATGTCAGAACCATACGCCCACGTGACTCGCTCGACGAGTTGTGTCTCGCAGTACAGCTGTGACTCGTCCCCGATCACGATGCGCTTCGCCGCCGTGTCGACATCGACGACGTACTGCTTCGGTTGCCCCCCAGGAATTCCGATTCCACGCCGCTGGCCGATGGTGACGAGTTCGATCGCCTGCACACTCCCCGCGATCTCGCCGTCCTGTGTCACGACCTGAGCCGGTCTGAACGGAATCCGCTTGCCGAGGAAGGTTTCACGTCCTCCCGTCTTGCTGATGAAGCAGACGTCTTGGCTGTCAGGCTTGGTCGCCGTGCGCAAACCAAGTTCGATGGCCCGCTCGCGAACTTCCGCCTTGGTGAGATGACCAACGGGAAAGAGCGTGTAGGACAGCTCAGACTCATCGATCATGTAGACGACGTAGCTCTGATCCTTTGCCTCGTCCGCACCGCGATGAACGCGGAGTCTTCCGGAGTCGTCTGGTGCGAGTTTCGCGTGGTGTCCGGTGGCAACCGCATCGAATCCAAGCTGGCGTGCGCGTTCGCTCAGGCGGTCGAACTTGAGATGCCGATTGCACTCGATGCACGGGTTCGGGGTCAATCCCTGCACGTGGGCATCTACGTATGGCTCGACGACGTGTGTGTCGAAGTCGTCGGAAAAGTTGAATACCAAGTGGTCGATGCCGAGCTGTTGGGCAACTCGACGAGCATCGTCGACGTCGCTCACCGAGCAGCAGCCCGTGTCGCTCTCGCCGCCCCACAAGCGCATCGTCACGCCGACGACGTCGTGGCCCTGCGCCTTCAATTCGGCGGCGGCGACCGAGGAATCCACCCCACCAGACATCGCCACGAGGACCTTCATCACCCCAAGGCTACGGGGCATCCACTGACGACCGAGTTCAGCGGCGCAGATGCTGGACTGCGTCCACGACCGCGCGAATGGCATGGTCGACATCGGCATCGGTCGTGGTGTGGCCGAGGCTCATCCGCAACGATCCCTTGCTCCATCGACGCTCGATCCCCATCGCGGCAAGGACGTGTGACGGTTCCATCGCCCCACTCGCGCACGCGGACGCCGCCGAGGCGAACACGTCCTTTTCGTCGAGCAGAAAGAGCAACGACTCGTTCTCGACATCTGCGAAACACAGGTGTGCGATTCCAGGCACACGGGATTCCCTGGGAACGGTCTCGAGACAATCCTCGACCTGTGAGCGAATGTCGTCGACCAGCCGGTCGCGCAGCTTCGTGACGCGCTCGGTTTCTTCCACTCTCGTCGCCGCCGTCTCGCGCAATGCCACCGCAGTTGCGACGATTCCCGCAACGTTGTGCGTGCCACTGCGCCGATCGCGCTCCTGTCCGCCACCAAGGATCAGTGGCTCGAGTGTGACGCCACTGCGCTGCACCATCACACCCATGCCCTTGGGGCCACCGAACTTGTGCGACGACAACGTCAACACGTCGACGAGCGGCGCAATCTCGGCGAGATCCACCCAACATGCAGCCTGAACCGCGTCGGTGTGCAACACCGCGTCGGGTGCATGCTCACGCACGAGACGAGCGACGTCGCGCATCGGCGTGATCGAGCCGACTTCGTTGTTCACCGCCATCACGGAAACGACCGAGACCTTCGCCGTCGACGTCTTCAACGCTCGTTCGAGATCATCGAGGTCGATCGTGCCCGTCGTGGTCGTTTCGACGACGATTCCGCCATGATGCTCAACGCAGTGCAGGACGGCGTGGTGTTCGGCTCTCGAGCACACCGCGACGCCGCCATGCTTGGCGATCGCGCCGACGATTGCCGCGTTGTCGCCCTCCGTCCCGCCGCTGGTGAAGATGACTTCGCCGGGCTTGCAGCCGATGACGCTGGCGACCTCGTCTCGCGCCTCATCGATCGCCTTGCGAGCCTCGCGTGCGAAGCGATGTGAGCCCGAAGGATTCGCATACGTCACATCCTGGAACGGAACCATGGCATCGATCGCCGACTTGCGCATCGGCGTCGTTGCCGCATGGTCGAGGTACGTGGCCATGCTCACGAGGCTAGTGGGATCGGCTCTCGGGGTGAGTCGTGAAACGTCGAGGTAATAATGAAGCATGGAGTTTTCCAACAGCGACTACGGCGACGTGTTCGCGGACGTCTACGACGCGTGGTACCACGACCTCGACGACGTCGACGCGGTCGTTTCGTTCGTCTCGAATTTCGCCAAGTCGAATCGCGTCCTTGAGTTGGGCGTCGGCACCGGTCGTCTCGCGATCCCGCTCGCAGAGAGCGGCCTCGAGGTCGTCGGCATCGACAACTCGGCGCTCATGTTGAACGAACTCGCGCCCAAGGTCAAACCACATCATCGCCTGACGACCACGCGCGGCCACATGGTCGCCGACATGCCCGAGGGGCCGTTCGGCGTCGTCTTCCTCCCCTACAACACCCTCTTCAATCTGATGTCCGAGACGGAACAGACCGAGTGTCTCCGACGAGCGGCGGAGCGACTCGCACCGGGCGGAGTCGTCATCGTGGACTGCTTCATCCCCTTCGAACCGACGGTGATGAAGATGAACAAGAGTGTGATTCGCGCGAGCGACCACGACCGAGTCTTTGCCACGACCACGATCAATCCCGACACACAGATCATCGAGGGCATGTTCGACGAGGAGCGCAGCGACGGCTTCGCCTGCGAGCGCTACTGGGAGGTTCGCTACGCGAACGTCGAGCAGGTGGATGCCATGGCATCCGCCGGTGGTCTCACGCTCATCGAGCGCTGGAGCAGCTACGAGCGGGCACCGCTCGATGACTCGAGTGCACGACATATCAGCGTGTACGGCAACGCACGCTGAGCCATCCCGTACTACGGTCGAGGAATGGCACGCATCACCGTCGGTATCGACCTCCCAGCATCACCCGAGAAGGTGTGGGACATCGTCGAGCCGATCGAGCGACACGTCGACTGGATGGCCGATGCCGTCGCGATCAGGTTCGAAGGGTCACAGACCCGCGGCGTTGGCACCAAGTTCCTCTGCGACACCAAGGTTGGTCCGATCACCCTCACCGACAAGATGGAGATCACGGAGTGGAGTCCGCGGCAGGCCATGGGTGTGCGTCACGTCGGTGTCGTCACCGGAACCGGCACGTTCACACTCACACCTCTCGATGGTGGTCGATCCACCCAATTCGAATGGTCTGAGGACTTGCGCTTTCCGTGGTGGCTCGGCGGTCGGCTCGGCGAAATCATCGGCGGCAAGTTGGTGATGGGCGCGATCTGGCGCCGCAACCTGAAGCAGTTGAAGAAGATCGTCGAACGCGCGAGCTAGATCGCGCGCAAGAGTGCAGTTGCCGTCGCCGCGGCGACGACCGTCACCACGAGCGAACGCTTGCGCCACACGCACAGCAACGCGACCGCAAGCCCGACCGCCCGTTCGTCGACGGCGAGTGTCTGTTGAGTCGAAAACGTGTCCTTCACCACGAGAGCGGCAAGCAGCGCGGCTGGAATGAGCAACAAACAGCGCTCCAGTGGACGCGGCAGCTTGCGTGAGCCAATGACGACGAAACCAAGCACCTTGAACGCGTACGCGCCGAGCGACAGCCACACCACGACCCACCACGACATGATCAGCGGCCCTCCTCGTCGGGACGGACACCAATGATGATCGCGAGGCCCGATGCGAGGATCGGCAAACCGACCGGGACGAATGGAATCAGCAGCAGACAAATGACCGCACCGAGCGCCGCCGCCTGACGTCCTCGCTTGCGCGCAAGGTGTGGCGCGAGCATCGCCACGAACGCCGCCGAGAATGCGACGTCAAGTCCGAAGGCCTGCGGATCGATCGAACTCCCGAGCAGTGCGCCAAGCAACGTCCCCAGGTTCCAGAGCGAAAACAGCGGAATCGCCGTCCACCAGAACGCGAAATGTCGATGCTTCGGATCGGTCTGCGCGGTCGCCATCGCCGTCGTCTCATCGATCACGAACTGTGCGGTCACTAGTCGCTTCCCGAGCGAACCCATGAAACTCGGAGCGAGGGCGAGACCATAGATCCCGTTTCGCGCCGCCAACATCAATGCGCCACCGATGGCGGCGGATGCGGAACCACCGGTGGCGATGACGCCGACCGCAGACAACTGCGATGCACCGGTGAAGGTGAACACCGAGAGCGCACACGTCTGCAACACCGAAGCGCCCGCGCTCACGGCGAGCACGCCATACGCGATCGCAAAGATGCCAACGGCAGCGCTGAGTGTCAGGCTGGCGCTGAGGATCTTGCGTTGTTCAGGAGTGAAACGCGCCAACTGCTATCCACCGATGCCCTTGAGCATCTCGTCGGCCGCACTCCACGGATCGGTGCGGTGGGCCAGCACGTCGGACTGCAAACCATCCCAGCGTTCGCCCGTGCAGAGCTGGCGAGCCTTGTCCTCGAGGCGCCGCTCGACGATCTCGCGCAACTCTTCACGCAGCCGTACACCGCGACGTCGCGTCAATTCCCCGCTCGCAGTGGCGAACTCGCGATGTGCGAGTACTGCGTCCCACAAGTCAGAAATTCCACTCGACGTCGTCGCCGTGGTCTGCACGATCGGCGGTCGCCACGAGGATTCGTCAAGGTCGGACAGATCGAGCATCTGCTCCAGGTCGCGCTGCGTCTCCGCTGCTCCCTTGCGATCCGACTTGTTGATGACGAACACGTCGGCGACTTCCATCAAACCGGCTTTGTTTGCCTGCACCGCATCGCCCCAGCCCGGGTTGACGACGACGACGGTGGTGTCGGCCTTGCCAGCGATCTCGACTTCGACCTGGCCGACGCCGACCGTCTCCACCAGGATCCACGGCGAGCCGAGCGCATCGAGCAGTCGAATCGACTCCGACGTGGCAAGCGACAGTCCTCCAAGGTGTCCACGTGTCGCCATGCTGCGAATGAAGACACCATCGTCTGTTGCGTGTTCTTGCATCCGGACACGATCTCCGAGGATTGCTCCACCCGTGTATGGAGAGGACGGATCGATCGCGAGCACTGCCACGGGTGAACCGAGTGACCGTAAGTGTGCGATCACCGCGCTCGTCAACGTGCTCTTGCCGGCTCCTGGAGCTCCGGTCAAACCGACGGTGTAGGCAGATCCGCTGTGGGGATAGGTCAGTCGACCAATCGCGCGCGCGTCATCCCCACCACGCTCGACGAGCGAGAGGAGTCGAGCTCGAGCATGACGATCGCCGCTTTGCGCAGCAGAGAACAGTTCGCCGGGATCAGTGACCCGTGACGTCACGTACTACACCGCCACCACTTCGGTGACGCCGTCGACCCGGTCGCGCATGATGCGCTCGATGCCCGCCTTCAGGGTCTGGTCGGATGCCGGACACGTTCCGCATGCACCGACCAACGTGACGGTGACGATGCCCGTAGCCTCGTCAACTTCTTTCAACACGATGTCGCCGCCGTCGGCTTGGAGAGCCGGTCGAATGACTTCGATCGTCTCCTCGACTTGCACGCGCATACTCACGACATCCTCCAAATCATGCTGACGCCTCTACGATACGGGGGTGCTTGCTCACCAAGGTGGTTGGGATGAAATTCTGCTCGTTGCAGGGCCAATCGCGCTGATCGTGCTCGGTCTGTGGCAAGCAACACGCCGGGCAGAACGCATGTCCGAGCAGTCCTCGGACGCTGGTTCTACGACTCAACCCGAGTGACGTCAGCCCCGAGTTGGGCCAGTCGACCGACGAGGTCGTCGTATCCACGGTCGATGTGATGGACGTTGTCGATTCGCGTCTCACCCACGGCAACGAGACCGGCAACGACGAGCGCGGCACCGGCGCGAATGTCCGGTGCACTCACCTGAGTACCGACGAGTGAGTCGACACCCCGAACCACGGCATGGTGGCCTTCGATGCGCACGTTGGCACCGAGCTTGACCAACTCGTCCACGTAGCGGAATCGACCCGGATAGAGGTTTTCCGTCGCCACTCCGACGCCCTCTGCGACGGCGAGCATGCCGACGAGGAGCGGCTTGTAGTCGGTGGCAATTCCGGGGTACGGCAAGGTCGAAAAGTCGATCGATGTCAATCGGCGCGAACTCACGACCCGCAAGCCGCCCTCGACGGGTGTGATGTCCACTCCCATTTCGGAGAACCTCGTGATCAACATCTCCATGTGTTCCGCTCGCGCACCCTGTACGACGACATCGCCGCGCGTGACTGCAACTGCAGCGATGTAGGTCGCCGCCTGGACACGGTCACTGACCACTGCATGGTCGACTGCGCGCAATGCATCGGGCGCAACACCGCTGATCTCCAGTCGATCACTTCCGATTCCTGCAATCTGTGCACCCATGTCGACGAGCATCGAGCACAGATCGGCGATTTCGGGTTCGCGTGCCGCGTTGTCGATCACGGTCACGCCGCGCGCCAACACTGCAGCCATCAAGATGTTCTCCGTCGCGCCGACACTCGGGAACGGCAGCTCGACGTGCGCCCCGTGAAGATCTGCTGCGACTGCGCGCACACCGTCACGGTCGAGGTCGAAGATCGCGCCCATCTTTTCGAGTCCCATCACGTGCAGGTCGATGGGCCGTGAGCCAAAGTCGTCACCGCCCGGCATCGCGATGTCCGCACGACCGAACCGAGCCAATAACGGTCCGAGCACGTTGATCGATGCTCGAATGCGATCGACGAGTTCGAATGGCGCAACCGGCGTGATGTCACCGGAGTGCTCGAGGACGAGTTCGTGTACTCCTTCTCGCCTGCTCTCGACACCCATCGATGCCAGCAGTTCACACATCGTGTCGACGTCGGCGATGTCGGGAACGTTCGTCAGTCGGTATCGACCCGGAGCGAGCAGCGTGGCCGCCATCAGTTTGAGTACCGAGTTCTTCGCGCCGGGAACAGTCACAGTTCCACGCAAGTTCTCGGAGCACCGAACGACGATATGCATGGGCAATCAGTATGCTCGCGCGGTGGCAACCGCGAGCGCTGGCACCGAGAAATCGCCTATCTGGCGCGGTTTGCGCGCACCTGAGCCGTTGACATCGCGCCAACGACGGGTCGTTGTCCTCCTTGCGATCGCCTGCTTCCCGTCGTCGTTCGTCAACACGGTGTTCACCCAAACCGTCGCCTTCGCAGCGAGTGAATTCGGTGTCGGCGAACAGGGCCAGGGATTTGGCGCGGCGGTCGTGCGATGGGGCGTCATCATCGCATTGCCGCTCGCTGGGCTTGCAGACCGAGTCGGTCGACGCACGATGATCCTCGCGACTGCGTGGCTCGCACCACTCATCACGTCGCTTGGGGCGTTTGCACCGTCGTTTCCGCTTCTCGTCGCCACCCAAACCCTCGGTCGACCCCTCGGCATCGCACTCAACATCTTCGTGCTCGTCTTTGCCGTCGAGGAGATGGGGTCGAACTCGCGCGCGTGGGCGCTCAGCATCTTGGCGATGGCGAGTGGCATCGGTGCAGGTTCTGCAGTTGCCGCAATTCCGCTCGCCGGACTCTCCGAATCGAGCTGGCGTTTCGTCTATCTCGTCGGACTCGGCTGGCTCGTCGTCGCCGCCGTGTTGACACGCCGACTTCCCGAGACCGAGCGATTCGATGCACTCTCGCACCACACCTCTGATTCGGCAACGAACGCCCACATCCACGGCGATCGACTCGCTTTGCAGATCGTGGTGGCGATCCTTCTCAACGTGTTCATCGCGACCGCGTCCATCTTCCAAATTCGGTATTTGAAGGACGTGCGTGGCTATTCAGCCGCCATGATCGCGCTGTACAACGTGGTCACCGTGGTGCCAGCCTCGATTGGCCTCGTCATCGGAGGGAGGTTGGCGGAGACCACCGGCCGCAAGACGCTCGCCGCAGTTGCGACGCCTCTCGGTGCACTGCTGATCGCGTCCGCCTTCGGACTATCTGGCTTCCTCATGTGGACGGCAGCACTACTCGGCGGAATCTCACTCGCACTCGCCTATCCCGCGATGTCGGTGTTCCGCAACGAGTTGTTTCCAACCGCCAAGCGCAGCATCGCGTCAGCAATGATCACCACCGCGTCACTCCTCGGTGGAAGTGCGGGGCTGATCATTGCGGGGATCCTCCTCGAGCGCGACATCAGCTACTTCGCAGTCATGCTCACCTTTGCCTCAGGTCCCGTGCTCGTGGCGATCCTCGTTGCCTTCGTCTATCCAGAGACCGCTCATCGCAAGCTCGAGGATCTGAACCCCGAAGACGCTGG
>JACCDP010606923.1_pt1 | contig 10066 bp, 8 predicted proteins | sample 7445841 | NCBI WGS metagenome assembly JACCDP01 (sample SAMN15323441, study PRJNA562643) | freshwater metagenome | isolation source: river surface water | place: USA:Blue River Watershed | collected 2017-08-17
TCAACATAACTTGCTGGCTCTAGTCGAGCACCAAACTTAGATTTAGTTCTTCTGACCCCTTTAGCAACAGCACGAATCCGCCCATGCTCTCTACTAATCAGGGTGACAATGCGATCAGCCTCACCCAGCTTTTGAGTGCGGATTACAACAGCCTGATCCCGGTACAACGCCACGGGCCCACGTTAGTCAAAGTAACTAGCGAAGAGCGCGATTGACCGCCGAAATGACCGCTTTTAGTGATGCAGTTGTGGTGGAAGGGTCAATGCCAACCCCCCAATAAGTTCCGCCATTTACGGTGCACTCTAGATAGGCAGCGGCATTTGCATCGCCTCCAGAGCTCATGGCATGTTCGTAGTAATCAGCCACCTGCACATCTACGCCATGTGCCTGCATGACATGACAGAAAGCAGAGATCGGTCCATTGCCATCACCGGAGAGGGTTAATGGTTTTTTGTTATCCAATAAATCAACACTCAAGCTAACTTTGCCATCTGCGCTACTAGATTGAGTTAATCCGGATAATCTAAAACGGCCCCATTGATTTTCATTAGCAGGTAGATACTCGTCAACAAATATCCGCCACATCTGCTCCGGGAAGACCTCTCCCCCTTGATCATCCGTGTGTGCCTGAATTACTTGACTGAACTCAATCTGCAAACGTCGTGGAAGATCTAGATAGTGCTCACTCTTCATTATGTAAGCAACCCCGCCCTTACCAGATTGCGAGTTAACTCTGATTACCGCTTCATATGATCGACCAATATCTTTCGGATCAATTGGTAGATATGGCACCGCCCAAGTAAAGTCATCAATCTCTTTGCCAGCAGCCTTGGCATCATTTGCAAGATGCTCAAAACCTTTTTTGATCGCATCTTGATGTGAACCGCTAAAAGCGGTGAAAACTAAATCACCACCATATGGATGACGCTCTGGGACCCGTAATTGATTGGCGTACTCAACAGTGCGTCTAATCTCTGGAATATCACTGAAATCAATCATTGGATCGATGCCATGGCTCAGTAAGTTCAAACCAAGAGTTACCAAGCAAACATTTCCGGTGCGCTCACCATTACCGAACAAAGTTCCTTCGATGCGGTCAGCTCCAGCCAAATAACCAAGTTCGGCTGCAGCAACACCGGTGCCGCGATCATTGTGTGGATGCAAACTTAAAACAATGCTGTCGCGATACTTCAAATTGCGATGCATCCATTCGATGGAATCTGCGTAAACATTGGGGGTTGCCATTTCTACCGTTGCAGGCAGATTGATAATGCTCTTCCACTCTGGAGTGGGCTGCCAGACATCATTAACCGCGTTGCACACCTCTAAAGCAAACTCTAATTCGGTGCCGGTGTAGGACTCAGGTGAGTACTCAAAAGAAATCTTGGTACCAGGAACAGAAGACATTAACTCTTTGCATAGCTTGGCACCGTCGACCGCAATCTTCTTTATGCCCTCTTTATCTAGTCCAAAAACCACTCTGCGCTGCAATGTAGAGGTTGAGTTGTAGAGGTGAACTACAGCCTGCTTGGCTCCAACTAATGATTCATAGGTGCGCCGAATCAAGTTCTCACGGGCCTGGGTCAAAACCTGAATTGTTACATCATCAGGTATCAAACCATCTTCAATAATCTTGCGCACAAAATCAAAATCGGTTTGGCTAGCACTTGGAAAGCCAACTTCGATTTCTTTGTAACCCATCTTCACAAGTAGGTGAAACATCGCAAGTTTGCGTGGCACATCCATTGGATCAATCAGTGCTTGATTGCCATCTCTTAAATCAACTGAGCACCACTGCGGCGCTTTACTCATTTGCTTGGCCGGCCAGGTGCGGTCATTTAAAACAACAGGAACAAAGGATGAATAACGATGCTTGGGCATCTTTGACGCGTTTTGTTCTGGGAAATTCACTGCTACTCCTTAAATCTATTGGGTTTACCGGATTGTTAACCGGCGAAGAAAAAACCCCGCAGCGAGGAGACCGGTTAAATGGCCTCGCCACGGCAGCGAAGGAGGAGTGTGTTAAGTGAAAGCAGTTCGCTGCGGATCATGCGTAAAGGTTATCTAATCTCTTAAAGAACTGGCAAGTAACGATCAAGTTCAAAGGCGGTTACCTGCTTTTGATACTCCAACCATTCCGCACGCTTATTGCGCAAGAAGTACTCAAAAACATGCTCACCGAGGGTTTCTCGAACCAACTGGCTCTTCTCCATTTCGCCAATCGCTTCATTGAGGTTAGCGGGTAGCGTCTTAGGATTTGAGACCTTTTCTAACTTATAACCCGCTTCAACGCCCTTTAATCCAGCCGCAATGGTCACCGCAAAAGCAAGATAAGGATTGCAAGCAGAATCTGGTGCTCTGAATTCGATGCGAGTGGAGTTTTCTTTCTTTGGTTTGTACATCGGAATACGAATCATCGCATCACGATTCTCCTTGCCCCAGGAGATCTTGGCGGGTGCTTCCCCACCACCGTGAATGCGCTTGTAGGAGTTAACCCATTGGTTTGTTACCGCAATGAACTCTGGCGCATGTTTGATAATTCCAGCGATAAAGGATCTTCCAATGTCGGAGAGTTGTTCCTCTTTGCCCTCTTCATAAAAAGCATTTTTCTCCCCTTGGAAAAGTGAGAAGTGGGTATGCATCCCCGATCCAGCATGTTCAGTAAAAGGTTTTGGCATAAATGAAGCATGGAAACCCTGATCTAAAGCAACCTCTTTGATGATGTGTCTAAAGGTCATGATGTTGTCAGCGGTGCTCAATGCATCGGCATATCTCAAATCAATCTCTTGCTGTCCCGGTGCACCTTCATGATGACTGAACTCGACAGATACCCCCATCGCTTCTAGCAAAGTAATTGCTTGACGACGGAAGTCATGTCCGACTGCGGTCGGCGTGTGATCAAAGTAGCCGCCGTAATCCACCGGTGTTGGTTTTACACCAGCAGCAGGAGCATCTTTAAATAGGAAGAACTCAATCTCTGGATGGGTGTAACAGGTGAAACCCATCTTCGCCGCTTTATCAAGTGTTCGCTTCAATACATTTCTTGGATCTACAGGGGATGGATTTCCATCCGGCAAAGTAATGTCGCAAAAGATTCTTGCCGCACCAGGTTTTTCTGTACGCCATGGCAAAACAGAAAAGGTTGCCGGATCTGGCTTTACCAACATGTCAGATTCAGTGCCGCGCGCAAAGCCTTCAATTGCAGATCCATCAAATCCAATTCCTTCAGCAAAAGCGCTTTCTAGCTCTGGTGGTGCAATCGCAACTGATTTCAAAAACCCTAAAACATCGGTAAACCACAGCCGGACAAAGCGAATATCCCGCTCTTCTAAAGTTCGTAAAACAAACTCTTGTTGCTTAGCAATGGTTGCTGAATCTAATTCTTGGGAAGCCATGGGCGTGATTGTGCCCTGCCCGAGTTACGGCCATGTTACAAAAAACCAGTAGCAGCCTGCCTAAATCACAAACTGCTCGGAAGCGTCAATATCGGTGCGCTCTGCAACATCCCGAGTAACCACGGAGTTAGCGCTGATGCGAGCTCCTGTCCCCACGGTGACGTTTCCAAGAACTCTCGCACCAGCACCAATCACAACGTTGTTACCGATCGTTGGATGTCGCTTGCCATGTTCAAAGGTGCGTGCACCCAATGTGACGTCGTGATAAATCATCACATCATCACCCACAATTGTTGTTTCGCCGATGACAACGCCCATCCCATGATCGATAAAGAATCGCCGACCGATTCTCGCGCCGGGATGAATCTCAATACCGGTTGCAGTTCTAACCCAGTTCGCATAGATGCGCGCCAACAACTTAAAACCGCGTCGCCACAACAAGTGTGCGATGCGGTGACCCCAGATGGCATGTACACCTGGGTAGGTCAACGCAACCTCTAGTCGATTACGCGCCGCAGGGTCGCGCTGCAACGCGGTATCGAGATCTTCAATAATGCGCTTCAACACTTAAGCATCCATCAAATCTTGGTAAAGAATTGTTGAGAGATAACGTTCGCCAAATGAGGGGATGATTACGACAATATTCTTTCCGGAGAATTCAGCGCGGTTTGCAACTTGTGATGCCGCCCAAAGTGCTGCACCTGAAGAGATTCCCGCCAATATTCCTTCTTCTGCGGCTGCGCGACGGGCGTACTTAACCGCATCTTCTGCAGCAACATCAATTACTTCGTCATAAACCTTGCGATCCAAAATCGGTGGAATAAAGTTTGGTCCAATACCTTGAATTGGATGTCCGCCCGGTTTTCCACCATTAAGAATTGGTGAAGCAGCTGGCTCTACGGCAAAAATCTTGATCGCCGAGTTCCGGGATTTCAAAACCTGTCCGATACCGGTGATTGTTCCGCCGGTTCCGATACCAGCAACCACCGCATCAACCTTTCCATCGGTGTCACGCCAAATTTCCTCCGCTGTGGTTTTGCGGTGAATCTCTGGGTTTGCCTCATTTTCAAATTGGCGTACCAATACCGCACCATTTGCGCCTAGCTCTTCTGCCTTTGCAACAGCGCCTTTCATGCCCTCTGCAGCCGGAGTTAAAACCAATTCTGCGCCAAAGGCACGCAATAGAGCACGACGCTCTTTAGACATCGACTCAGGCATCGTCAAAATTGTCTTGTAGCCGCGAGCAGCGCCCACCATTGCTAATGCAATTCCAGTATTTCCCGATGTCGCCTCAACGATTGTGCCACCTGGTTTTAACTGACCACTTTTTTCAGCGGCATCCACCATTGCAATTCCAATGCGATCCTTTACGGTGCTGGTTGGGTTGTAAAACTCCAACTTGGCAAAGACATTGGCCGATGCGCCATCGGTGATGCGATTTAATTGAACCAGCGGGGTGTTTCCAAATACCTCAGTAATGTTTTTATAAACCTTCACTACATGCTCCTCTAATAATTAATTTGTCGAATTCTTGAATTTGGGCAGGGCAAATCACAAATACTTATGCTGAAAATTAATCAGCTGGATTAGTTACAGCAGCCGCAGGAATTTGCGCGGCCAAAATCGATTACCCGGCGGCGGGTGAAGAACCACTTCGGAATCGAGAACATGGACTGAATTTTAGTAAGGATTTAAAAAAGCGCTAATTGCAAATTACTTGCAGATTAATGCTCTTTCCAACGTGAGGTCATTGGCAGACGACGGTCTTTTCCAAATGCGATTGCTGAGACCTTTGGCCCAGGTGGGTACTGCCTTCTTTTGTATTCGGCTTTATCGACCATCGAGATAACCCGATCCACCAAAGCTTTTTCAAAACCGGCGGCCAACAGAGATGTGGCATCACCATTTTGTTCTATGTAAAGCGCGAGGAGTTGATCCAATAATTGATACTCCGGCAGAGAATCAGAGTCTTTTTGTCCAGGGCGCAGCTCTGCACTGGGCTCTTTACTAATTGAACTTTCCGGAATGGGCGGAATCTGGCCTTGTGACTTAGCGAGTTGATTTCGCCAACGCGCCAATCCCCACACATCTACTTTGAAAATATCTTTGATGGGGGCAAAGCCGCCAACCGCATCTCCATAAAGTGTTGAGTAGCCAACCGCCAACTCTGATTTGTTGCCGGTCGCCAAAATCAAATGACCCTCTTGATTGGAGATACCCATTAACAATGAGCCACGCACACGGGCCTGAACATTCTCCTCAGCAAGACCGGTTAATTGGGTAGCTGCTTTATAGCTTTGTACCACCGGTTCTATCTCAATAACTCGATAATCAATACATAGATTGGCCGCCAACTGCTTGGCATCAGTTAGAGAGTGTTCCGATGAGTACCTGCTGGGCAAGGAGACTCCATAAACATTTTCTTTGCCGATGGCATCGACCGCGATAGTGGCCACAAGCGCCGAATCAATTCCTCCTGATAACCCCAAGGCCACTGATTTAAAACCATTTTTTGCTACATAATCCCGTAACCCAGTTACAAGAGCGGCCCAGATCTCTTCAGCTTCGGAAAGTCGCTGGGATTCCAAGGCTTTTACAGTATTTGTTTTTGCCGGTGGGGTTTGAGATTTATCAATAATCAAATCTGGTTGGCTGGTATTTAGCGACACTGAAATATCTACCAACAACAAGCTGTCTTCAAACTGCGGTGCGCGAGCTAGTAAATTTCCCGCTTCATCAACAACCAAAGAATCCCCATCAAAGACCAGATCATCTTGACCACCATGCATATTTACATAAACAACTGGGGCGCCAAGTTGTTTGGAGCGCTTTTGCACCAGGGCCAAACGCAAATCATCTTTATCTCGCTCATATGGGCTGCCATTTGGCACCAAAAGAATGCCGGGCTTGCGTTTTACCAACTCTGAAACTGGGCCCGCTTCCTGCCAGATGTCTTCGCAAATCGCGACCGCAATATCTACCCCGAGATATCTAGCGATTAGGGTTCCAGAGCCTTGGGCAAAGTTTCTAAACTCATCAAATACCCCGTAGTTCGGCAGATGACGTTTTACATACTTACCCTTTATCTGGCCATCATGAATTAAGGCCACTGCGTTGTTGGGTTTGGCTGTGCCGGAGGTGGCATCTTGATCTAGATATCCAACAATGATCAAAAGATTGCCGGCCCCCATCCCCTTAATCTCTGAAGCCAATTTGTGCACCCGATCAATCGAGGCCTTTTGAAAAGCGGGGCGAAGCGCTAAATCCTCAACTGGGTAACCCGTTAAAACCATCTCAGGGAAAACAACTACATCAGTCTCTGCGGCGACCGCCTTTGCAACCGCTTCGATAACTAATTTGGCGTTGCCCTCGAGATCGCCGACAACAGGGTTAACCTGAGCTAGGGCGACGCGAAGTGATGTAGGCACAGTTCAAGAGTACCGATAGAGTTCGACCACATCTCCCGGGGACCGCACCAGCGGCTTCGAGGAAAGGAATTTATGGCTCGCTTTACTATCGCCGATCTTGCTGCCTGGAAAAAGGCGGGCAAGAAGTGGCCCATGCTTACCTCTTATGACGCGGTGACCGCCTCGGTTTTTGATGAGGCTGGAATCCCAGTACTTCTAGTTGGCGACAGCGCCGGCAACAACTTTCTGGGCGAGGAAAACACCATCCCTGTGACCGTAGATGAGTTGATCCCATTGGCCAGAGCAGTAGTTCGCGGCTCTAAAAACGCATTGGTCGTGTCGGATCTGCCCTTTGGTTCTTATGAAGTCAATGCCGAGCAGGCGCTACAAACCGGGATCCGATTTCTAAAAGAGGCTAAGGCCCACGCCGTAAAACTTGAAGGTGGAGTACGCGTCACCGAACAGATCAAGGCGCTGGTCAAACATGGCGTACCAGTGATGGGTCATTTGGGAATGACCCCGCAATCAGTTAACGCCTTTGGTGGTTTTAAAGTTCAAGGTAGAAATGAATCGGGCGATGCGATTTTGGCCGATGCTTTAGCGCTGCAAGAGGCGGGTTGTTTTGCCATTGTTTTGGAGTTAATTCCAGCAGAGTTAGCGGCTCGAATTACAACCTCCTTAAAAATCCCAACCATTGGAATTGGAGCCGGAGTTAATTGCGATGCCCAGGTATTGGTTTGGACTGATTTGATGGGGCTCACCGAGAAGCCACCGCGGTTTGCCAAGGCTTACAAAAATCTGCGCACCGAGATGATTGAAGGTGCCCGCAGCTGGATGGCAGAGGTTGAAAACGGCGCGTTTCCCAGCGAAGCACAAACCTTTCACTAAGAGCTGGACCTAGACTTAACTGTGCGGCAATACGCGATTGATTTGACCCCACTCAAGAAGTACCGGGATTTCCGCCTGCTCTGGGTGGCTGGATTTTTCTCCTACTTCGGCTCCATGATTACCTTTGTCGCCCTCCCCTTTCAAATCAAAGAGTTAACAAACTCCTATTGGGCAGTGGGTTTAATCGGTGCCGTTGAAATCATTCCTCTAATCATCTTCGGCCTTTACGGCGGGGTGCTTGCCGATTATGTAGACCGCAAGAAGATGATCTGGCTGACGGAATTTGGCACTCTACTGGCCACATTTGTTTTACTTCTTAACTCTTTACGTGATGAACCAAGCGTTATTTTGATCTTTATCATTGCAGCGATTTTCGCTGCCCTGAGTGGACTTAAGCGCCCTAGCCAGGATGCGATTTTGCCCCGTTTGGTAAATCATGAAGATCTACCAAGTGCCAGTGCCTTGATGAGTTTGCGTTGGCAGTTCGGCGGCATCGTCGGTCCATCCGCGGGCGGAATCATCATCGCTGCCCACGGCGCCGGTGCGGGTTATCTAATTGATTGCATTACCTTTGTAATTTCTCTTTCCTTGTTATGGCAGGTCCGCAGTGTTCCGCCATTAAGTAAATCAACCCCACCATCTGTCGCCGCCTTGATGGAGGGAATTCGCTACGCCTACACCCGCAAAGATTTGCTAGGTACCTATGTTGTCGATTTGGCGGCGATGTTTTTGGCGATGCCGATGGCGCTTTTCCCATTTTGGGCCGATGCAATTGGCGCCCCATATGCCCTGGGATTTTTCTACTCCTCTATAACTATCGGAGCGGTCATCGTTACCTTGATGAGCGGCTGGATGCGCAACTATCCGCACCATGGCAGGGCGGTTGTTTTTGGGGCTTTGGGCTGGGGTGTAGCGATTGTGGTCGCCGGCAGCTCTGATTCTTTGACGGTAGTTATCGCCTCATTGATTGTGGCAGGAGCCTTTGATCAGATCAGTGCTCTCTTCCGCGGATTTATCTGGAATCAATCAATCCCTGATGAGCTGAGGGGTCGATTGGCGGGAATCGAGATGCTCTCCTATCTTCTCGGACCACTCGGAGGGCAGGCCAGAGCCGGTGGCATGGCCGCCCTAACATCACTTCGCACTTCAATTGTTGGCGGGGGTTTTCTCTGTATTGGATTTGTGGCAGCGATTGCAGCAGTCATGCCGAAGTTTCGTAACTATGACGTCCGGACCAATGAATTTTCGGTCCAACAGGCAAAAATCCGTCAAAATCAGGAAAAAATTTAAAAATTTTTTTATCGCTACCCCTCAGTAATTTCAGGGGTTGATCCCCGATTTTTTGCCAAAAACTCGAATTTTGCGGTTTTCACGCGTGAAAATGGGCAATTTCTCCACCCTTAAAAACCCTAAAAGCACATTTTTTTCAAAAAATGAATTGCGACACGCAGGCGGTTTTTTTACCCAAAATAGTGGAAAGTTTTCGTAATAACTGTCACGATTTGCCTTGAACAGGTTCGGTGACGGATCGAACCATTTCGAAAGGAAATCTACGTGGCTGCAAAGCGTCGTAAGAAAGCTGCTGCTAAGGCTGCAGCACCAAAGCGTCGTCGTAAGAAAGCTGCTGCTAAGGCTGCTGCTCCAAAGCGTCGTCGTAAGAAAGCTGCTGCTAAGAAGGCAACAGCTAAGAAGGCTGCTCCAAAGAAGCGCCGCAAGAAGGCTGCTGCTAAGAAGGCTGCGCCAAAGCGTCGTCGTAAGAAGGCTGCTAAGTAATTTAGCACCAGAATTACGGAAAAAGCCCGGCTGCATATGCGCCGGGCTTTTCTCTTTATCTAACCTTTTTGAAGGTGTTGAGCTCGCTTATCCCTAATCCTTATCTCTGGTTCTCCTTCAAGAACTGCTTGCGAAGCTCCTCGGTCACATGGCCAAAAATTCCAGCCAACGCTTCCTGCTCCTTCACCGAAAGTTGATCAATTAATCTCTTTCTAACACTTTCCACATGACTTGGGGCCGCAGCAACAATCGCCTTCCAACCCTTATCTGTCATTACCGCCCAATAACCGCGGCGATCCTCAACACACTCTTCTCTTCTGACCCAACCCGCCTTCTCCATCACCTTCATGCGATGTGAAAGCCGCGACTTAGATAGCATCGCAAGCTCTGCCAACTCACTCATTCTCATCCGGCGCCCTGGGGCATCTGATAACTGAGCCATTACCTCGTAATCAGCCATAGTTAAATCATGGCCATCAAGATCGGCATCCAAAGCTTCAAGTAAACGGCGCGATGCAATTATGTAGGAGCGCCAAGCCTTCATCTCTCTGGGGTTTAACCAGCGTGGGGCGCTCTTTTTTGCCATGTGCTCAGAGTAGAGGA
>JACCDP010437117.1_pt1 | contig 10065 bp, 10 predicted proteins | sample 7445841 | NCBI WGS metagenome assembly JACCDP01 (sample SAMN15323441, study PRJNA562643) | freshwater metagenome | isolation source: river surface water | place: USA:Blue River Watershed | collected 2017-08-17
CCGAACTCGGCGGCGAAGAAGATTTCATTGATGCAGAAGAAGTAAAGGATGAAGAATGAGCACAAATGTTGATACAAAACCTTTGATCAAAGGCCCTGGCCTAAAGAAAGAAGGCGTAGTCGTTCTGCAAACTTTATTTATCGCGCTCTTTGCCGGCCTTGAACTTCTAATCCGCAGCGGCGCCGGCATCGTCTCAGGCCTAATCATCTGCGTTGTTCTCTACGGCGGACTTCGCTTCGGTCGCAAAGGCACAACATACGTCTCTGTTGTCACTCCACCTTTGGCATATGCAGCAACAGTCTTGCTCTATCTAATTCTCTCTGTTGGATTCAAACCATCTCGTTTAGGAATCGATTTCATCGCATCTCTTGCCAGCATCGCTCCATACCTAATGGTTAGCGCACTTTACGGCTGGTTTGTATTTCTCAACGAAAAAGCAAAAGCGCGTAAACCAAAGCCACGCGTTTAAGCGATTTTTTTATATCCAGTTGGGCAGACTGGCTTTACTCCGCTAACTGACTTCTTAACTTTTCCCTTTACGCAGTTAATTGATGCTCGTTTCTTTGATTGATATAGCTTGATCTTGATTTTCGGCACTGAAAACGAAAAGTTATTCACGGAAATAAAAGAGACTCCCTTTTTCTCCAAGAATGACTTAGTGGCAATTTTCTCTATACCTGCATCATTTACCACTGAAATTTCAGCAAAGAGCGGTAGATCGGGCAGCCCATAAATACATCGGAGCATGCTCGATGACGCTTCTAAATTGAAGTTTCCAACTGTGGCTTGGGAGTTCGGCAACAAGTGTGGAGATGCGAGTAAAAACTGGATTTCATCGCCAATTAGGCGGGGTGGATTTCGATTAAATATCAAGGCGTTTGTGGCTAGCAGCCCAACAAAGTCTTTAGATTGCTCAACGCACGGTCCGTTACCGCCTTGAAGACAGTCAACTTGTAGATCCTCGGCGCAAAAAGCAGTAAATGGAGAAGAGCCGTTTATATTCCAGAAATTTACAACTTTAGTTGATTTCTCTTTTAGCGCAGTGAATACATCCGTGGCATACATAATTGCAAGGCCTGAATCAATTTCTAGATTTGTTCCATTTTGCGCAGCAGTGTTTACCATTTGGCTAGTTATGCCTCTTGGGTATTTAGCGAATAATGATGTAGGGACGCTACCTTCGATTAGTGGCACAGCCACACTTGCGCCGGAGATAACTACTTCCTTGCCCTGGGCTAACTTGGTGAACTTAATTGTTGGATCTGCCATTCTTCCTGCGAGCCACTTTGGTGGATCATTACTGAGGCGTAATTTAACTTCTGCAGAAAATGTCCCAGTGGTTTTATGAGTTACACATTTATCTTGAAACAAGAATAGGCATTGCCCTACTGAATTTAGATTAATCTCTTTAATGTCAACGCTAAAGTATGGAACCTGAACGTCGCGATATCCAACAGGTGCCTTCCGCGCTTTCAATTGTTTTATCTGAGCTGTCACTGCAAAGTAGCGCTGGGCGCTGTCTTTGTCCTTTACAGAGAAAACACTCGAAGTAGAACCTGCCGAAATCCCATTGGCAGCATCGCTAGGAAAGGTATTTCCGTCAGCATTTCCTAAATAAATGGCTTCAACTTTATCGCCACCGGCGATACCGATTCGTGTGGGTAAAAGGCAATTCGATTTATTCTCCAAATTGCAGATCGGAAGGATTGTTGTAGCCACGATCCCCACGGGATTAGAGTTTAGACAATCTACATCGCTAAAGCTTTGACATTTTTGAAAACCTTCTAAATATGGCAAGCCATTATTCACGCCAATCCAATTAACTTTTTTTATCTCAGATTCATAAACATTATCGTTTTGATTATCTACACCGATGCTTACTGAAACTTTATCTGCAGCTATTGCAGGCGTTAATGTTAGAACCAAAGTGAAGATCGCTATGAGCAATCCGATCTTTTTCACTTTAGATCCTTACTTACCGGCGGTCTTTAAATCTTTACGTAGTTCAGGTGGCAGAGCAAAGAGCAGCGATTCTTGCGTTGCAGTAACTTCTTCAACGCTGCCAAAGCCGCGTTCTGCAAGCCAAGCAAGCAAATCGCGAACCAAAATCTCAGGAACTGATGCACCACTAGTTACGCCTATAGTTTCAACGCCAACTAGCCAGTCATCATTTGCTTCTTCAGCATAATCAATTAGATAGGCGTTCTTTGCGCCGTATTCCTTAGCAACTTCAACTAAGCGAACTGAGTTTGAAGAGTTAGTTGAACCAACGACGATTACTAGATCTGCTTGAGGTGCGATCTGCTTAATCGCTTCTTGACGGTTCTGTGTTGCATAACAAATGTCATCTGATGGTGGATTAGCAATCTCTGGGAAACGCTCTTTAAGGATTGCAACTGATTGCATAGTTTCATCAACGCTCAAAGTTGTTTGAGTTAGCCAAACTAATTTCTTGCCAGGTGTTGGCACGATTGTGCGCGCTTCATCAAGACCATCAACGATGCGCACCTTACCTGGAGCTTCTCCAGCGGTACCTTCAACTTCTTCGTGGCCGTTGTGGCCAATTAAGAGAATTTCAGTTTCATCATCGGCAAAACGTTTTACCTCGTGGTGGACTTTCGTTACCAACGGGCAGGTAGCATCAATTGTCTTTAGATTTCGTGCTGCAGCTTGTTCGTGAACTGCAGGAGAAACGCCATGCGCTGAGAAGACAACCGTTGAACCTTCCGGAACTTCATCAGTTTCGTTAACGAAGATAACGCCGCGGGCTTCGAGGGTAGAGACCACGTGCTTGTTGTGGACGATCTCTTTACGGACATAAATTGGAGCGCCATAGAGTTCAAGCGACTTTTCCACGGTAATGACCGCACGGTCTACGCCGGCGCAATATCCGCGTGGCGCTGCAAGTAGAACTCTCTTAGCCATGTGGGTGAGTCTATTAGGCTCGCCCCATGTTCGAAACTTCAAGTGAATCCCCCGCGCCAGTTCGGGTGGTCTCTGAGGCGATCAAAGAATATGTAGAACGCCTCGGCCCAATTTGGATTGAAGGCGAGATCTCAGAACTCAACGAACGCAGTGGCGGAATGGCCTTTATGCGCCTGCGCGATACCTCGGTTGATATGAGCCTTTCAGTGATGTGTTACAAAAACGTTTTAGCTGCTGTTCAACCACTGCCGGCAAATGCGCGCGTAATAATTCACGCCAAAGCATCTTGGTTTACCAAAAATGGTTCGCTCACGATGTCTGCAAAAGAGATTCGCCAAGTTGGCGTTGGCGAACTACTTGCACGGCTAGAAGCGCTTAAGGGCGTGCTTGCTGCCGAAGGTTTATTTAGCGCAGATCGCAAAGTTGCATTGCCTCTCTTGCCACGCAAAGTTGGTTTGATCTGCGGTCGCAATACCGATGCCGAGAAAGATGTTGTTGAAAACGCGCGCCGTCGCTGGCCGGCAGTTGAATTTGAAATCCGCGAAGTGGCAGTGCAAGGCGCTGCAGCAGTTGTTGAAGTATCTGAGGCGCTGCGCGAGCTAGAAAGTATCGAAGATGTAGATGTCATCATCATTACTCGCGGTGGTGGATCATTCGAAGATTTATTGCCATTTAGCGATGAGAGCTTGGTTCGCTTGGCGGCAAGTTGTGAAACCCCAATTGTTAGCGCAATCGGCCACGAGAAAGATTCACCGCTCCTTGATTTAGTCGCCGACTACCGCGCATCTACACCAACTGATGCGGCAAAGCGCGTAGTGCCAGATATCGAACAAGAGATCGCCGATATAAATAAGATCCGCGATCGCATATATCGCCGCCTAGTTTCAACGATTGATTACGAGTTAAACCAGATTTCCCAACTACGCAATCGCCCAGTTATGAAAGACCCAAGCGTTATGGTCAAAGTGCGCGTGGAAGAGTTGAACGCTTTGCGCGATCGTTCCCATCGCGGATTCAAAGCGCTGCTTGATATTGAGAAGAAAGAGATCAAGGGCGTGATTGCCCATCTGCGTTCGCTCTCACCACAATCAACGATGGACCGCGGATATTCAGTAGTTCAAAGCGATGACGGAAAGATTGTGCGCGATGCCACAAAGTTGAAGGCTGGCGCTGTGCTGCGTATCCGGGCCGCCAAAGGCGAAGCACGCGCAAGCGTTGTGGCAGAAGAGTAGATTTAACCCATGGCCGCTAAAGATGGAAAACCTTCATATGAAGAAGCTCGCGATGAGCTCGCTGAAATCGTTGAATCACTTGAAGATGGAAGCGCCACTTTAGAAGAATCGTTAAAACTCTGGGAACGCGGCGAAGAGTTGGCCAAGATCTGCCAAGAATGGTTGGACGGAGCTAAGAAGAAGTTAGATGCTGCAAAGAAGCCGGCGCAATAATGGCTCCACAATTTTCATACTCAGATTTATTGCCAATTGGCGAAGATAAAACTAAGTACCGCAATATTGGAAAAGATGGCGTAAGCGTCATCAAGCTCGGCGATCGCGAATTCTTGCAAGTTGCACCAAAGGCTCTGACTTTACTTACCGAAACTGCGATCCACGATATTTCTCATTACCTGCGCGCAGAACACTTGCAGCAACTAGCAAACATTTTGAAGGATCCAGAGGCTTCACCTAACGATCGCTTTGTGGCACTTGATTTGCTCAAGAACGCCAACATTTCTGCAGGTGGAATTCTGCCGATGTGCCAAGATACTGGCACCGCACTTGTGATGGGTAAGAAAGGTCAATATGTATTGACCACCGCTAAAGATGAAGTGGCGATCTCGCAGGGAATTTATGACGCTTACACAAAGTTAAACCTGCGTTATTCGCAGATGGCTCCTGTCACCACTTGGGATGAGAAGAACACTGGCAACAACTTGCCGGCACAGATCGAAATCTTTGCTGACTCAGATCACCAAGACGAATACAACTTTATGTTCATCGCTAAAGGTGGCGGCAGCGCTAACAAATCATTCTTGTATCAGGAGACTAAAGCGGTTCTAAATCCCAAGTCATTTATGACTTGGCTCGATGAAAAGCTCCGTTCCATCGGCACTGCAGCGTGCCCTCCGTATCACTTGGCAATTGTCATCGGTGGAACAAGTGCCGAGCAGACAGTTAAGACTGCAAAGCTCGCCAGCACGAAGTATTTAGATTCACTTCCAACTTCAGGAGATGCCGCAACCGGCCATGGTTTCCGCGATATTGAACTTGAAAAAGAGGTTCTAGAACTAACTCGCACACTGGGAATCGGCGCACAGTTCGGCGGCAAGTACTTCTGCCACGATGTGCGCGTTATTCGCTTGCCTCGTCACGGTGCATCTCTGCCGATTGCAATCGCTGTTTCCTGTTCAGCAGATCGCCAAGCAAAGGCGAAAATCACCAAAGACGGCATCTTCCTTGAAGAGTTAGAGCGCGATCCAGCGCATTTCTTACCTGAAACAACTGATTCCCACTTGGACGATAACGTTGTAAAGATTGATTTGAATCAGCCAATGGATGCGGTGCGCGCCGAACTTTCTAAGCACCCTGTTAAGACTCGTGTTTCGCTGACCGGCACAATCGTTGTTGCTCGCGACTTGGCGCATGCGCGAATTAAAGAAGGCCTTGATGCCGGCAAGGGCTTGCCGCAATATATGAAGGATTACGCCGTTTATTACGCAGGCCCTGCCAAGACTCCAACAGGTTTTGCATCTGGTTCTTTTGGTCCAACAACCGCAGGTCGTATGGATTCATACGTTGATCAATTCCAGGCAGCCGGCGGATCATTTGTAATGCTCGCGAAAGGAAATCGCTCAAAGGCGGTAACCGATGCCTGTAAATCACACGGTGGTTTTTACTTAGGATCAATCGGCGGACCAGCTGCTCGCCTTGCGCAAGATTGCATCAAGAAAGTTGAAGTCTTAGATTTCGAAGATTTAGGAATGGAAGCGGTCTGGAAGATCGATGTTGTAGATTTCCCAGCATTTATCGTTGTCGACGATAAGGGCAATGATTTCTTTGCGGAGTCTTTGAAAATGGTCTCCATAGGGAAAAAACCAGAGGTATAGATCAAACTTCTTGCTGAGGGTTTAAAAACCTCAGCGGTTCAACTAACTCTTAGTAGTAACGGCTGCGCTTGAACTTTGCCCATGCTTTACATGGGTTGTCATAGCGCGCCTCGATATAGCGAAGTCCCCAACGAATCTGCGTTACTGGGTTGGTGCGCCAATCGGTTGAAACAACATCCATACGTGATGCCGGCAGAGCCTGCGGAATTCCATGTGCGCCAGAGCGCTTGTTGCGGGCCTTGTAATTCCAGTGGCTCTCTTTAGTCCAAAGACGGTTTAGGCAGAGGTACTGATCTTCGCCCCAGGCGTATTCAGTCAGCGCGATTGACTTGGCAACCTTCTTGGCGCCGATGATTGTGCGAGCAGCTTCAACTTGCTGGCTAACAGCGGCGGCGAGCGCCATCTGCGAAGCAAAGAGATCGGCCTTCTCATCGAGCTGGGTGTAAAGAGCGGCGCCCTCTGAAAGATCGACCTCGTTGTTAAAGTTCACTGATTTCATCAACTTCGCCGAAGTCGGCAAAGCAAGACTTGTAGTCGTTGGGAAGTCGAGACCGTTAGCCGTTGGTTGGGCGGCGGTCGTCAGAATGAAGGTGGCAACCAGAGTCCAAAGGGCGCGGGATTTGAAGTTGCCCAAAAGTTTTGCCGTTAACGCTGCCATCTTCTGTCCCTGCCTTTCTCTCTCGAGTTTGCTTCCTGTGCCCGTGGCGCATCGACCTAAAAATAGGTTGATGACCTGCGGGGAATGAGTTAAGGGTGGCAAGGTGGGTGAGATGTCGCAAATTAAAGTATGCGTGTGGCGAAAATTCTCAGGAAAGTCGCTGGCTGTGGACGAGCAAAAGTCCTGCTCAGTTAGGGCGAAGTCCGTAATGTCCGAATTGTAACTGTGAGATTTAAATAAGGGGGTTAGGCGATAGGCCCTTCGAGCATCTCGGTAACCAGGGCGGCGATCGGCGAGCGCTCGCTTCGGGTCAGGGTCACGTGGGCGAAGAGCGGATGGCCTTTGAGGGTTTCAACGACCGCAACGACGCCATCGTGGCGCCCGACGCGCAGGTTGTCGCGCTGGGCGACGTCGTGGGTCAGCACAACTCGTGAGGATTGGCCGATTCGGGACAGGACGGTGAGCAAGACGCCGCGTTCGAGCGACTGGGCTTCGTCAACAATTACAAAAGAGTCGTGGAGCGAACGACCGCGGATATGGGTTAGCGGCAGAACTTCGATTAACCCGCGCGCCATGACCTCTTCGATCACCGCTTCCGAAACGAGAGCGCCCAAAGTGTCGAAGACGGCTTGGGCCCAAGGCGACATCTTCTCGCCTTCGCTGCCCGGCAAGTAGCCGAGCTCTTGTCCGCCAACTGGATAGAGCGGACGGAAGATGACAACTTTCTTATGGAGGCGCTTTTCCATCACCGCTTCAAGGCCGGCGCAAAGTGCGAGCGCCGACTTTCCGGTTCCGGCGCGACCACCAAGGGAGACGATTCCGATTTCGGGATCTAATAAAAGGTCGAGGGCAATCCGTTGTTCGGCCGAGCGACCGTGAAGACCAAAGGCGTTGCGATCACCGCGCACCAACTGCAGGCGCTTATCGGCGGTTACTCGGGCAAGGGCGCTTCCTTTTTCAGAATGTAAAACGATTCCAGTGTGCACCGGCAATTGATGCGCGGCTTCATGGTCTGCGCGATCTGAGGCATAGAGCTCATCGATAACGTTGTGGCCGCAATCGACTTCTTCGATACCAGTCCAGCCGCTATTGGAAACGAGTTCGGCTAAATACTCTTGCGCTTCAACGCCAACTGAAGATGCCTTAACGCGAAGTGGCAAATCTTTAGTTACGAGAACAACTTGTTTTCCATCGGACATTAAATTCTTGGCGATCGCCAGGATGCGCGAATCGTTTGTGCCATCGCGCAAGAAGCCGTGCGGCAAGGTGCTCAAATCAGTGTGGTTTAACTCAACTGAAAGCGTTCCACCTTCTGGGGTAATCACCAGTGGTTGATCAAGGCGGCCGTGTGAAACGCGTAAATCATCAAGGGTACGAAGTGCGGCGCGGGCAAAGTATCCGAGTTCTGGATGATCGCGCTTGGTCTCTAACTCACCAATAACTGCGATTGGGATGATGACTTCATGCTCTTCAAATTTCGAGAGCGCGTTCGGATCTGCCAGGAGAACGCTGGTATCTATGACGTAAGTCTTTATTAAATTCTTTTTCTTACCTGAAGATACTGGAGTAGCCAATGGCCAGCTCTCGCATTCTCTTTAGTTGTATCCGATGGGACTTGCTTCTGACTAGAAAAAGATAGAACGCAGGAGAGGTCTTTCAGGTGCGACACGCCATAGCTTTTTTAAACGCCGAGACGCCGATGGCGCTGTGAATATGCGCGAAGAGCACGCAAGAAATCAACGCGGCGGAAATCTGGCCAATAGGCTTCGCAGAAATAGAACTCCGATAACGCGCTCTGCCATAACAAAAATCCGCCAAGGCGTTGTTCACCTGAAGTGCGGATCAAAAGTTCAGGGTCAGGTTGGCCTGCGGTATATAAAAACTTCGAAATCTCATCGGCGCTTAGCTCGTTGGCAGCGCTTTCTAGCGTTGCGCCATCCGCACTTTTGTCCTGCAGATAGCCCTTAACGGCATCCACAATTTCGCGCCGGCCGCCGTAGCCAATCGCAACGTTTACTTCGACTCCACCATCGATAACCGGAGGCAAGTTTGCTAGCTTCTCGCTAAGCCAAGGCGGCAAGAGGTCGAGTGCGCCAACGGCCTTGATATTCCACTTACCTGTTGCACAGAGTTCATCGACGGTATCGCCAATAATTTTTAGTAAGCCATCGAGTTCTTCAGGGGTGCGCTTAAAGTTTTCGGTAGATAACAGCCAGAGCGTTACAACTTCTACTTGGGCTTCATCGCACCAGCCGAGAAATTCCACGATCTTGCTCGCCCCGCGACGATGGCCTTTGGGATCGACAGGGCTTGGATTCTCTTTCGCAAAACGGCGATTGCCATCGAGGATTACTCCAACGTGGCGCGGGGTCTTTGAGAAATCTAGATCTTTAACAATCCGCCACTCATAAAGTGGATAGAGCGCAGATTTAATTGCGTTACGAATAGGTCTTAACAATTTTGCGCTCTGCAATAAATGAAGCAATTGGCAAAGTGCCAGCTAGAGCCAGCCATATAACGCGGCGCAACTCCCAGCGCGCTTTTACGGAAAATTGGATTGCCGCTAAAAGGTAAACGGCATAGACCCAGCCGTGAACGAAGGGAATCCAGGCCACTTTGGCTTTCCAGTCTTCGTTGTTAAATAGATAAGCCACTGGCAGATCAACAAACCAGAGAAGCAGGGACATTACTCCGGCGATTACCGCCATTACTCGAAATCTCTTTACCGCACCGCTCATGGCTTAATACTACGGCGATAGAAGGGAAGGTAAAGAACGATCGCTGCCATAAGCCACCAGATCGCTACATAGGAAATATGTTGCCAGTAATAACCGGCCACTTTGGAAACGGGCGGTGCGGCAACCAAGCGATCGCGAGTTAAATCGCCGGCGCTAGTCGTTTCAGATTTTGCGACAACAAATCCGTCATATAGTTCAAGATCTGTAAGCCCAACGATGACGCTGCTATCCAACCTTGAGATAACCCCAGGTACATTTTCTGCGCGATCATCGTTTTGATGCGGCTGCAGAGCGCCAACAATTTCAACTCTCGTAGACATCGCAACTTCTGGGTTATTCAAGCGATCTTCCCAGAGCCCGCGAACTACCAAGATTCCAGATAGTGGGTCAGAACCATCTACCTGCAACAAAGCAACTTCCCAATCACTTACCTGGCCATCAATATCTTTCTGCACGGGCGCCTTGAAATTAGCAACATAAAACCCAGAAATAGCAACGCTCTTATTTACATTTCTTGAATCAAGGGTTACTGATGGCTTTGCTAATTCACCTAGTGAATAGATCTTTGGATCTATGACTTTGGCTGCAGCATTTAACTCTTTAACAATTACTGAGCGATCTAACTGCCAATTACCTAAGGC
>JACCDP010811804.1_pt1 | contig 10064 bp, 13 predicted proteins | sample 7445841 | NCBI WGS metagenome assembly JACCDP01 (sample SAMN15323441, study PRJNA562643) | freshwater metagenome | isolation source: river surface water | place: USA:Blue River Watershed | collected 2017-08-17
CACGCCAATCGACCTTCGACTCCAGTGCATCAGTGATCTCACGTGGCACATTGCCCTTCATCTTCCCTGCGAGTATTGTGCCTTGACGTAACGCTTGGTCAATGTCACGCGCAAGAACTTCTTTCTCTTCGTTGCTCATACCCTCAGCGCCGTCCCAATCGTGATCATCGAGATTCGGCACGTCACTCACCGGCACGTCAGTACCCTCGGGGTTACCCTTCGTCTTGATCTTGACGCTACCCTTGTCAGCTTGTTGCTTCAAGTCGTTGAACACACGCTGCGAATCCCACCCGCGATACTTCGGATCAAGCAAGCCACAGTCAGGTAGCTTCACGTTAGTACCTATCGGATCGGAATCGTCGATCATCTGGTTGATCACATAGTCACACGCCATGTTCGCTAGTTGTGGATGCTCTTTGTAAAGATGTTTCCACATGGACAGATGACGGAATGCTTTGTGCAGATTCTCGTGCAGGATGAGAGCGCGTAGTTCTGGTTCGCTCAACTTCTCCATGAACTTGCGACCATACTTCACGTTGCGACCATCGGTGCATGCAGTCGGCACATCGTCCTCAACACTTGTTGTACCCAACATGAAAACGCCTGAGTACAAGCAATAGTTAGGATGTTTCATTAGCCACACATGCGCACGTTGTACGCGCTGTTCGGCTGTTAGTTTCGTAGCCATATTAACTCCTGTTAATAAGTTTGATTACTCGCCTCGATCAGTTTGATCATGGCAACCATCTCTTCAGGTCTATCGAACTCTCCAATTATTCTCCGTTCTCTATCCCACTTGTCAGTTATAGTTTCGAACTCAATAAGCCTGAACCTATTGACCTCGCTGTTTCTGAAAGTGAGTACCTCAACCTGATACGGTTTGTTTGGCTCAATGAACCGCATCACCACACGCGCATCATCCCCAAACAAATCAAGGATGCTGTCGTATCCACCCGACTGTATCGCCCACATATCAGAACAACCACTGGTTAGCCAACGCCCAGTCCTTGAACTCCTTGTTCATCACACAGAACGACTGCTTGTCCGTAGACTTCATCACGCTTGTTGCGAACAGTGCTTGCCACTCCATGTCCATACGCTTGGCGTAGTGCATCCATTTGTCCAGCGTATCCTTAGTCACACGTGTCACCGCAGAGAACACCAAGATACATTTGGCTACCGTATCTTCTGGCAGCTTCGCGTTCTTCGGATCGTTCAGGATGGCATCCCACGTCGGCAACTTGTCCACCACAGTAAAGAACGCTTGCATGTCACGCGCCGCGCTCTCACCGATAGTCCCAGTCAGCAAGGAAATAGTCAGCGCATCACCTAGTTCACCACGTTGTTTAGCAATGAAACTCGCCTTCTCCAAACTTCTTGGTGTAACCACCGCACCGCTACCTGCCCGCGTTGGGTTGAAGATGTACGGATTCTCTTTCTGCGATGCGTCGGTGTAGCTTGCTAGTGCATGCGGGAACTGCTTAACCCACGCGATGATTGTCGGGTCAACTGCATTACTGATAGCCCACTCGATCCACTCATCTGCGTCAGGCTTGCGTACAGTCACAAGACACACACGATTTCTTGCATGCGCTTCGAGCATGTCACCCACACCGTCTGACATCAAGTTTGTAGTACCGAACACGATGCTACCTTCGGGCAGATAATGGTCACCAATGCGATGCTCTAGCATGAGAGTCAGCAGCACATTCTTAACTGCCTTCATTGCCTTGCCAATCTCGTCAAGCATCACGATCACCGGCTTGCCCTCGTGCATCTTGAACCGTGCGTTCGGTGCGAACTTCGTGATTTTGTTAACACCTGTTAACTCGTTCTCCACCACCTCGGTATACGGCAAAGCAAAGTCACCCAAGTCAAGCAACGTACAGTCGATGTACGCGATCTCGTAGTCGGGGTATTGCTTGGAAAGAACTTTCAGCATGGAACTCTTGCCGATGCCTGGCTCGCCCTGACCGATCACAGTCACGTCACGACCCACCTGTCCGATAGCTTTAGCGAACTCCAGCAGCGATACGGATTGACCAAAATTGATTGCACTCATTTGTTTCTCCTTTTAGGTTGATGTTTACTTCTCACTACTACCACTGTAAGACATATTATAACATAACTACTACCCCTTGTCAAGCTTTTACACGACGTTGGTTTGCGCTCTGTCAGTCACTCCAACGCGCACCTTGTCATGTATATCTGCCACCTTCTCCACCATGCGGTACAGGCGAGACTTCAGCAGGGCATACGAAAACTTCATGTCGTAATAAGTTGGTGCGTATGCCACGTTGATACCGTTGATGTACCTCGGCTCAACCTGTGCTGTACCTGCGATCCTTGAATCCAACGCATTGCTACCATCGAATAGCAAGACACACATAGCTGTCAGAAACTTCTCGTCATCATTTGACTCTGCCATCATAAGAACGTCCATCTCATTAAAGCCCCGATACCAGAAGTAGTTGTCCTTCATGGGTACGGCTTGCTTCCTCGTTTCGTGCATGATCCAACCATCCGACAACTTCAAGAACGTCTTAGCCCATTGTAGGAACTCACGATATGGCGCACGCGCAGCCTTCGCTTTGTCACGATTAACAACTTGTTTCTCGATGACAACTTCGGATTCTGGTTCCCACCCACCACTCTCATTAGGTTTGAATATCAACTCGCCATCTTTGGGTATCGGGTAGTGCATGTACTTCGACGCGCCATTCGGCACCATCGCCCACAACTTCCCATTACGCTTGAAGCATTGCCACGGTGAGTGCATGTGCGCGAACTCGGCTGTTGATGGGGTTTGCCAATGATCACACCGCAACCCGATCCTGCCATCGGGGTAGTACCTCACCACCTGTGTGTTGAAGAGTCGGCAAGCCACCACGTCGCCATCCATCTCGATGACTTCCCAATCTCTGCGCCGTTTCCCGATGGGGCGCACCTGTATATCCCGCCCACGTATCGGCTGGATCGAGTCGTGCAGGTTTTTGAACTGCTCGTAATAGATCTTCTTCATTTTATTAACTCCTGTTAACTTGTTTCAGTTTGTTGGATTTGATTGCCGAGTAAACTCTGGTCAAAATCAATCACTGTGCGTGTGTACATCAGGTCGTACCAGTTATTCCCGAAAGTCTCCTCGGTTATGTCGGTTGTTTCCTCACCCACTCGGCACAACACCCCGCTGTATTGCTCGGTTGAAAAATCATCCCTATCCGAAGCTACCTCCTCAAAGAACGCAAACAACTTCTCCATCGCCTTGACCGATGGGTCATCCTCGTACCACTTGACCGCCTCAACGTAGAACATGAAGTTGTCGGCATCCCAACCAAAGCTGTCCATGTGCCACGCCGTTTCGAAGTAGTCGTTGCTGATGATGCCTTTTGTTTTGGCAAGTGCAAGTAGCGTAGGTATGTCCGGCGCATCAGCGTCGTGCCTACGAACTGCCATGCCCACATCTGATCTGTATCCCATTTTATTAACTCCTGTTAACTTGTTTTGGTATGTACTTCATTGATGCTTGACTCACTTCCGTCGGTAACGCCTTGTTTTCAAACGGTTCGTAGTTGTCCTCGAAAAGATAAGCCTCGGACTGCGCCATGTACCTAGCATAGGCGTCATCCATGTACTCATCCCATACCACCTCGCGGTCTTTCGCGCCCTGCATCCACTGTTCCAACGTCGGTTTAGTCTTAGTCATAGTCTCTCCTGTTGTCCGTCAAAACGTACTTAAATTAACACCTGATAATAAGTTGCTACACCAGCACCCAACTCAACTGCAACGCCTCCGGTTGCACGTTCAGGTAGATCCACTCGTCGTTGGCTCCGAGTTTTCTGACGTACACCGAATCCTTACGAATCTCCAGCACCTCGTACCTGTGCTTGAACCCCTTGTAGTTCTTGCGGATCAGGTTGCTGCCAACCTGCACTTGTTTGCCTGTCTTTTTGTCAATTAGTTTCATGCAAGCAACCCCAGATACTCAAACACGAGCATCACGATTAGCATGCACAAACATATCAGCCCGACAACATCAAACCTGTCCATATCAGCCTCCATTTAAGTCAGACATCGTTAGCACCTCGCGGTAAAAGATACGGCTATACCGCTTGGATTCGGATTCATCAGGGAACAGCGACTTCGCGTACCGCTCGGCGGCTTGCTTCGTATCAAAGAATGTAGGGAACGCACCGCCTGTATCTTCCCCTTGCACATACCAAACCTGTTTCATTTTAGTAATCCTTTCTCGTACATTTGTTTGAGCATGTCTGAATGGATGATCGACAACCCCAGACGCTTGCCCTCAGTTTCGAACCACTCACGCTCTTGCTCGGTAGACAAGTCGAACTCGCCGTGAAAGTAGCAGCACCAGTGGATAGCCACCTCAAAGCGTTCGGACGAGTCGAACCACAAACCCTCGCGGTCTACGCAACCCCAGAAACCTACGTCCGTGTGATTGCTGTACCTGTTAAATTGTTCCCATGCTTTCATTTGACTAACCCTCCCTTTTGATTAACACCTGTTAATAAATCCCTATCGCGCACCACGACGTAGTTGCTCTTGTGCATGGGCACGATGCAGTGCTTCACCTTCCTTGCTTCCACTTCTCCACACGTCATACACAAAGATGTTATAGCGCGTCGTTCGAGTGGGTAAATTGAGCTACCACATAAGCGACAAAATTCTTGGTTTGTTTCCATGTGTTTGCCTGTTCCGGTGTTTGTTCCGCAGAATGGGGCTTTGTTCCGTTGCAAAATACGCCTGAAATGTATTTGAAATCAATGTGTTGGGCGATTATTTGTCGGTCTTGTTCCATGTTCCGCGAATATAAGCACCTGCCGAGAGGCTCGTCGGTTTACAATCAGTACATGGTTTACATTGTAAACTAAGTTCTCAGGTTTGGGAAGCGTATATATATTAGTGGAACAATGGAACAAACACATAAAAAACCCCCAAAACGTAGGCGTACCAACGGTTTTGCCTGTTCCGGCGACTGGAACAACGCGGAACAACGCGGAACAGAACTCCCGCTGCCTCATCTGCACCATATTGCATTAACACCTGTTAATAAGTTGTGCTGCATCATCATCTTCAGGAACTATCATCAAAGATGATCAAAACAGCGGACACAAAAAAACCCCGACCGAAGTCGGGGTGAAGTCGAACAAGTGAGAATTACTTTTTCGGTGTTGCGATAATCGTCGCCAACTGCCGCGCCACGTTCAGCGCGGAAACCACGTCAAAATTGAGCGATTCGCCTTTTTCCATTTTGCCAATAATCGCGGTTAACGCCTCAGCGATTTTGGTTTCCTGAGTTTTCGCGGATTCGCCTGAATCGGATTCGGATTTTTCAGCGGGGAAAGCATAGCCCACTACGCGATTAAACATCGTCGCGGCAGTCGAGCGCGCGTCCTTCTTTGCCTGATTTTGCAATTCCCACTTGGCAACACCGGCTTTGTCGAGCGCGTTATATTCTTTCCCACCTTTGCGCGGCAGTTCAACGGCGAGCGCGGCAGAGTGCTTTTTGTCGAGCGCGGGGATAATGCAGTCCGCGATGAACTGCGCCTTCACCTCAAGTAAAGCCGCCTCAGTACCATAAAAGGCGGCAACACTTGATCCGGCTACTTTCCATTTGTTCGCGGTGTTGATATCGTTGCGAACCGCCTCAATTACCGCCTTTGTCATTGTCGAATATTCCATAATTTCACCTCATTCAGTTGATTAAAAGTAAATGTACTGCAATTACAGAATACCAAATTGTTCGAAAAACCAAAGCATTTTTTGATTGAATTTATCAACAGCCTGTTAATAAATTCGACCCCCACCCCCCAGATTGTCAGTTTGGTACCATCGCGTGCCTTGCCTTAGTATTCTGCGCAGCCGATCCACAACTTTAAAACAAGTTACACTGTCCGCAGGGGGGTACTGCGTTGTTACTTTATTAACAAGTGACTCGACAAGGATAAATCGAGTGGTACCCCCCACCCCCTCACAAAAAAGCACGTAGCTAGCAAAGTGCGTTTTATGGAACACACCCCCCTTATCATTTAGGTACCATCGATCCCGGCGGGGGGTATATATTGACAAGTTTGTACAAGGTGTTTATCTTCGCGGACATCTGAGCCACAAACCGCTGCGGAACATGCCTATACTCGCAACACCCGAAGTGGGCATCCCACTACCCTTCGACACCACGCCGGAGGAGATCGACGATTTTCGTCAGAAGGCGCATGCCTTATTTGAAACAGTGCAAGAGCTTGTAAATCAGGGAGCCGAAGTTGAGGTGACACCTGAAGACAAAGCTGAATCCCATCGCATCTTTGCCAATAAGAAACTACCCTCGGCGAAGCAACTCACCCCCGGTACCATCCTGAATTTAGAAGCGATCCTGAATGAGTGGGATCAAGAAGTATTAGACGTTTCGCGTCGGCTTCGCAATTACGTGACCAACAAGTTGATTGTTGAATCTACTGATCCAGATCCACGTCAGCGTATGAAGGCACTGGAAAACTTAGGGCGAGTAGCCGGAGTTGGGTTGTTCTCTGAGCGCATTGACATAAACATCACGCACCGCACCGTAAAAGATATTGAGACAGACCTCTTAAAGACCTTGGAAATGTACGCCCCAGATGTCGAGGACGTGGCTCTGATTGAGGAGTCGCCCAAGAGTATTGCGGAGATTGATGTAGACGCTGAGCTTATGGACGATGTGAAGGATTCGGATGAACCCGGAACTACTTCGTAAAGCGCAAGCCGCCTTACCCAACCTACCCCCGGCTGTCCAACAGAAGGTTGGCACACTAATCGCTGAAGCCAGACGCGCCAAAGCACAAGATGTTGCCAAGGCTAACTTCATGGAGTACGTGAAGTATGTCTGGCCTAACTTCATTCACGGCAGACACCACGAGAAAATGGCGCGGGCGTTTGAGCGGGTGGTCGAGGGTAAGTCCAAGCGGCTCATTATTAATATGCCACCGCGACATACGAAGTCTGAATTTGCTTCATACCTGCTACCAAGCTGGTTCTTGGGAAAATTTCCCGGTAAAAAAGTCATTCAAACGTCGCATACAGCAGAACTTGCTGTCGGTTTTGGTCGAAAAGTTCGTAACTTGGTGGACTCAGACCGTTACAAAGACTTATTTCCTGACGTAGCCCTCCAAGCAGACTCAAAAGCAGCCGGTCGTTGGGCTACAAACTACGCTGGCGAGTACTTCGCTATTGGTGTTGGGGGTGCCGTGACCGGTAAGGGCGCGGATTTGCTCATTATTGATGACCCGCACAGCGAACAAGAGGCCGCATTAGCGGAAGTGAACCCCGAAATCTACGATAAGACCTACGAGTGGTACACATCAGGCCCACGTCAGCGTCTACAACCGGGGGGAGCCATCGTCGTAGTGATGACGAGATGGTCAAAAAAGGACTTAACGGGTCAAGTATTGAAGGCCGCAGCCCAGAGAGGTGGTGAAGACTGGGAAGTTATTGAGTTTCCGGCGTTATTTGAGTCGGGAGAACCGCTTTGGCCTCAGTTTTGGTCTAAAAAAGAGCTAATAGCACTGAGAACTGAACTGCCCAACGCTAAATGGATGGCTCAGTACCAGCAGAACCCGACATCTGAGTCTTCGGCTATCGTCAAACGGGAGTGGTGGCAGATATGGGAAGAAGATACGCCTCCGCAGTGTGAGTTTGTCCTACAGAGTTGGGATACGGCGTTTGAGAAAACAAATCGCTCCGACTATTCCGCCTGTACAACGTGGGGAGTCTTCTATCAGGAGGACGACACGGGGGTAATGCAGGCCAACATCATCCTGCTAAATGCCTTTCGGGATCGGCTTGAGTTTCCGTCGCTCAAAAAGAAGGCTATTGAGGAGTGTAAGGAGTGGGAGCCTGACTCAATCATTATCGAGAAGAAGGCAACCGGCGCACCACTCATCTATGAGATGAGAGCGATGGGCATACCTGTACAGGAGTACACGCCGGTCAGGGGTAATGACAAGATCAGTAGGCTAAACGCAGTATCTGACCTGTTCGCCTCTGGGCGGGTGTGGGCACCCAACACACACTGGGCGGAAGAAGTGATCGATGAGGTAGCAAGCTTCCCGGCGGGGGAGCATGATGACTACGTGGACTCAGTGTCCTTGGCTTTGATGCGGTTCCGCAAGGGCGGCTACATACGCTCAGCATTGGACGAGCAGGACGAGGTACCGGAGTTCAGACGCAAACGACGCTACTACAACGTATGAATAATTTTCTGTTTATGAAGCAGCTACCACCGGGGGTGGTGGACTTGGCTAATCAGGAGTTTGATCAACTTGAGCCGTATGACGGCAAGGTTGTGACGTTGGGTCAGCCAGTCGTTGACTACAAGCAGCGGCACAGCACTTTACGTGCGCCGGAGTTTGGGCATTGGTTCAGTGGGATTATGTATCAGTTCGGCGTTCTGGCGAACGAGCATTGGCAGTTCAAGATCGATGGGCAAGAAGGTATGCAGGTCGCGGACTACAGCGACGGTCAGCACTTTGACTGGCACATGGACGTGATGCCGTTCTCTGGGCCTACTGATAGGAAGGTGAGTGTGGTGTGTTTGATGACTGACCCACAAGAGTATTTAGGTGGGGCGTTTCAGATACGAGGTATGCAAGAACAAGAAGATGTAAAAACCGTGCCGTTAGAAAAAGGGACAGTCATCGCTTTTCCTTCGATACTGTGGCACACGGTGACCCCTGTTCTACAGGGTGTTCGACGCTCTACAACTTTGTGGCTAACAGGCCCGTGTTATAGGTAGGAAAAATCATGGCAATCGATAAAGCACTAAACCGCGCACCGTTGGGGTTGGACGCTGTGGGTGTAATGGACGAGGAACCTGCAATCGAGATTGAGATCGAGGAACCGGAGTCGGTATCTATTGGCTTGCCGGGGCTTGAGATTGAGATCGAGCCGGGCGAGAAAGAGGATGACGAGTTCAACGCTAACTTGGCTGAGAGTCTAAGTGAAGAAGTATTGGAGAACTTGTCGGCAGAACTGATTGGTGAGTTTGACGAGGATGTCTCTAGTCGCAAAGACTGGATGCAGACATACGTTGATGGCCTTGAGTTGTTGGGTATGAGACTGGAGGAGCGCAGTGAACCGTGGGAAGGCGCTTGCGGGGTTTACCATCCCCTTCTATCTGAGGCTCTGGTTAAGTTCCAATCCGAGACGATTATGGCGACTTTCCCGGCGAGTGGCCCGGTTAAGACGCAGATCATTGGAAAGGAGACCACAGCGAATAAGGAAGCTGCGGAGCGTGTTCAAGCGGACATGAACTACCAGCTTACCGAGGTAATGGCTGAGTATCGCAGTGAGCATGAGCGCATGCTGTGGGGCTTGGGGCTGTCGGGTAATGCGTTCAAGAAGGTCTACTTCGATCCGTCGCTAGGGCGGCAGGTATCGATCTTTGTACCAGCAGAAGATGTTGTAGTGCCATACGGTTCAGAGAATCTACAGATTGCACCTCGTGTCACGCATGTGATGCGCAAGACCGCAAACGAGCTGAAGAAGCTACAGGTCGCAGGCTTTTACCGCGACGTTGAGCTTGGTGATCCCGTCAATACGTTGGCTGACGTGGAGAAGAAGATTGCGGAGAAGATGGGCTTCCGCGCTACCACCGACGACCGATACAAGCTGCTTGAAATGCAGGTTGATTTGAACCTTGAAGGATACGAGGACGAGAGTGGGGTAGCTCTACCCTATATCGTCACCATCGAGAAGGGCACCGGTACCGTACTAGCTGTACGGCGCAACTGGGAGCCGGATGATGAAACCAAACAGAAGCGCACGCACTTTGTCCACTACGGTTACATACCGGGCTTTGGCTTCTACTGTTTTGGCCTGATCCACTTAATTGGCGCATATGCCAAGTCGGGTACTGCCATTCTTCGTCAACTTGTTGACGCGGGTACGCTATCTAACCTGCCGGGCGGTCTAAAGACCAAGGGAATGCGTACCAAAGGAGACGATACTCCGATCTCTCCGGGGGAATGGCGCGATGTGGATGTGGCCTCCGGCACCATACGGGACAACATCCTGC
>JACCDP010993808.1_pt1 | contig 10063 bp, 18 predicted proteins | sample 7445841 | NCBI WGS metagenome assembly JACCDP01 (sample SAMN15323441, study PRJNA562643) | freshwater metagenome | isolation source: river surface water | place: USA:Blue River Watershed | collected 2017-08-17
ACGACAAATGAACGAACGAATTTATGAATTGGCTACAGAAGCCGGGGCCTATTGCGAAACCTATCTCTATGGTGGTGATACAAAGCCACCGGTGCTAGAAGGCATGGACCTAGAAAAGTTCGCAGAGTTAATCATAATCGAGTGTGCTATTGTAATTAATAAAAGTGCCGGGCCATTTACTACTGGTCCGGGCTATCTTTTGTTAGAACATTTTGGAGTTGAATGATGACCAATCAAAATACTGTACGTGAGGCATTTGAAAGTGTATGCTATCCCAACTTTGGAGTAACATCAGGACATAGCCTACGCCGAAAAGCCAATGGGGAATATGTCAGTGACAGTTTAGAAGATCATTGGCAGACCTTCCAGGAAGGCTGGGAATGTGCCCTAGAATACTTGAAAAACAAATCTAATCCGTTGTATACTGATATCATTAGCGACGGAGGACCGGACCCAAGATGAGCGAAAGAATTTTTGTATTCACTGAAAGTAAACAAAGTGCGGGAAACTCATTTCGCGGTCCTGATCGTCCACGCAAATATGCTATTCGTGAAAGCGAAATCAAAACAATTCGCACACAAGTAGGCACTACTAGCCTAGTAGTCAATGACCTTGATGTTGTGGGTGATTTTGATGAGTTGGTCAGTTTACTTGGTGAAAGGGTAGATATCAAATGACAACAAGAATTTATATAAGCAGGCGTGAGATAGAAAAGATCCTTAGGATCATGGATGAGAATGTAATCACTGAGGGTGCTGTAGAATTGATCTACAACAATGACAGTGGCATAGGCTCTACACTGGATATGGAGTTCGATACCGAGTTGCATGGACGATATGTCATGGTACGTGTCAATATAACAGATAGCGATAGTTGGTAATGATTAATCCATCGTATGATGTGATACAACATATCGCATATCCTATATACCAATTCAATCTGGATCATGATGTCGATCCAGATGTTATTGCGAACTATATCAGGAAATATCGTAATGAGAATCCTGATAGCAATAGTAGCAATGTATTGGCTTGGCATAGCGTATATCATACTCACAAAAATACAGGCATCTTTGACTATCTACTCAAAGCGATTGAGACTCAAGTGCTTGAGTTATGCTTGAGCCTCGATCCAGCCTTCGATCAATTGAAGATCAAGCCCGTAGTAGATAACTGCTGGGCTATCATGTATAAGAAGGGTGATCATGCAGAATGGCATAATCATGGAACTAGGAACTGTTATAGCACAGTCTACTATGCAGATGTGGGCGATGACACTCCAATCGTGTTTGAAGATACTTGGGGTGACGATCTAGAGATCAAACCCACAAAAGGTATGCTGTTAGTGTTTCCTAGCATGGCTAGTCACATGGTTCCACAATTATCTAGCGACCACGAGAGATTGGCTTTTGCTGCCAATCTTGTTTACACAGGCACAGTTTAGTGCTATTATAATCTAAAGGAGAATACCATGCAATTTAAGAAAATCGAATATCATCAGGTTCATAGTCATTTTACATATGATTTTCCTGATGAGGAGATCATTGAGACTTTTGGTTCATTAGAACGATTCAAAGAGATCGCTAGCCATATGAATAGTGATGACTGGAATGAGCCAGAAGGTGACGAGCCAACTGACGAAGAGAGTGATAACTTTCATGAGTTATTCGCTAGCTATGATTATGACCGTGATGACGATTGGTTCAGTGACCGCAAAGGTGGATATGATGTAAGTTACGAGGCCATTGACGATGAGTAATCTTAGTGGCTATGAAGACATCATTGGACAAAGATATACATTCAGTGATGGTGATTGGCTAGAAGTCAAACACATCAAATGGCGGGGCGACGAAGATTTCCTTGTTGGGTATCTTATCCAACAAGGTCCTGGTATTCCTAGAAATCTAGTGCAGAGTTTGCCTGAATTTTTAGGAAATTACGGTCATTTGTTTGGTAAAGGTGACCCTAGCGAGTAATGTGTAAATATACACATTTTATCGGTAAAAAAGTGCTAAATAACTAGATGATTAAAGAAACTCTATCTAAGGTTTTTAGCCTTAGCACACTTGCTTTAGCCACCGCTTTATTATTAAGCGGTATCGCCGCATGGTATAGCATACTAGGTTTGACAGCCATATTCGCTGCCGCCGTTATACCTATCATAGTAATGGGTGCTAGCCTAGAATTCGCTAAGGTCGTCGTCACTGTATGGTTGCATAGATACTGGGACAAAGCCACATTAGCATTAAAATTATATCTGTTACCTGCTGTATTAGTATTAGCCCTGATAACCAGCATGGGTATATTTGGTTTCTTGAGCAAAGCACACTTAGATCAAGGTGTTCCAACAGGAGATGTAGCGGCACAAGTATATTTGATTGATGAAAAGATAAAGATTGAGCGTGAAAATATAGATAACGCAAGAAGCCTAATCAAACAAATGGATGATGCTGTCAATGGAATAACTGCCAACGGTGGCGATAGGCAAGTGAAGTCAAATGATGGTTCGACATATACACGTAGCGCGGCAGAGCAAGCATTACAAGTACGCAGATCACAGGCTAGTGAACGTGCTAAGTTAACAAAACAAATCGAAGAAGCACAATCAAGAATAATAAAACTACAGCAAGAGAAAGCACCCATAGCATCAGAACTACGTAAAGTTGAAGCAGAAGTAGGCCCTATAAAATATATAGCCGCATTGATATACGGTGATGAAGTACAGGATGATGTCAATGCATTAGAAAAAGCAGTTCGTTGGGTGATCATATCATTGGTGTTTGTCTTTGACCCATTAGCACTTGTGTTGATAATGGCTGCATTGAGCAGTTATCGTTGGGAATTCGGTGAAAAAAGGATCGAACCCGAACCGCCTAAAGAAAACTTGGATGATAAGGACAATTTGAAATACGAGAAGGATGATGGCCCTCTAACTGACGATCAGATCAAACAAATAAAAGAGTCAGTCCCGGAACCTGTACAGGAACCTACTGCGGCTGATATGGAATTGACAGCCGACAGCGTGGTTGCTACAAACCTAAAAAAAAAGGAAGAGCAATCGCCAAAAAAATCAGACCAAACAGAACAAGAAAACCAGCAGTTAGAGCAAAAGCTGAATCAAGAAAACGAAAACTCAGAGACAGAGTTAAACCAGAACCAGTTTATAAAGAAGTTGAATTTCAACCTAAAGGAGAAATTCAAGTGGAAGAACCTAACAGACTGGAACAAAAGCCCGACACTGAACCTAGTAAAAAAATTGTTACCACCAAAGAAATAGACACAAGCGAAAACGTCACTCCTGTGCATAACACAGGAAACGGCTATGTAGAATTTGAGGGCAAACAATTCCAGCGTGATGCACTGAAAACATTACGTCCTGATCTATTCAGAATCAAAGCAGATGACGGATATAAAGTCAATAGCAATTTCGGGACACAGTTTCCTAGAATAGCGGCTAAGGGCGATCTATTTGTTCGTGTAGATGTTCTCCCAAATCGTGTTTTCAAATTTGATGGTAAGAAATGGCTAGAGCAAAACAAGGATTTAAGCCAATCCTATATGGATAAGGGTTATATGGAATATCTCATACAGAAATTGGACAAAGGTGAATATGATCTTGACCAATTAACTGATGCTGAGAGATTGGAATTAGAAGATTACTTAAACGGTAACCAAAATACTTGACCTTATCGATAAACTTTAATATAATTATAACATGTTCAATAACTTATGGAGCTTTGGACTGTTATGATGAAGAAGTCAATTACGTTAGCCGTAGCCCTCGCAATCGCAGGTTGTAGTTCTACACCCCGCGTAGATACTGTGCGTGAGGAAACACTATCAACAAGTTTCGCACAAGAAAGTATCAAGGTCAAGACCAACTGTCGTTGGTGGACATGGGACAAAAAGCAGTGTGAGATCGTGCGTGTAGAAAGCACAGGAACTGCCGCAAGTAATGGTGGTACTGCTGTCAATCGTAGCAATGCACTATTGCGAGCCTGTGACAATGCACGTGCCAATGTTCGTCACTGGTTCCGTGAAGAAGTGGTGAGTGATCGTATCACTAAGACTATCGCCGAGAGCGTAGAGAAAAGTGGTAGCACAGAAACGCAGAACGGTGCCTCAGGTACAGGTGCTTCAAGCAATCGTGCCAACGACAACGATACCAAATATCTAATCACACATACTATCCGTGTTCAGGCTAGTGGGCACCTCGAAGGTTTTCGTGTGATCAAGCAACAAGTTGTGGGTGATCAAGAAGTCAGTTGTACTATCCAATGGGATGAAGATAACAATCGCAACCTCGATAAGTTTCGTGCATCGATGTAATGAAAAAGGCTATCATAGCCGTAGCATTGCTCCAGACATGTCTCACGGTCAACGCTGCCACAATCGTAGTTGAAGGTGTTGGTGTTGATCGTGAGAGTGCTAAACGTGATGCATTCAGAACGGCGATAGAAAACGTTTGCGGTACTGCTATACTCAGTGACCGTGAACACTTCAATAATCGCACTACTCATAACAAGGTAACATCTTATAGCAGTTGCCGTGTTGAAAAGTATGATCTCATCGAAGAGAAAGGTAACAAATTAAAATTACGTATTACGGTAACAGATAACAGGATGTCTGACCGATTATATACTGAATCAAGCAGTAAGAGATTTGATGGTGATATCTTACGTGCCCAGATCGAAACACTTAAACAAGAACAGAAAAGCGGCGATGAGTTGATCGATGCTATCTTCCGTGATTATCCTTATCGTGCGTATAATCTACAACAAACCAAAGAACCATATATCACAGTAGATAACAGACGGAATCTATATCTGATGGTTCCGTATGATATCACTTGGAATTATAAATTTATTTCTGCCATGAACGACATGTTCACATTGGTAGAAACTCCTCGAGGTCGAGGAACAATCATGGTCATGGCTAAAGACCCGGAAAAATTATTGTTAGGTCACCGTGACAAATACTTCATGGATGATATGTATAGGCTTGAATACATTAAAACTAAATTCGTGAATCAAAACGAATTACGGCTTAATGTTAAAGCAAGAGATTATAAAGGTAATAACATATTAAATATATGTTACAATCCTGAATACAAAGCAGGTGGGATATTTTATAGCGTCGGTGTCAATAATAAAATCACTATCTTTGGTAATGACAGGAATAGCGGAACTATGCGCATTAAATTAACATTTCCTGCTGATGTCATCTACGATATATATGTTGATGTAGTTGCAGCCAGAGACTGTAAATTATAATACATAATTAAAAGGTACTAAGTAAAGTCATGAGTGAAGAAGAAAAGCAATTAGAAGAGTGTTCATTTTGTGGCACACACAAAGACAAAAGAAAAAAATTAATCGTATCAGGCGAGGTAGCGATATGTGACTATTGTACATATCTGTGCCATGATCTAGTGAGCAAAGACATCAAGCCTGAGGATGAAAAACAACAGGAGATGATGGAGGCATTAAGAGATGTCGATGCTAAGAACATCTTTGAACATCTTACTCGCCATGTTGTCGGACAAGACAAAGCCAAGATCACATTGAGTGTCGCTATTGCTAACCACTACAAGCGTATCGCCCATCCACCTACTGATTTAGAAATTCAAAAAGGAAATGTAATGTTGATGGGTCCTACTGGATCGGGTAAGACATTATTAGCAAAGACAGCCGCAAAATTTTTGCGTGTGCCTTTCGTTATCGCAGATGCTACAAGTCTCACTGAAGCAGGTTATGTAGGGGATGACGTTGAGAGCATGATAGCCATGCTCATACAAGAAGCAGGTGGCGATATAGGATTAGCAGAGCGTGGCATTATTTTCGTCGATGAAATCGATAAAATCGCACGTAAAAGCGAAAGCACAAGCATCACAAGAGACGTATCGGGTGAGGGCGTACAGCAAGCATTATTGAAATTGATTGAAGGTACTAAGTGCCGTATTCCCGCAGGAGGTGGTCGTAAACACCCTGACGGAAAGATGGACACTATAGACACACGCAATATACTGTTTATAGCAGGTGGCGCATTTGTAGGACTTAATGATATCGTCAAAAGCCGCCTAAAAGGAACAAGCATAGGATTTAATGCTGAAGTCAGACCTAACACTGATGAAGCCTTCTTAGATAAGGTCACTCCCGATGATCTTACTAAGTTCGGATTGATTCCGGAATTTGTGGGTCGTTTTGCCACCAATATAGCAGTAGAAGAATTGACTAAAAAACAGTTGATCGAAGTAATGACTAAGGTCAAGAATAACTTTATAGATCAATATACCTATCTGTTCAGCATAGACAAGATCAAACTCAAGTTCACTAAAGGTGCTATAGATCAGATCGCTGAAAACTGCATGAAACTCAAGACCGGTGCTAGAGGAATACAGAGCGAGGTCGAGCGTGTGTTGATGCCGCATATGTTCAATATTTCCGAATACAAAAAGAATTCTATTTCCGAGATAAATATTAGTCAGGACCTTGTTAAAAACCCTGAAAAACTAATATGAATTTATACGGAAGAAAAGTTTTAGTCAAAGACGGAAACCTTGAAAAAGCACTTAAAAAACTTAAAAAGAAGGTGCAGGAATCCGGCTTACTACAGGAACTCAAAGACAGAGAGACTTATACTAAACCTAGCGTACAAAAGAAACTAGCTAGAGAAACTGCTAAAAGACGTTGGAAGAAACAGGTCTCACAACAATCTCTCCCACCACTAAAGTATTAATCCCTAAATACTTTATTTTTTTGCGCAAAGCAGTATAATAAATACTGTTGTAGATGCCGATGGTCGGGTCTACAATACGTCATCTTGCTTAATAAAGGAGAAAAATATGACAAACACATTAACATTACGTTCCTTCGACATTCCGTCAGTACATAAATTTGCAGTAGGTTTTGACGGCGTATTTGATGAAATCTTACGCTTGTCAGCACAGCAAAAAGATAATAACTACCCTCCATACAATATCGTGAAACATAGCGACAACAAGTTCGTTATTGAATTAGCGGTGGCTGGATTCCGTGAGGGAGATATTACCATTACTGTCAATAAGAACATCCTTACTATTGAGGGTGAAAAAATTGAAAGTTTGGATGAACTTTCAAAGGAAGTCGAGTATTTGCATCGTGGTATCAGTGCCCGTAATTTTACTCGCACTTTCACACTTGCTGACCACGTTGAAGTAGTAGATGCAGTTGTAAGCAACGGCATCATGGGTATCACTCTGGAGCGACAAGTTCCTGAAGAGTTGCAACCCAAGAAGATTGCTATTTCATATAATAAATAGTATTATAGTAAGTGAGTAATGTGTTCGCGGTCAATTACGGCCGCGAACTTTAATAAAGGAAACAGAGTAATGGCAAATCCAAATTTTGAAGCAAAGCAGAAAATCAAAGTCAATCATGCATTACAGGAACCTCCTATGTACAAGATCATCTATATGAACGATGATGTCACTACTATGGAATTCGTTGTAACTTCATTAATTGAATATTTCAACTACAACCCAGATACTGCAACACATCTTACTAAAGATATCCACGATCAGGGTAGTGCAGTAGTCGCTGTTCTTCCTTATGAGATCGCAGAGCAAAAGGGTATCGAAGTCACACTAGAGGCCCGTGCGCAGGGCTATCCTCTACAAGTCAAAGTAGAAGCAGATAAGTAATTAAATCTCTAATGAAATGCGTTTGGGCCAATATGGCCCAACCTTTTTATATGGATTATTGAAATACTTCACACTTTGAAATACTGTATCAGTCACAGTATCGGTGCCGCCAAAGGCCCAATGTGTTATCTTCATTTCTGTATCTGAATGAAAGCAATGATCAGGATAGATATGATCATCTACATGATCTGGAATCTTACCAAAGTATAATTGTTTTCTTGGTATGCAAGCAGTCATTATCAATATCTGCTTGACATCTAAATGTGTCTGTAGTTTCGCTACGCTTTTATCTAAATATGCGATATCGTCAAGTCTTGCCTTAATCAATTGCATATCGATATCATCGGGATTATCAGCGTTAAAACCGTTGACCCCTAGAATTGCTATACCATCAATGATAACCACATGATGGTATAGCAAAGCAACCTTAGGTAATCTTTTAACTAAAGTTTCGATCTCTTTAGTCCTAGTATCATAGTTTACAGTTGTCTTGTATTCTAAAAGTCCAGGAACATAAAAAATACCTTGATAGAATCTGCTAAGATGACTAAGTGTCTGAAACACAGTCCTTAAATCATAACTAATATTACCTGCTATTAGACAATAGAGGCTGGTTGCCTTGCCCTCCCAGTTGAAATTTTCTTCCGGGTCTAAGTCTAAATCGCTGATTAAATCAAATCCTATCTCCATCTCAAGTCTTTATTTTGCTACCTTGAGTTTCGGGGATGTTTTTTTAGCAGCAGTTTTGGCTTTAGTTGCAGTCTTCTTGACAGCTTTCTTAGCTTTGGTTGCGACTTCTTTAACATCGGCAGCATCAACTTTTCCGTCTTTATTGAAATCTACTGCATTCTTAGCTGTTTCTTTCACTCCTGCTACTGTATTTTCTACAGCAACTTTAGTGTCAGAAAAATCAACTTTCCCGTCACTGTTGACATCTAGGCTCTTGCTGTCACGGTTGAAATACCATACTGCTACACCGCCTAGAACGACAACTAATCCGATTAGTACTAATGGGTCCATAATTGTTCTCCTTTAAAGTGTACAGTTTATTTAATGGTCTTTTGTTATCCTAATAAATATTTATGGGAAAACACTATGATTAAGAAAAGTAAAGAACATTTAGAAAAAAGCCAAGAATCCTACGGTAGCCATATTATATGGGCTAATATAGCGGGCTTAAGATTAATATGGGCTGGAATAGCTAGCATAATTCATGGAATAATTCCGGCTTTTTTTCCCGGAACTGCTGCAAAAACAGTAATTTCTCTGTATCATAAAAGACTAGTAGATCATCCTAACAAGGAATATCAGGACTATATTGATAGTCTAAAGAAATAAATACCTAACACAGGGGAAAAAGTATGTACCATAATGTCACCCTTAAAGATTTGATGTCTAGGGAGCTTCCTGGCATCACTTATCAGCGCAAGATGCAATATGTTACCGACATCAGGGAAGTCAAAGCCCTTTACAGGCTAATAAATGCTACTATTTTCAACGATAAGTTAAGCATGCCTAAAATTTATGTAAAACCCAGATTGCGTGAAATGTGGGGTCAGTGTTATGGGGCGGATACGATGTATCGTAAGGGTAAGTCACGTTGTGTGATATTGCTCAGTGAACGTTGGTACTGCAAACAATGGTTGATAATGGCCTTAGCGCATGAGATGGTACATCAATGGCAATGGGATATCTATAGCAAACAACGCATGAAAAAAGGCTTAGAACCTATCATGAGCCATGGTCCTAGTTTCTATGAGTGGAAAGACAAATTAAAGAAACATGGAATCCCATTAAAGACGTTCAATGATCATAATAAATGGTTCCAGACACAGCATCTTTTTAAATGCTGATATAAGCATAAATAATAGATCATGAGAGCAAAAGAGTTTATAATCGAATCGAAGTTAGATGAGGCTGAATTAAAACCTAGTGAATTGTTCAGCACCCTTAACGACAGGCACCTCTGGAGACCAGCTGCGTTCCTGCAAAAATTAAAAGACGGTTCACCGTTCGTGGATAAAGACGGTAACTTATATTATCCTGAACAAGGAGAATTTGAAAGGCTCAGTCCTCTAGTAAATGGTTTCCTCAGAAAAGTTAAAAAAGATATAAACACTCCTAAGCCAGAAGTTGTGATCAATATGCAAGATCACGGACCAGTAAACATCAGAAAGTTAGAAAAAGCTGATCTAGCCAAGCAAGGTCAATTAGGTCAAAACATAGGCAAGCAAGGTGTGCAACCAAAACAGATAGGCATCGCCACTACTCCAAAGTCACAAATAAAAGGTAAAAGCAAAGAAAAGATCACTACAGATCAAGCCATACAGGATGCGTTAGATCAACATAAAGAGATACTAGCAGGAAATCTTTACAATGTTAT
>JACCDP010105176.1_pt1 | contig 10062 bp, 8 predicted proteins | sample 7445841 | NCBI WGS metagenome assembly JACCDP01 (sample SAMN15323441, study PRJNA562643) | freshwater metagenome | isolation source: river surface water | place: USA:Blue River Watershed | collected 2017-08-17
CGGCAAATCGGCCTATCGCTGTCCCGTTTACGGGAGGGAGGAAAGTCCGGGCAGCACAGAGCATCGTACTTCCTAACGGGAAGGGTTCGCGCAAGCGAATACAGAAAGTGCCGCAGAAAATAAACTACCTCAACATGCTTGCATCGTTGGGGAAAAGGTGAAAAGGCGAGGTAAGAGCTCACCGCTTCAACAGCGATGTTGTTGGCAGGGTAAACCTTACGAGCTGAAAGACCATGTATACCGGAGCATGTCAAGGACATTAAGGGTTGCTCGCCCGATTCCGGAGGGTAGGTCGATCGACGCTGGCGGTGACGTCAGTGCTAGATAAATGATAGGCAGTTGCGTCACGTGTGACAATACGAACAGAACCCGGCTTATGATTTGCCTTTTTTTGTAAACTGAATGGAAACGCTGAGTCATATTCGAAAAGTTCTTGTAGCTCAAGGGAATCCCATCCGAAGGATTCAAATGGAGGCCTATCTTCGAAACCAATTTTCATTTCATGGGGTAATGAGTGCTCCTAGAAAAGAAATTCTAAAACAAATCAAACAGGATTTCCTTCAGGTTTTGAATGCTCAAGAGAAAAGGCTGGTGGTTAAACGCCTTTGGCAAGACGAATACCGCGAAAGCCAATTACTGGCCTTGGAATGGATGATGCAATGGAACCCCAAAGACTATCTTGAATCCGACCTTCAATTTTTCGAGGACTTAATTTTGCAAAAATCCTGGTGGGATACGGTTGATGGAATCGCCCCCAATCTCATCGGAAAATATGCAAAGCGTTTTCCCGAAAAAATGAAGGCGAAATGGGAGGTTTGGGAACAGCATCCATCGTTTTGGATTCGACGGTCATGCCTCATTTTTCAGTTGCGCTACCGCCAAGAAACCGATTTAGCATTGTTGCAGCATTTCATCCATTCCTTCAAATCGGACCAAGAATTTTTCATCCAGAAAGCCATCGGGTGGAGTTTGCGCGAAGTTTCAAAATGGAATCCCCACTGGGTTAAAGAGGTCGTGGAAGAGGAGGGGCTGAAAGGTTTAGCCAAGCGTGAGGCATTAAAATATGTGGGTTAGGCTTAGATTGCTTATTTTTGAAACATGAGAATTGGATTATTTCTAGGTCTTTTCGTAGCTTGGGGTACGGCTCTAAACGCTCAATATCGTCCAGAAAACGGTGTTCCACCCACAGAATTCAATAAAATCGCAGTCACCCATGCCGAAGTTTATGTGAGCCCCTCACAAAAGCTTACGGATGCCACCCTTCTGATATCGGACAAAAAAATTGTTGCGATTGGTCAATCCATTAAAATTCCCGACGGATACGTTGAGGTAAATCGGGAAGGCTACACCATTGTGCCCGCTTTCGTTGAAACCAATTCCGTTGCGGGGGCAAGCAACGCAAAATCCGAATATCAAGGGTATTACCCACAGTTGGAATCGGCGAAAAAAGGCGATTATTATTGGAACGAAGCAATTCATCCCGAGGTGAGAGGGGTTCAGGGGCTCAATCCCAAGGATGGACGTTTCGATGAATTGAAAAAACTGGGTTTTGGCTTTGTTACCCCCATTCAAAACGACGGTATAGTCCAAGGGATTGCACCGCTCATTGCCATTGGCGCATCCAAAGAAAGCGATTTTGTTCTTCGGACGGAATTAACCACCCACTTTTCTTTTAATAAAGGAGTGTCTCAACAAACGTATCCTTCTTCGCTGATGGGTTCCATTGCTCTTTTGCGTCAAGGATTTTATGATCTCCAGTACTTTAAATTGCACACGGATGCACCTCTTGGAAAACAATCCATGGAAGCCTGGATGATCGCAGATAAGTTGCCATCTTTTTTCAAAGTGAACGATAAATGGGATATCCTTCGAGCTGAACGCCTCTCACAAGAGTTTAACAAAAAGTTCGTGTATTTAACCACCGGAGATGAATACGCAATTGCCGATGAACTCAAGGAGATCAATGAATCCTTGGTGATTCCCTTGAATTTCCCCAAACCTTACAACATCAATGACCCATACACAGCACGTAACCTTTCAATTGAAGAACTAAAACATTGGGAGTCGGCACCTTTTAATTTCATCATGCTCAGAAATAAAGGGCTTTCCGTGGCCATAACTGCTCAAGGTACCCCGTCCTCCTCGGTTTGGAGTTCGCTCCGTAAATTGATTTCCCTCGGAGCAAAGCCCGAAGATGTCCTTGCTGCATTGACGCAAGTCCCGGCTTCCTTCTTGGGTTTAGATTCTTTGATAGGGCACTTGAATCCCGGGGCTCTAGCAAGTTTTGGCGTATACAACAAGGATCCTTTTTATTTTGAATCGGATTTACATGAAATGTGGTCTCTGGGACAACCCGAGGTGATTAAACCCTTTATTTCCAATACCCTGGGTAAGTACAACTTGAATTTAAGCAACGCGCGATACGAAATGGTGGTGAACGGTAACCCCCAAAAACCGACGGTTTCGTTGATTGAGTTGAAAGATATCTGGGATGCTAAACTTAAACTTTACAAACGCGACACGTTGAAAACTTCGGTCAACTTTTCGGTGTCTGAAACGAATGTCAACCTGCAGTTTACCCTCAAGAATCAAGAAAAAGTTGAACCCTACCTCCTAAGGGGTAAAATTGTCGGGAATGGGAGCGTTTGGGAAGGAGATTTGGTCTATCCAAATGGAAGTTGGGGACAATGGTCGGCAATTCGCAAATTCCGTACTACAGATACGTCGGGAAAAATAAAAATATCGATTGAATCCATTCCTACCCATTGGTTTCCTAATATGGCCTACGGCTATGATCAATTACCTACGAAAAGAACAACGGTTTTTGAGAACGTTACCGTTTGGACGAATGACAGTAAAGGAATAATCCAGGAGGGATATGTTGTGGTTCAAAATGGAGTTATTACCAGTGTAGGGACTACGAAACCCAACTATCCACCCGATGCAAAGATAGTGAACGGTCGAGGCCTACATCTTACCAGCGGAATCATTGATGAGCATTCGCACATTGCCATTTCGCGAGGGGTCAATGAAGGAGGACAATCGGTTTCCGCCGAAGTGAGCATTGGGGACGTCGTCTTTCCGGAAGATATATCCATTTATCGGCAACTGGCCGGTGGAGTTACCGCGGCACAACTGTTGCACGGTTCAGCAAATGCCATTGGAGGCCAATCGGCCTTAATTAAATTGAAGTGGGGTACAACACCGGAAGAAATGAAAATACAGGGTGCTCCGGGTTTCATCAAGTTCGCTTTGGGTGAAAATGTCAAACAGACCAATTGGGGCGACCGAAACGTAATCCGATTTCCCCAAACCCGAATGGGAGTGGAGCAAGTCTTTTACGATGCTTTTTTCAGGGCCAAGGCGTACCAAACCGCATGGACTGCATACCGGCAGCAGAAGGTAAGCGAGGCGATGGCTCCTAGGAAAGATCTTGAGTTGGAGGTTATTGGAGAAATTCTAGACTCAAAGCGTTTTATTTCTTGCCATTCCTACGTTCAAAGTGAGGTAAATATGCTTATGAAAGTGGCCGATTCAATGGGATTTAAGGTAAATACTTTCACGCATATCCTTGAAGGTTATAAGGTGGCGGATAAAATGAAAGCACACGGCGTTGGAGGCTCTACCTTTGCGGATTGGTGGGCATATAAATTCGAAGTGAACGATGCAATTCCTTATAATGCAGCGCTCATGCATCAGCAAGGCGTTACGGTGGCAATTAATTCGGACGATGCCGAAATGGGGCGAAGGCTCAATCAAGAAGCAGCAAAAACCGTTAAGTACGGTGGAATGTCCGAGGAGGAAGCTTGGAAAACGGTGACCTTGAACCCGGCTAAACTCTTGCATCTTGATAACCGAATGGGCAGCGTATCCGTAGGTAAAGATGCCGATTTAGTCCTTTGGTCCGATAACCCACTTTCCATTTTGTCCAAAGTTAAAATGACCATGATAGAAGGCGTTGTCTATTACAGTGAAGAAAACAATACCGAATTACAACGCAAAAATACCGAGGAAAAAATGCGTTTGATATTGAAAATGAGCGAAAATTCCTCTACAAGCGATGCTAAAAGGACTCTATTTCCTCGAAAGAAGAAATTTTACCATTGCGATACCTTGGGCGAAGAAGGAACCTCCAACGAAAACCTGCATTGATGAAACGAATTATCTGTTTAATATGGATTCTTGGATGGATGGGGAGCTCCTATAGCCAGAAAATTTTATTGGTTAACGGGCACTTGCATCCGGTCGAAGGCCAAGAAATTACTTCAAGCCTCATTGAAATTGAAAATGGGAAAATCATTGCCATTAAAAATGCGCTAAGCAATTCCTACAACGCCAAGGATTGGGATACCATCATTGACGCCACCAACCAACACGTATACCCGGGGTTTGTTGCAGCCAATAGTACTCTGGGCCTCACCGAAATAGACGCCGTACGAGCCACCAATGATTACGACGAGGTCGGGGATTTTAACCCCCATATTCGTTCTCAAATTGCCTTTAATGCCGAGTCTAAGGTTCTTGAAACCGTGAAAACGAATGGAGTGTTATTGGTGCAATCAACCCCACGAGGAGGCTACATTTCCGGTAGTTCTTCGCTCATGACCACGGGGGGATGGAATTGGGAAGACGCGACGGTGTTAAGCGATGATGGCATTCATGTCAATTGGCCTAATGCTCCTTGGAATATTCCAAGAAACGGCGACGAGGACGCCTTGAATCGGGAACAGCGCTACCTGAATGAGCTCAGATCGCTGCAGCAGTTTTTTAAACTTGCAAGCGTCTATGCCGAAGGTCAAGGCGTGGATCAGGACTTGCGCTTAGAAGCCATGAAAAACTGTTTCAAAGGAAGCAAACGGACATACTTTCATGCCAACGACCTTCGGCAACTTACGGATGTTCTCGAGTTTTGCTCCGTATTTGCTTTAAAATATCCGGTAATTATTGGTGGAAATGATGCGTATTTATTAGGGCAAAGGCTTGTGGACGCTAAAATACCCATTATGCTAGAACGCCTGCATCGCTTGCCAGAAAGGGATGAGGACCCCATCGATATGCCTTTTTGCCTTCCGGCGTGGTTGTCGAAGATGGGGGTGCCTTTCGCGTTGCAAAATGCAGGCGGCATGGAAGCCATGAATACTCGAAATTTACCCTTTCTTGCGGGAACCGCACAAGCCTACGGATTAACAGAACTTGAAGCTTTACGATCCATTACACTCTCCCCCTGCGAAATTATGGGAATCGAAAGTCAATACGGTTCCATTGAAGTGGGGAAGTCGGCAACGCTGTTTGTATCCAGCGGACCGGCACTCGACATGAGGACCAATAACGTGACAACCATCCTCGTCAATGGTAAAGTAATAGAAACCCAGAATTTTCAGGAAGAGTTATACTTAAAGTATCAGAAAAAATACCGTGACGTTAGAAATTAGAACGGTAAATCATCCGATTCGTCGTTCGAAGTTTCAAGGGGACTCCCTCCGCCGGAAGGAATTCCAAAATCCTCAGGAGCAGGAGGGGCAGGAGCATTACTCGCGCGTTCAATTCTCCAAGCCTCCAAGGAAGTAAAGTACTTAATTTCTCCCTGTGGACTGGTCCATTCACGTCCGCGGATGTTGAAGGAGACATCCACGTGGTCATTCAATTGAAATGAATCCAAAAGGGCACATTTGTCCTGCGTGGATTGGAACAAAATATCTTGGGGGTAATTTCCATTGCTGCTATCTGTAACTACGAATTCTCTTTTCGAAAATTTATCGGAAACCTGAACCGTTGGGTTAATTACCTTGATTCGAACATTTTTTAGTTGAAATTGACTCATTTTATTTTAATTAATCGTTAAAGCTCAATAAAGTTAACCAAGCTTCTTTAATTAGATGCTTTTTTAATAATTCTTTTGCGATCGAATGCAGCATTTCTTCCATTTTAGAAGGGTGATCGGACAGCGACAAGAAAACATCGCTCAATTCAAGCAGTTTGTATTCATTGACTTCTGTTTCATCGGGAAGCGACTCTATTCCTGCCAGTCGAGCCAAATCTTGAGTATCCAAGACTTTGCTGTTCACAATATCTTGTGGAAGCGCATCAAATCCAATTCCACAGGTTGTTATCGGTTTTTTAATCTCAAATAAATTTGCGGCATTTGCGCGGCAATACCAGTCTCCTCCCATGCGGGAAACAAGGTCAATCTTTAAGGTATCAATCATTCCATCGCTGTCGGTGATTGATTCTTCGATATGGATTTTTAGCACTTCACAAATGATGAGATTTCCCGCACCCCCTTCCGTGCCGAGTTCAACCACCTGATTTACCTTGCATTCGAATTGAACCGGAGATTCCTTAACCCTGAAGGGTTGTACGGTGTGAGAGGGGAGCGGAGTTAACCCCGATTTCTCGAACTCACTGATGCCTTTGGCGTATGGCGAACTTGCTAGGCTAACCGATTCTGCTATGGCGAAATTCACCACATTGATGACGACTTCGGGTATTTCTTTCACGTTAAAATAGGTGTCTTTTAGGCTATTCGTACGACCCGATCTCGCAGGAGAAAAAATAAGGATTGGGGGATTGGCGCTAAAGACATTAAAGAAACTAAAAGGGGCTAAATTTGGATTCCCAGCCGCATCGATGGTAGAAGCGAGGGCAATCGGCCTTGGGCCAATAGATCCCAATAAATAATGGTGCAAGCGCTGAACCGAGATGTCTTTAGGGATGATTTCTATCATGCCTTCAAAATTACGAATCTTCGATTTCGAATAATTAAACCCTTCTCGATTCTTATTAACAAAACAAGCATTTTAATTTTACATTTGCAATGATGAAACGTTTCTGGTCTATTTGTTTTTGCTGTGCAGCCTTTTCGTTAACCATGGCGCAAAATGCCAAGGATAATAACGGAAAGAAACATGGAAAATGGGTCGTTCGTGGAAAGGATAAGCCCAACCTTGGATATGCGGATGACGCAGTGGTTGAAAAAGGAACGTATTCGCACGGCCGAAAAATAGGCACCTGGTTGAAATTTCATAAGGACGGTAAAACCGTAAAATTGAAAGGAAATTACGAAAACAATAGGCCAAGCGGAAACTACACGCGCTATTATGTCAATGGAAACATCAAAGAATCTGGAACGTTTATCGAGGAGAAACAACAGGGAACCCTCACAAAATATTACAAGAACGGTCAAATTTCGTATCAAGCAAATTACGGAGATCAAGGCCAGGAGACAGGAACCGTTCGGCATTATTTTGAAAACGGAGCGGTTCAAGCCGAATATGCCTTGAAAGAGGGAAAGTTGAACGGAATCTATAAGCAATTCAATGAGGATGGAACCGTTAAATTCTCCTACCGAATGAGCGAGGGTAAAATTTCAGAAACCCTAAAAGTTACCAGTTCAAAAAATACAGAGGCTTTTTCATCGAACGATTCCAATGAAAAACCTCCTACCGTTAAGAATCCCATAACCAAAGGTGTAACGTTTTTTCCAGAAGGATACAACAAGGTTTACAATGAAAACGATGAAATTTGGTTGGACGGCAACTTTAAGGAAGGACAGCTGTACGATGGAAAAGTTTACATCTATTCCAACAATGGCTTGCTTAAGCAGATTAAGATTTTTAAAGAAGGTAAGTTTCATTCAATAGGTCAAAATTAACGCACATGAAGGTATATGTATTCCCAGGACAAGGTGCCCAATTCAGCGGAATGGGTAAAGAGCTTTACGATAACCATCTAAAAGCCAAAGAACGTTTTCATCAAGCCAATGAAATTTTGGGTTTTGAAATTTCTAAAATCATGTTTGAAGGCACCGAAGATGAATTAAAACAAACCAAAGTAACCCAGCCTGCTATTTTTCTGCACTCAACCATTCTTGCAGAAGTGCTCGGAGAACAATTCCAACCGGATGCAGCAGCAGGACATTCTTTAGGAGAGTTTTCGGCTTTGGTTGCCACGGGTTGTTTGAATTTTGAAGACGGGTTAAAATTGGTTAGCGCCCGTGCCCTGGCAATGCAGAAAGCGTGCGAAATAACCCCCTCTACCATGGCCGCAATTTTAGGACTAGAAGATCACGTGGTTGAAGAAATTTGTACAACTGTTCAGGGAGTGGTTGTACCTGCAAATTACAATTGTCCCGGACAGTTGGTCATTTCTGGAACGGTTCCCGCAGTGGAAGAGGCCTGTGCAAAATTGACCGAAGCCGGTGCTAAGCGTGCGCTTGTGCTGCAAGTTGGAGGAGCATTTCACTCACCTCTCATGGAGCCCGCAAGAGAAGTTTTGGCGCTAGCCATAGAAAACACCAAGTTTCATACTCCCCGTTGTGCGATTTATCAAAACGTAAATGCTCAAGCAGTAACGGATCCAACTGAAATAAAATTGAATTTGCTGGCCCAGTTGACCGCTCCCGTAAAGTGGACACAAACCATGTTGACCATGAATGAAATTGGAATTACGGAGGTGGTAGAGGTCGGCCCAGGAAAAGTGCTTCAAGGTCTTTTTAAAAAGATAAACCGCGATGTAGTTACTTCTTCCGCAAGCATAGGTTAGTTTTTCGTTTTAATGGCGTTTGTAAGTTAAATCTTTAACATTTATTACCCATGAAGCACCAACTATTTTCAGCCATTTTCATTGTTATTTTTTCGGGACTTCAAGCTCAATCGGTGACGGGCGATGCTTTAGGAACGGTAATCGATGCTGATTCAAAACAACCGATGGAGTTCGTGAAGGCCATTATCAAAGATCAAGGCAAAAAATACCAAGCGTTAACGGACAAGGACGGACGCTTTAGGATTTCAGCAATTCCTGCGGGCACTTATGATTTATTCCTGGTTTTTGGCCCCGACACTTCGAAAAATTACAAGGTTGAGGTTCCTATTGAATCTTATGCAAATATCGGATCGGTCGAGTTTAAACCGTTCGGCGTAAGTAAAGATGAAGTGGTAGTAAAAGAAAGGCTGAGGTTGCGCATGGGAGAGTTGCCAATGCCAGAATTAACCCACAAGGAAATCGAGCACAATCCCAATAAGTTCAGCATTGCTACCATGGCGACCCAGCTTTCTTCGGAGGTTAAAATGGCGGATGACGGAGAGCTGATGTTTCGTGGAGCACGAAAAGGCGATATGATTTACGTAGTGGATGGTGTGAAACTACCGGAGGTTTATAATGTGCCAAGCTGCGCAATCAATCGAATGATGGTTTACACCGGAGGCCTTCCTGCTAAATATGGGGACACGCTGGGAGGAGCAATCGTTGTAGAGACCTACGGTTATTTCGATTTATTAAGGGAACGCAATTAGTATTCCACCTTCCACAAAAATAATCCCTGCGCAGGAACCGATTCAGAGGCCTCGCTTCTGTTCCGCTTAGCGAGAATTTTTGGCAGTTCGTTCGGGGGTATTTTCCCCAAACCAACGTCAACAAAGGTGCCCACCATGGCCCTCACCATGTTGCGTAAAAAACGGTTTGCACAAACGGTGTAGATATATTCATGCTCGGTTTCTTCCCAACCGATTTCAAACACCTCGCAGAGCGTTGTTTTAACATCGGTATCTGCCTTTGCAAATGAAGCAAAATCATGAATACCTAGAAGGAATTTAGATGCTTCATTCATTGCCGTAAGGTCCAATGGTCGCTCAAAAACCCACCGAAATGGATGCGAAAATGCGTCCTTGTGTTTGCAAATGAAGTACTTATAGGTCCTCCGCTTGGCATCGAACCGCGCATGCAATTCATTGTAACAAACAGCGTGAATTACGATGGTGTTGGGAAGCATTTTGTTTAACTTGTACTTGAGTTGATCTAATTCGGAGAATTCTCCTTCAAAATGGGCAAAATACTGTTGCGCATGTACCCCCGTGTCCGTTCTACCGCAACCGGTTATTCGGATGGGTGCGTTCCCGTTGAGCTTTGAAAGGACTTCTTCAACCGTTCCTTGAACGGTTGTTCGATTCGGTTGGATTTGCCATCCGTCATAGGCCCCACCGCAATAAGATAGTTCAAGATGAATTCGCTTCATACGCGGAGGTAAAGTTCGATTATTTCTCTTAAAAAGCAACGAACTGATGTTTC
>JACCDP011326885.1_pt1 | contig 10062 bp, 7 predicted proteins | sample 7445841 | NCBI WGS metagenome assembly JACCDP01 (sample SAMN15323441, study PRJNA562643) | freshwater metagenome | isolation source: river surface water | place: USA:Blue River Watershed | collected 2017-08-17
AAGGAATTCTCGCCATTTAAATTCTTTGGTCAATGTGAAATGCAGAATATGTTCCCCCGCTGGTTGTAGTCGACCTGAAATTTTCTGTGGTTTTTGATTGGCCTTAGCCCATAACATTCTTGATGGAGAGTGCCACCCATCTTTCAACATGGCGGTAACAAGTCGTTCTGGTATGCAATTGTCATCCCCCCTGAACGCATCTCCTATGATGACAAACAAGCTGCCATCCTTCTTGAGTTTGGATTTAAGTTGACGGTAGATTTTAACCTCATTATCAATGTACTCTTCAACGGTCTTTTCATTTCCGTGGATTACACCATCCAAGTTTTTCTCTGCTTCTTTGTAATCAGCCTGACGCCCGAAATAAGGTGGTGATGTAATTACCGTTTGGATTGAATTGTCATCCAAAAAAGAAAGGTCTTCATTGGTGTGGCAATAGATTTGGTGATTTACGTCTTCATTGATTGGAGTTCGGGAGTATTCAATTACATCTCTTAGAGCATTATTGCCATGGTTCTTCTTGGTTTCAAAGTACTCCATGGTTAAATCGTGCGCTCTTGAAATACTGATTTCTCCATTGTCGAGTTTCTCGAACAGTTTTAGGTCAAGTAGTTCATTTGGTGCATCAAGATGTTTTTCGAACATTCGGTTGAACATTCGTAATGTCGATTTTCCAAAGGACAAACCGAAAACCTCAATTGCCATCTGTGAAACATCACCGAGAATTCCCTCTAACTCCATTTCATCAGAGTTGCCGAAATACATAATGAAATCTTCTAACTTTCTTTTCTTTCCTCGACTTTTGCCAACCAAAGTGTTCATGAACATGTGAATCTCAATGGCAAGATTCCAATGGGTCTTCTTGATGGAAACATTTGAAATACAACGATTTTGAATGATTTCGTCGATTTGCCAGTCAACTTCGATGACGGTCAACTCATCCCATTTCATTTGTTTTGCCGCGTGAAATCGAATCAGTCCGTCGACCACGAAGGTTTGACCATCTTGGACAGAAATCAAGATTGGTTGAAATTGACCAAACTGTCTCATTAAAAAGGACATACGTTCGACTTGTGATTTAGACACTTCGAGCTTTTCGAGTTCCGGATGGACACTCAGGTCATGGATTTTTATTGTTTTCATTTCTTTTTGTTTTTAGCATTGCCAGCTACAACTGACACAATATTTGAGTAAAAAAAACTATGCGTATTCTTTCCTGTATTGAGTAATCATCATTCTATCAATTTCTTTTTCAACCATGTCCAACCTCCATACTGGAATTTTCCCATTTTCTAAAACCTTCTCATCAGAGCCAATGTTTTTGGCAAACTTTCGAAATTTCTTTCCTTTATCATCAATCCAGTAAGAGCGAGCTACGATATAGGTTACGCCTGTAAGTTTATGTGGATTCTTTGAAAAGGAAATATCGTGTTCGATGACTAATCTAAGTTTATCGATTTGTACCATAGCGGCTGCGATAAGCTCTGTAGTTTTTAAAGGTGTGATTGGATTACCGTCGATGTCCTTATTGTGATTCGCATCATTGAGGTCACTTCTGAACTTGTTTTTTAGTTGCTCCAATTCTATCAACAACGCCTTTTTGGAACCATCCTTTAAAGTTTCAGGTTTAAAGCCATCATTCGTCAACCATTCTTCGAATGGCCCCTTTAAAGGGTCCTTAGAGAATCCCCAAAAGAAGAAGTATGCCTTAATAATAGAACTTATTGTAAATGCGGTTGCGCTCATGTTGATTTGTTTATCGATGCAAAGATGAAAATAAAAAATCACATTGCCAAATCACATTGCCACACATTTGAATACTTCTTTCAAGTCATTGATTTACAAACTATTCTATTTGGTTAAATTTAATCGAACTGTCATCAAGGAACTGTAAGGTCGTTGGTCATATTTCTAATTTTCCGGTGTGGCCAATTTCCCCTGCGGGTCGTTGAGAGAGTTTAACCTGCTCCCCCTCTAAATACAAAAGAGGTTAAACCTCTTACTACTATTATTGGAAATATTCTACTCCTTCTCAATTGGAAATTTCCAGAATCATTTTACATAGAAGGGTGAGTAGTGCTTATTAAGAATATTCTTGGCCCATATCCAACTTCTTAATACCGGTGCTATTTCTACGAACTTCTCGGAGCCAATTTTCTTTTCGAGCTCCTTGCTCTTGTTTTCAGAATCAAATAAAAATAAATCTGCACCCAGTATTGTTGCTACCAGTAGTTCTTCGGCACTTTCATCTCTGATACTTTCTATTTGCTTCAAATTATTAATAATATCTTTCTCAAGTTCCTTTTGCTCCAGTATACTAGTACAAGATTTATATGTTTTTTTATTATTAGTATCTTCTATATCAGTATAATTATTGACCGATTTTAAGTTAACTGGTAATGGGGTGACTGAATTCCAGTTATTGGGAGGAACCTCAAAAACAATCCAATATACATCAGTGAATTTTGTACCTCTCTTTTTAATAAGATGACCTTTCAACTTCAAACTTGACCAAGCTTTTTTAACCCGGTCCCTTCCCATTACATCATGATATCTCTTGATTATCCAGTCCTGCTTTAGAATCCATTCTGGGGGTAAGGACAACAAATAAAGGAGAAGGACTTGCTCTTCAACAGTGTAATTCTTATTTGGGTGAAGGGTCTCTTTCTTGATTGGAATAGTTCCTTTTATTCCAGTCATATCACTTGCACGATTTATATTTTTCATCAGATTCCTCTTTTTTAAAGGATAAGAAATAAAAAGGACAAATAGAAATCTGCTAACAGAAAAATATCCGGTTTGTATTACTTTTTAATTGGTACCACATATTTATATATAAGTGTTCGTTCGAAATCAACCAGTAACGAATACCGAATAATCTCATTAAACAAAAAACAATGAAAAAAATAGGGATTCTAAATCACCCTGACTTTCCAATCGACGAATGGTCACGCACAACGATTAACCTTGATGATTTTTTTGAAATTCCTTCAAATTTAACGGCAGAAGAAATCGAATTCGCTAACATAACCGCTCAATTAATTCCCTTCGATACAGATGATGACGAAGGTTTAATAGAGTTGATTATGAAACCCTCTAATGTAAAATCATTCATTATCAATATTAGAAGATGCTCTAACCAGTATGATAAAAAACTCCGTTCAAAAGAATTTAACTAAATGTCTAAACTTCGAAAAACTTTAATCCTGCGAATAAGCGAATCCCAATTAAAATGTATAATCGCTGCGACAATAAAAGAACAAAAATCAAAAAGTCGCATAATTCGAGAAGCAATAGAAAAACACGTCCATGATAAAAATAGATAACTTAAAGGACAATGAACTTTCCGAGTACATTAAGCGAGCATACGAGGAACCGGGTCCTTATCAAATCGAAAGTTGGCCCCTTTATCAACTAAACCACTTACCAACTCCATCAGAATTCTCCAAAGCGGACAAAATTCTCGATTCCCTTGAGTTTAACGAAAACGATGAGTATCTGCTTACGTTGCGTGCAAAAAGAAATCACATAAGAAACTTTATTCTTAACATCATTCGAGATATTGAAAACAATCTGTCCGAATTCAATGAAGTGTTTATCGAGGTGAAAAAAGACCTCGCAAATGACGAAGAGTCAAATTTCTAAATTTTTTCCCGGAATTTTTAAAACCACTTTTTGGGTAAATTTTCCTCAAAAGGTTTTTTACCAAAATAGTTACTGCTCGTATTTATCCCCCCTGTATTCGATATGACACACCTATATATGAAGGTGGGCAACGAAGGGGGCAGGGAGGGGGACATGATTTGGGAGGAGTGGGGAGGTATCAATTAATTTTCATTATATCCGAAATCTCGAGAAAGTAAAACTGACTTCCACCAGCTTTCTCTTTCAATAATCAATCTATCATCTGTAGTTGACTTAAAGATATCTAAAATTGAATACCGAAAGTTTTGTTGAATATAGTCGAATGTTAATTGTTTAAGACCAATATTCCCTCCATGACCATTCTTGACATAAGCTCTCCATCTTCCCAAAATCATATGCTCTCCATATGCAGAACCAACATACCTCTTACCATTTGATATATCAGTAATCAGATAGACTCCCTTCTGATTTTGAAGTGCGGTTTTCCAATTATCCTTTTCCAATACTCTAGACATTTCCAACCAAGAGACATTAACCTTTTCATAACCGGGAAAAATGTCATTGTCAAATGTATCTGGTAAAATTTGAGAGACATAACAGTTGTCCATCACGGAATCTGCATTTCTTACCATTTGCTGAGTATTGTTTTTAAAATACACAACAAGACGACCAATGTACTTTTGATATTCGTTCAAATCTTCGTACTCATAACCAACACCATTAAGAACATTTAAATCCTTTGTAACTCTTCCAATATGAAACAGTAACCAATAATCATCACTTCGGTTAATTTTAACCAAACCAATTGTTGTTTGACCTAACTTGAACGATTTGTTTTTATTGTAATTCCAGTACTGTCCATTGAGCATGGTTGTAATGTCACCACTTTTGAAAAGTTCAATCGGATTCCAATTAGAAGCAAACATTAGATTAAACCTAACCTTAGTGTTCGCTAAATCATTAAGGTTTAATATGTCATTTAATTTGATGCCTGTCATTTGATTAAATTATGTACACTTAGTTACAATGTTTGGCAATCAATGTCTGAATATCATTTGGGTCGAAGGAAACTTCCCAACACCATTGCCCAAAACCACCATGTTGATTGATTGCTCTGCACCATTCATCTAGGTATGCACGCTTAGTTTTGTTCTGTTCACTATCCTGTCCTTTGGTTTCAATGATTAGATTCTTACCATTGTTGAGTTTACAAATGAAATCAGGGAAGAACCTCCTTACTACTCCTTGGAAATTATAATAAACTACAAAGTTCAAATGGTCATTCTTAATGAATGATTTAACATGTTCTGATTCGTTAATCGTCTTCGCCTCCAGGAATTCCCAAGAACTATCACACACTACAAGATTAGTGTGCGTTTTTTCAAAACGTTCACACGGCTTTGATGACCACCATGACCGAATATCGATTGATGAACGTATTGGGTTTTCCCTATCGAATACCGGTGTCAAAGCATCGGTATTTTCAGCTCGAATTACATTCCAAATGTGTTGAATGACCTTATTCATATTCAACATGATAAGAATTCGTTTTTTGGACTCATCACTGTTGAACACCGGATTTTGAATAACAATCTTACCCGATGAAATGAACTGTTCAATAATCGAAATCAATTGAATCAGGAACATTTCCTTACTCCCTTTCCAATCTGGTTTCTTCTCTGAATTGTAGATAGTGGAAGCTATCCTGAAAATAATCGTCTGTAATCTAAGTTTTTCTGCTATCTCCTTCAAGTCAATCTCGGATAGAGCGGCGGGATTCGGTTTACCTGCAATGATTGCTTCCAACTCAGCTTCTGTAATTGAATCATAGGGGTCAAGATTCAAACTTTTTACTTGACTGAGGTCCAGTGTCAATTTTGGTTTGAATACATGGTCAATACGAATCACATTTGGGAAGGTGATTTCATGTTCAATTTTTTCACGTTCAATCCTAATTTCAGTTTTAGGTTTTGGTGGTGGTGGTGGTGGCCCATCTTCGCCACCTTCGTGCGGTAAGAAAGTAAATGGTACACCAAAAATATTCACATACTCTGCTTCGAATAATCCGTCTTCACCTACATCATAAGATGTTCTTCTTAGCCCTCTACCAACGACCTGTTCACACAATAACTGTGAACTGAATGCTCTTAATCCCATGATGTGGGTTACAGTCTTAGCATCCCATCCTTCTGAGAGCATACCCACAGAAATGACATTCTGAATTTGTTCACCGGGTTCTCCAATTTTACCGACGGTATCAACAGTACGGCGAAGTAACTCGGCTTGTTGTTTCTTAGTAAGTTTTACTTCAGTTGTACCCTCGTCCGAATCTGAATCACTTTCTGAACCTGATGACTCCACGACCTCTACTTCTTCAGTTTCTGCTTCTGCTTTCTTTAAAATACTACTATCAATTTGGAGGGTTAGTTCAGGGTTTACCAACTCCCCTAAACCAGCAGCAGTGAGCATAAATGAATCTGAATCAAATGAGTATTTAATCCTTGCAGATGTAAATGTGGTATTTGCTACAGTGATTATAACCGGTGGTATTTTATGCCCTGCAGATTCCCATTCATCTTTAGTCGCCTTCCAATCCTTACCCAATAGTAAATAACCATTCTTAATGAGGTCAGGTAGTGGTGTGGTTTCATCAACCTTTTGATTGATGTCATCCTTTACTGACTCATCCATATATATGTGGTAAAGACGTGACCTAAGGTCTTTATCTACCTTTCCATCGTCGCGAACTACAACACGTGGCGTTTTAACTAAACCTGATTCAATGGCATCATTCAAACCAAAATCAGAAACAATCCAAGGATATAGAGCTTCTTCCGATGCTTTCTTACCACTTGGTGCGAATGGTGTGGCGGATAAGTCGAAACACCTTAATATGCCACGAGCATTATTAATTCTATCCAATCCACCAACCCATATAGTACTTTCTTCAATATCCTCCTTCTTTACACCCTTTACCTTACTTTCTGCTGGCAATCTCCATGCGTGGTGAGCTTCATCGTTAATTACAATCAAGTTTGATGCGTTAGCCATGTCACCAAGCACCTCTTTGACATAAGCCTCGTCGCTTTTGGCTCCTCTTTTATCAACTGATTTTTTCTTGGCAATTTTTTCTTCAGATTGCCAAGCGAGAGCATGCCAATTTATGATTTTCACCTTCCCAAGACGAAGTGAATCCATCAATCCCGAGGGAACGATATTGAACTCTTCATAATAATTGTCTTCGTCAGTGGGATTCAATACTGACAAACGACTCCTTACTGTTAATCCAGGTGCAACGACCAAAACATTCTTGGAAAATCTCTTGTCTTGATTGTTATTAACCTTGTTTAACACTTGCCAAGCAATGAGCATACTCATTACGATGGTTTTACCACTTCCTGTGGCCATCTTGTTACACCATCTACTGAATTCACCACCATCGGATGGAATTTCAATACCAGTTTTATCGGAATCAGGTGCTTCAGTTAACCATATTAATGTCTCAATGGCCTCGAGTTGACAAAAGAAGAATCTTCTATCTTTTCTTTCTTCAGGGTCTTGCCAATGGTTTAATAATCGTTTAGTAATACCAGTGACACCGGGATATCCACTCTCACGCCATTTGCTAACACGAGGACGTATTTGATTCACTAAGTCAATCTCAATAAACACTCCTGGGTCATCAAATGACTTGGAATTTTCTGAGGCCACTACATAACCAGCAGGACGACGACCGCTCTGAAGTATAAATTCTCTTGATTCTCTTAGGTATTCCCAATACTGTGTAGGTTCGACATAAGGGGAATTGATAATCAGTTTGTCAATTTTCTGCATATTACAAACGGATTATTTTAAGTGACTCAATTCCTCGTGCATCAATAATTTTTACTGCAATATTGTTACCGGGTTTAAATGGAAGTGATACTGTTCCGTTGAATGCCTCAATTTTGTCCTCATCAATCTCTGCCTTTAAATTCTTGGCAAGAGTTGCCCAACCTTCCTTAGCCCCTGCCATTGGGAAGAACACTTGTGAAGGAAGTAAACTTCTACCATCATAATCATGGTCAAGCATCCACATTGCTATATCGCCTTTACCACCACTATCTACACTCCCACTCTTAGGGTTATAATAATCAAATCCAAGCACCTCAACAGTAATCTTCCCTGAATCCTCTCCAGATGTGATATGTTTAACAGAAACGTCAGGTTGACCGATAAGCCAAAAACTTTCATTACTACTTCTCTTCTTTTTCAAATCCTCTGTAAGTAGGTCAGCGTTCATTTGTGCTTCCAATAATGTCATTCCCGGCCAGTTGGTTTCCTCAATGTCCTTTCGGGCTTCAGGGTCAAAATGAAATGCGCAGAAGAGAATAATGTCTGGTTTTGGTTTTAAAGTTCTTGCTTCATCCAATGCCAACTCGACCATTCTTTGTTCCAATGGAGCGTGTTCAGGGCCGAAACAAACTACAACTCGTTTCGGAATATCTTCTCTCGTTTCTGCTTCTGCTTGTAGGTATTTTGAACCTAATAGTGGTTCTACCCGAGTGAATTCAATTAGATTTCCTCCTTTAGCTCTAACACCAGCTCTAAATAGTTCTTGACGCCAGTCTTCCTGTCTTAAAGTTTCCCCACTTCTGGCAACCGAAACATCTGAATTCTGAATAGTTTCATCTGTTATATCGTCAAATGTTTTTGCCATTGGGGCAGGAACAGCTTCTACAGTAAAAGGTCCGGTAATTCTATATTTTGATTTATTCAAAATAGGTTTATCATAAAAGATTTGGGTTTCGGGAGGTGTTGAATTTGCTATGTTTTTTAATGTTGTGTGTGGGTAATTTTTATATTTGAATCCACTGCCTACGCCTTCGTTTGGATATGACAATTCATAGAAGTCAAACAAACTTGTCATCAACCTTTGCTTGGCTAACGTTAACGCAATTCTTGAGGTATCGCACGTAATCCATCTTCTGCCCCATTGTTCAGCAACAAACGCAGTAGTGCCAGAACCACACGTGATATCTAATACAAGGTCACCTGGGTCTGTGGTCATCAACATACATTTTTGTATCATTAATGGATTTGTTTGTACTACATATAATTTTTGAGCACTACCTGCACCAGATGTGTCAGTCCAAAAATTTGTATCATAACTATATGGAAAATCATAAAAGAATCTTTTATATCCGATTGAATTTGAAAGTTCATATATCCTACCCTTTTCAATCAGTTTTTTCATACCTTCTTCTGTTACTCCCCACCACCTTGAACCGGGTGTATATATTTTACCATTCACTTCCACAGGGTACTTTCGACCCGGGCCAGGTTTTGTTAAATTGTCGACCATAAATAATTTAGAAGGGTCTTTAATTTTGGTAGGGTCGCTTTTCTCTTCTTCAGTTACCTTTCTTATCGTACCATCATCATTTTGAAAGTATCTGTATGTATTTAGCTCCTCTGAACTTAATGTTCGTTCCTTGAAAAGTTGATGGTATTTTATTTTTTCTATATCTTTTGTTGCCCATAAAATATAATCCTGTTGTCTGGGTAATAATCTTGTTCCTAGTCCTGTAGTTCTCTGAGCGATGATAGTTGAAACATAATTAGTGGGGCCGAATACTTCATCTAATATTTGTTTGATTAAGTGAACGTTTTCCTCACTGATTTGAATAAAAATGCTACCCGTTTCAGAAAGTAATTGATGTGCTAATAATATTCTATCGCGCAAGTAAGTTAGGTAGGAGTGAATTCCAAGTTCCCAAGTATCACGAAAGGCTTTAATCATTTCAGGTTCAGAAGTCAAATCACCATCACTTCCGTCTTTTACATCTCTTTTATCAACAAACGGCATAAAGTTCGAACCATAGCGAATTCCATACGGCGGGTCAAAATATACCATTTGAACCTTTCCTCCCATGCCTTCTTTTTCAAGAAGACTATTCATTACCAAAAGGCTATCACCAGCAACTAACCGGTTACTCCAATTCTCTCGGTGTTTATAAAATTCAATAGCCTCACGAAGTGGTTTCTTCTTTTCATCAAATAAGCTCATTTGAGGAGATATGTTTTCCTCATTCTTAACACTTTCTACAATCCTTCTCGGGTCGATACGTTCATGTACGTGAAGACTTACAGTTGGAACATCAAAACTCGTATGTTCTGCTTTTCCAGCCCATTGAAGTTGTGGGTCAAGGTGTGGGTCATATTCATATGTCTTCTTTTTAAAACCTCCATTGTCTGTATGGGCGTCAACCAGTCCAACCGGTGGGTTATTTAATCTGTCCTTGTCTTTGTGTTCGTATTGCTCAATTGGTTTTTGAGACACATTTATTTTTTTTGATTTAGCCATGATTCTGGATTGGATTTTGGTCAGCGATTAAAGATTTTACATCAATTTGAAGGACTTCTGAGATTTTATAT
>JACCDP011043109.1_pt1 | contig 10061 bp, 12 predicted proteins | sample 7445841 | NCBI WGS metagenome assembly JACCDP01 (sample SAMN15323441, study PRJNA562643) | freshwater metagenome | isolation source: river surface water | place: USA:Blue River Watershed | collected 2017-08-17
ATTCTCACTGAAGGGAAACTCATTAAAAGTAAAACTAAGTCAGTAGAGCCACGCAATAAAATTCTACCTCCTATTTGTGAATAAACCTATGTATTGAATTAAAAATAATAAATTTGATTGTTTTTTTGTTAACATAAATCCTATTAGTATAGACTATTAGGATAGAAAAAAATGGCAGTACAAGGTATTTTGACAACCAAGAATTACATGCAGTTTACAATTATGGATACTGCATTTAAATCTAATTTGATGGAAATTGATGGACCTAAGCTAGTAAACCCCTGTTTGCATGGGGACGAAGTAACATATGATGGAAGCACAATGACTTTAGTTAAACGTGCTATGCATCCTAGGTTGGCAGGACTATTAGATTTGAAATCGAGGACAACATATGGAGTAACATCCCGTGGTGTTCCGATATATCTCTTTTATCCATTTGACAAAAGATATCCACCGATGCGTGTCGGTTGCTCTGAGCGTGACCGTTCAGTCAATCGTATTGCGCTCGTTGATTTCGCGGATTTCACTAAGAGTGATATTTTCCCGCGAGGAAATTTAGATAGACTATTAGGGGTGGCAGGTGAAATGGGCTGTGAGATTGAAGCTCTTGCCTTTACTGTTTCCCCATACTATAAAAGTAAGGGCTTTGGCCCTGTTATGTATTCATCTGAACCAGCACGACGTGAGGGTGATGATGGTTGGATGACAATTAATATTGACCCTGAGGGTTGTAAAGATATTGATGATATTATTTCCTTCAAGCCAATTAGTGGTGGTTGGGATGTTATTATTTCAATCGCAGACGTTGATAGTGTGATTGAGGCCGGCTCCGCGCTTGACCTTTATGCAATGAAGACACTGCAAACAGTGTATGATAATGGACGGGCTATTAAGCCTATGCTTCCTGCGGAACTATCTGAAGGGGTTTGTTCATTAATACCAGGAAGTCCGAAGCCGGTGGTTGGATTATGTTTCAAGTATATTGAGACCAATATGCCAGGTCACCGTATTGTGGACAAAAGATTTGAATTGCTGCATATAGTGAACAAGAAGAGTTACACATATGAAACAATTTATAGTGCAACAGATTTTCCAGTGTCGACATTGAAGATGTTGGCTTCGGAATTGTCTGGTGCGGAAGTAGAAGATTCACATGATTGGATTGCGGAATTAATGAAATTCTACAATTTATCTGTGGCAGAAACTATTAAGGATGTAGGTGCAGGAATCTTTCGTGGCCATGCTGGTCCGAAGATGGAGCGCTTATTGGCTTTGCGTGGAATAGTGGATGAAGCTGTTGCGCAGAGCCTAGCAAATGAAGCCGCGAAGTATTCAAGCGGCTCAGATGTGCGGCATTACGGTTTTAATGATAGACTGTACTGTCATGCATCAAGTCCCATTCGACGTTATGTCGATTTATATAACCAGCGGCTATTGAAGGCTGTAATTACTGGTTCAGGGACTATTAGGGATGAGGCTGATGAAGGTCTCATCTATAGATTAAATGAAGTATCACGAGCTGCACGGGAATTTGACCGTGTTGCGAAGTTCATGCGCTGCTTAGAAGGCGCTGAAGGTACTGTAGAAGCAATTGTATTATCGTGTAATGAAGATAATACACAGACTAAAATATATATACCTGCCTGGAAGATGACTTTTAGGGCGGGTGCAGTGGGTGCTGTTGGTGCTCATGTTGCGGTGTCATATTACTTTGACGCTAATAAGCCGATGTGGCGACAGAGGATGGTGTTTTCGGCCTAGGGCGCCCACAGTTCACATGAAATCCTCGTAGATTAATTTAATATTTTTATTAGGAATATAATAAGAAAAAATAGTGCCGCCGGCATTTTCTTTTTTCATTATTTCTTTAAGTACCGTTGAGCCATGTAAAGTGACAGTAAGAATCTTATTATCACCCTCCTCCCTAATAGTATATTCAAGGGGTTTGGATAGACGTGAGCTTAGTCGTCGAATATATTCTTCAATATTAATTTCTTCTACTGGTTCTTCCATTTTTCCTATTATTACGTCTATGTGACCGTTTCTTTAGATTTTTACGATTGCGACGTGTTCTTTTACCACCTTTTGGTGCAAATTGGGCATAATATGCAGGTGAACCTGGCTCAGGACCAGTAGGGGGAGGTGAGGGTACAAAACCAGTGCTTTCATTGCTTGAATAACCACTATTATTACTGTTACTGGCTGGTAAAGCAGCTAGTTCTTCATCTTCTTCTAAACCAGCTCTCAAATTTTTTATATCATTATTAGTGAAATGTTGTAATTGTGCAAAACTAGTTTTAGGAGCTGCAACAGGAGCTGGAGCAGGAGCTGGAATATTAAATATTTCACGTAAATCTGCATCAGTTAATTGTGTCATAATTGTTTTAATACTGGCTTCTAACTCACTTGGATTATTATGTAATAATTGTGTTCTACTTTCATATCCATGCATGAATGTCTCAAATGGTTCTAAAGGTGTTCCAGCACGTAATTTTTTTTTAATTGTATTTCTTGCTTTACTCTGACGTGAATAATGACCAATCATATTAAGATTTTTTGGAAGATTTTTGTTTCTTGACCAACCCTTACCTGTAGCGTAAAAATAATTAGGAATTCCAAGATATTTTAATAATGCGGCATATCTTCTTGCAAAATTAAAATCTCCTTCTAAATATGAACTTCTACCTCTATTATACATAGCATTTGCTTTACTTTTTGCTTCTGAGCCAAAATATCTAAGCGTTTTAGCATTCATTTTATAAATATCTATTTATTCATAATAAAATAAATAGAATTTAAAATATAAAATTTTAATTAAAATAAATGAATCTAGCAATGGAAAATGATTTTTGTTACGAAGCTGGATTTTCCCGCGGTGTGATTTACAGTAGTTTTGTAACAATGCTGGTATGTGTAGTTTATTACAGATTGACTAGTAAATAGTTGGTGTGCGTAAAAAAATTCGCCTTTATTTGATATTAGGCTTTATTGTTGGTCTAGGCGCCGGAATTACATACGTGTGTAAAGTGAATCGGGCACAGCAATACCATGGACAATAATGAGGTCCTTAATGGTATTGAGTAGAGTGACGTTGTTGGTGATTGTTGCCAGGACTCGCAGTTCTTCGAGAAGGTTGTTAAGTTTCATGACAATACGTGTCAGATTACCTTCATAAATATTGTATTTGCTGCAGATTTCGGATGCTGGCTCTCCAGCCATCCAGTCCATAGCGGTCTCAACGTATTCTGTGCTGAGGCGCCATTCTTCGCCGCTTCCAAGGCTGTCGCGAATATGAACTAATTGATTAATGATTGGCTGAATGTCGTCCCTGACGCTGTTCAGCTGGTCATCTTGTGATGAGCGCTCTGTAATAAATGTAGCAAGAACGCCCATGATTTGTGTGGGATTGAGGGCATCCAATGCACCGGACATGTATAGTTCGGTCATGAGAATAGGATGTCCTTCATTGACTTCTGTGGCGATAACACCTTTAGGGGTGAGTTTGAGGCCATCAGGCTCCAGATATCCGTGTTCTTGTAGGAATGTGACGGATGGCTGGATAAGGGATTGCAAATCACCTAGACGTTCTTTGGCGGCTAGGTATTGCGTATTTAGTTGGGCAGCATGATTTCGCATCTTCTTGAATGCTGTCCAGGCCTCCATAGCGGTAGCCCACTTGGCTCCAACTAGTCGGCTTTCAAATCGGTTGAGAGTGGCCTGTGCCTTTTTCTTGTCCGCATTGACGGCGGACTTGAATTCAGCGCGAAGCCGCTCCAATTCTGTAAGTGTGTCAACGGTCGCCTGCTCACCCAAATGGTTTGCAGCGGCGAACGATTCACAATCACTAATTGTTTTATTGAGTTCCTTCCCCATTGTGATGAGTTCTTGGCGTTGCTGTCTGTACCAGTAAGACTGGGTAATGACGCGCTTCCATGTATCTTCACCAGCATGAATGGTTTTGAGGACAAACTCGTATGAGAATGTGATGCGTGATTCGAGGGATGGTAGATTGCCTTTCATAATTGTCTGCATCTCCTCAGGGTAAATGGGAGCATGAGACGGCAAATAGACGACGTTTCCTCGTACGTCTTTCCCACGGCGGCCTGCACGACCAGCCATTTGGATGTACTCGTCTTTACGAAGAGTGCGGAGTCCTCCATTGTCATGTTTGCGGAGCTCTGTGAAGACGACTGTGCGTGTCGGCATATTAATACCAACCGCGAATGTCTCCGTACAGAACAAGACTTTAATGAGTCCACGTGAGAATAGAATTTCGACCATCTCCTTGAGCAGGGGGAGCAGACCACTGTGATGGTATGCAACGCCCTTCTGTAGGAGGTCAATCAGATTATGATATTGAGTAACCGTTGATAGTGTTTCCTTGTATGGCTGCAAATGGAAGTCAATAGTATGACGTACAGCTGCTGCTTGGCTGGGCTCCAGAAGACTGGTTTCCACAGCGGCGGCGTACTGTTCACATTGTTTGCGATTGAACACGAAGAAGATTGCGGGCAACATATCGCGAGCCTCGAGGCTCTTGATGGTTGTGTTGAGTTGGTGAATGTAGGATGTTTGATGCACCTTACCTTCAGCCGCGGGAAGACCGTGAGGGATAGCTTCGCCGGCAGCTTTCGCTGCGGCTTTCACTGCCAATACGTCTGCCTTGCGGGCCTTTGTTTGTTCACTGAACTCTCGTTCTTTTTTGTAGTCCAAATACTTGGATTGCGACCACTTTTTATAGGCGGCGGGGTCATAGACCTCACTACCAGTAGAATTAGTGGCGCAGATTTCTGTTAGTTGTAGTTCCCCGCTTGTGACGTCGATTTTCGCGGCGTAATGAGTGAGGGGTACAACACGGTATGCTGTTTCAATTAGATTGGTCGTCCTTTCGCGTTTATCGGTAAGCCACTGTGCAAATTCTGCGGGCTTATTTAGAGTTGCGGAAAGGAGAATTACTTTAATCTCTTTAGGGAGTAGACTTAGGGTCTCTTCCCATACGTGGCCACGACCTTTATCGTTGATGTAGTGTGCCTCATCGACAACGACTGCATCTACGCGGTCCAGTGTTAAGCCTGCGGTCAAGCCGTGGCACTCTGTTGAAGTGCCCTTCTTGTACAATAGATTTCTCAAAATCTCTGCGGTCATGATGACGATATCGGCGGAGGGATTATCCTTCTTGTCGCCGGTCATGATGCCCACAGATGCTTCTGGGAAAGCGTTTTTGATTTCACGGATTTTATCGTTACTGAGCGCCTTAATGGGCGTAGTGTAGAACACTCGCATACCCTTTTTGAGGGCATACGCAATTTGATAGATTCCAATAAGAGTTTTCCCTGAGCCAGTTTTGGCAGTCACCAGGACGTTTTCGTCGCGGTGAATTGCATTGATGGCATCAACCTGAAATTCAGATAGTGGGAAGGGGAATTCCATTACCATTTCAACACCAGTAGGGGATGAAGTGGTAGAGGTAGTTACGGGTTCAGTTGTAGACTTTGCTTGTAACATTTTTAAATTTAACTAATATTCAGTAATTGTTACAAAAAACATCAATTTTTATTTTATTTGTGTAAACGGAGTGTGCGAGATTTTGATTTGTGTTTCTTAGCTTTAAGAGTACGTTTATAAACGCGCTTCTTCTTTTTGTATCCTCCTTCTGATGTACCTGAAGTAGTTGTTGTTGAAGGAGGTATTGTAACTTTAGGTGAACCGTCTTCTTCTAAACCAAGCTCATCTAGTGTTGGTTCGTGGACTTTATAAACAGAAAAGTCAAATTTATTATTAGAAGTAGTACTTTTAAGTAGACTATCATAATAATAATGAGAAGTAAAAGGTATATCTAGATATCTCGTAAAAATTTCATTTGCACTATCAATAATAGGTTTTATATCATCATTAGTTAAGTCTTCCAAATTATCAATACCACCAGTAGTAGCACCAGTAGCAGTACCAGTAGTAGCAGTACCAGTAGTAGCACCAGTAGTAGCACCAGTAGTAGCACCAGTAGTAGCACCAGTAGTAGCACCAGTAGTAGCAGTTAAAGTTTTACTTTCTATTTTATTTATAATTTTTTGAATATATTCATGAATTTGATTACTAAGACTACTAATTATAATTTTATCATCATTGTCAATATCATAATAATTAGAAATATCATTAAGTTTAAATGCAGTCGAAAATAAGCTAAGGTAATTATTTAAACCCTGACAATATGTAATAATTTTTGGAATACTTGTTAAAACAAATTGCGCAATAATTTGTTCCTCAAATATTTCGTTAGTTCCAATTATATCTTCTAAAAGATTACCAGGTTCAATTATGGGTTCATTTAAAAAAATTTGTGTTGGAAGATTTTCAATTACATTCTGAATAACTTCATCACTACTATCCTTATAATTACTTTTAACTAATTCTGTACTGTTTGATACATTAATCTCTCCAGTTGTTGGTCCTTCTTTAGGTGCAGCTAGTGCAAATTTATTTATTCGTTGTAATTGTTGTATTTCATAATCAGTAATAACATCTCTTACTGGCGTTTGTGCAACTGCTGGTTTTTGTGCAACTGCTGGCGTTTGTGCAACTGCTGGCGTTTGTGCAACTATTGGTGTTGTCGACATCTATATCTAAATTATTAAAAGATATAATTAGTACTAATAAAAATACGCTTTATGTAAGCCGTAGGGATTAATTCTTAATAGTATTGTTTACCAATGTTATTTTCTTGTTTAATAGATTTATTTCTATAAGAACAATCAATCATCATCCATGTAAATACTGCCGCAGATGTTCCAGATGCAATTCCACAAAGTACAAAATTCTTCCACATCTTAAGCAATGATGTTGAATATGACTATTAGAGTAGTGTATCAAAATGATTCAATTTTTACTAAATGGTAATGAAGTCCCATTCGCTCTTCAGATAGAAAATGTTTTATGTAGAAATGATGGAGATGTCTGTATAGCGGAGGTATTTTTAAGTCTTCTTCATGAAATAGACATCGATTCTTCATGGAGAATAGTAGATGTAGGTGCAGACCAAGGTGGATTTTCACTTCTAAGTGCTAATCTCCTTCCTGAAAATACAGTCTTCGCCTTCGAGCCTAATTTTAAAAGTTATAGACGTTTGACAGAAAATTTACTCACCTTCGGAAACAAGTATAGAAATATTATTGCACTTCCATTTGCAATTAGTTCATCTGAAGGTACAATACATTTAACAGAAGATGAAGGTTGCTCTAATAGTCGTGGTTTGACTGGTAGGGAAGTAGTAACTAAAAGGTTGGATGGAGTATTGCCGGTGGATTCAACAATTTTCTTTATGAAGGTTGATACTGAAGGTCATGACCTTGAAGTAATAGAATCTGCTCGAAGATTTATTGACGAAGACAAAATAAAAAATATTGTATTTGAATATACCGCCTACTGGATTGGTTCAAGCGAAGATGAAGCTGTCCTGAAGTCTAAACCAATTTTACAGTATTTACTATCAAAATATAAATTATACTCGCTATCGCGTACAGGAAGACCATATTTAGTGGGACCATTAGGGACTGAAGATTTGGAGCCATTTATTAGGGACCATTATAGGCGTCATTTGCAGACTGATATTTTAGCAACAACTGTGGAGCCGAAGTTAAAAATATTTCCACATGAAGTGGGTAAATATATTGCTTAGGCGTCGAGTATTTCTTCTGCGGCCTGTTTGCAGACGATTTCTCTTAGTTTTTCCCGATTCCCTGTATATAGGATTGCCGCGTCTCCATTGAGAGCGGAGTCAGGGTTGGGCTCTGTCATAATAGCCTGAATACTGAGTAGTGCTGTTCTAATATTAAGAGCGGGTGTCCATTTGTCCTTGAGAATATCAAGACAAATCTCACCCCTCATATCAACGTTTGGATGATAGATTTTGGTTGTGAACATGATTTTGGGTGCATGAATAGGATACTGTGGAGGCAAAGTAATACTGATGTTATACTTGAAGCCCTCATATACAGAATCCTTAGGACCAATAATATGTCCATTTAGCTTAGTGATATCATCACCGATAAAATCAGCATGAATCCCTAGCTCACCAGACATCTTCTTAAAATCCGCAATTTCTTTAACGATGCGTCTGTTCATTTATGTCAATAAGTATTAGTACTGTTAATGTAATTATAAGTACTAATATTTTTTCAATTTTTCTTTAAATCTTCATTATTTACTAAAGTAAAGAAAAACTCCACTTAATACTAGACCAATAGATATTCCAAGTCCAATATTTGATGCATTTGTAATAGTTAATGCGTCATTATAGCCATGAGAATAGCCTGTATTATAACCTGTAGAATATCCCTTCATAGTTTGTGAATTAACAATTTCAGTTAATTTAGATAATTGTACTGTAACAATTTTATCTTCTTGTTTAACTGGTGATGCTGGTGATGCTGGTGATTTTACAACAGATGTCTCAGGTGGTTGTACAACGGGTGCCTCTGTTAACACTGAACTCTCCATAATAGTTGACAAAGCTACATTTTGTTGTGGTATAGAATCATTTACATATGTACAAGATGCATCACTATCATAATAAACATACGATGTCTCACCAATAGTTTCAAGTGGAATACATTCATTCATATAAACTGTTTGAATTGTATAATCATTTGGACTAAAACCTTCGCTCTGACTCATTCTACTTCTAACTGTTATTTTGGTGATTGTTCATTAAGTTGTTGTTGTTGCTTATATTTATAGACTTTTATACCTGCATATGTTAAAACAATTCCTGTAAAAAGTCCAGCAGCATAACCATTAAACCAACCATACTTATATGTTTTGCCAAACGGTTGGACTAGACTTTTTTCTACAACCGTATCTAATTTATTTGTCATACTATCCCCCATTGTTGATAATCGTTCACCAAGACCAGGATAAACTTGATTTAATATAGCTGCTAATCCTGCAATTTGTAACATTATTGACTCAATCTATATTAAAGTAGTAATAATTATTTAGATTAAAATGGCAAGACCATCATGGGATGAATATTTTAAAGAAATAGTCCAGGTGACAGCAAAGCGTTCACCATGTGAGCGTTTACATGTAGGGTGTGTATTGGTGAAAGATAATAGAATTGTTAGTCAAGGATATAATGGATTTTTGCCAGGACTTGAGCATACTAGTATAGTGCGCGATGGTCACGAGCAGGCAACAGTTCATGCTGAGCAGAATGCTATTGCTGATTGTGCCCGTCGTGGTGTATCTTGTGAGTCTTGCACGGCATATATAACTCATTATCCATGTATAATGTGTTGTAGATTACTATTAGCAGCAGGTATAAGTGAAATAAAATATATTAATGATTATCGAAATGACGAGCTTGTTGCACATTTTACTAGTCAAATGAAAGTAAAAATAAGTCAAATATAATAGTAATGGCTCGTACATGTAAGAAAGGACAGATTCGTCGTCGTGGATATACAAGAAAGACTGGTAAGAGAGTGACAGCTCGTTGTGTGCGTAATGTGGGTGCTCCCGGTAAATGGAAGACAGTACATAGAAGTGCTGGGATTGGACCATTAAAAAAGGGGCGTTTAGCTCGGTTCGGATATAATTCTGATGCCGGCGTAAACGGGCGTCATGCGGCTTTGAAAGCGGCTTCCCGTCGTCTTGGTTCTTTGGCAGTTTTCAGAATGCTTGGTGCTCTTGCGACATATACAAAACGTACAAGCCCCGAGAAATCTGCTATTTTTATTGCAGACCGTAATTATGTGCGCCGTGAATTATTTTAATTAATTGCATGAGTGAGTCCATACATTTCATGAGGAACCCAATAAATCTGATTTTGAAAATCATTGTTAGGTGATGAATCAATATAATATGCCCACAAACCATTCATATAGATAGGTTTTGATGTAATTGTACCTTTAATTGTTCCATATACAACACTATTCCATTGAATTAATGTTCCAATTTGAAGGTCTGAAAGCTGATTACGTTCAATCATATTTAGTATTACTTTTAGTAATAGTAAATATAACAAAATAAATCAATTTTATGTTGAAAGCCAATTAATTATATTA
>JACCDP010707372.1_pt1 | contig 10060 bp, 12 predicted proteins | sample 7445841 | NCBI WGS metagenome assembly JACCDP01 (sample SAMN15323441, study PRJNA562643) | freshwater metagenome | isolation source: river surface water | place: USA:Blue River Watershed | collected 2017-08-17
CAGATCATCGACCAGAAGGGGAGCGAGCTTGAACCTCAAGTGCTCTACTGGATTGCCCGGTCCTACAGCCATGTCGAAGCGGCGAAGTCCAGCGAGGTGTTTGCACGGCTTTGCCAACAGTTTCCCTACACCTATTACTGCCAATTGGTAGGAGACCTGGGAGACGTGCCGAGCCAGAGTCGGATGCAGCAGGAGAATCCCACCATGCCCACCAGTGTGGTTCAGCCGGTTGGGGAGTCGGCCGAAGCTTCGGTGCAAGACAATCATGCCAAGAATCGGGCGCATATCGAGCAGCAGTCGGCCTATCGGCGTGCCGTCGAGCTACGGGCACTTGGCCTCGAACAGGATGCCGTCAGAGAACTTGCGGCCTTGACCGATCAGTACGGTCGCGACCCTGAGGCGTTGGCGGCGTTATCGATCATGTTGAACGAAGTCGGTGCGTACCATCATGCCTTGCGTCTGGTGCGATCTCGATTTCGAGAGAAATTGGAGCGGACCGGCGGAGAGATCGCTGATGACCTTTGGCGCGTCGCCTATCCGACCGGATTAATTCCCACGATTAAGATGTCGGTGGTCAACGGCGTGGATCCCTTTCTTGTGGCAGCCATTATTCGGGAGGAGAGTCAGTACGATTGGAAAGCCGTCTCTCGGGTCGGGGCGATCGGACTCATGCAGGTGATGCCTGCGACCGCCAATGCGGTGGCTCAACAGCATCGGCTTCCCCCGCTCTCGCGCGAAGATCTCTTTGATGAAGAGACGAATATCCGAATCGGCGTCCGGTACGTGGAACAACTGCTTGCGCAGTTTTCCGGCAATCTGGTGCAGACGATTGCTGCGTACAATGCGGGCCCAATCGTGGTCAGGAATTGGGCAGCTACCTATCGTGGGCGGAGTGAAGATGAGTTTGTTGAGCTCATCCACTATCAAGAGACGAGACAATATGTGAAACGGGTGTTGCGAAGCTACCGGGAATATCGTCGCCTGGCGGGAGTCCAAAAAGCCGTTTCTTGACAAGATGTTGTGAAGTTTTTATAGTGCAACACTACCCCTAGAGGCACAAGAAAGAGGAGCTATCATGGCGTTGGATCGACTTGATGCGCTGGAAACCCGAATCCGTGATCTGGTGCAGCTGGTTCAAGAGCTCAAACGGAAGAATGCGGCGTTGGAAGAAGAGGTCAAGACCGCCCGTCAGCGATTGGTAGCACAGGACGATATGAATCGCCAATGGGAGAAGGAGCGGGTCGATATCAGGGCACGCATAGAAAAGGTCATGAGCGAGATCGAACTGCTCGAATGCATTGAGGATCCCAAGGAGGTGGCCATTGACTAAGACCATTGATGTCGAAATTTATGGTCAACGGTACGCGATCACGGGAGACGGCGATGACGCCTATATCCGGCGGCTGGCCCATTTTGTCGACGATCGTATGAAACACCTGGCCGAAGGAATGAAAACGACGACCCCGTCAAAGTTGGCGGTGCTCACCGCCATTAACCTTGCGCATCAACTGTTTGAGTCCGAGAAGAAACGTGCACAAGGAGAGGCCGATGTCGAACGGCGAATGGCGACCTTGATGGAGTCCATCGATGAGCAGATGCCGACATCGCTCTTTCGGTAGAGGAATTCGCCTTGCTTTCAAAGAGTCCCTTTGTTATCGTGCAGATAGACGAGTGAGTTGATAGTTCAGAGGGAAGGGTCACATCGCATAATCGTTCATGTACCGGAAACGGCTGTAGCCACAGGAAGAGAGCACATAACGTTGAGGGGATACGAAGAACTGGTTCGGTGGGTACTGAGTGGAAGAGTCTTGGTTGGTCGGCTGGTTTGGTGCGCGGCGAAGCGACCGGTTGTCCGACGCAACGATAGCAGGAATATGCCGTCCGGAGACGGCGAGTATCTACCATCCACACCTGTTTCGATAACTGACTCTCACCAGCAACTGATCGAGAGCGATCAGCGGCGAGGGAGGGGCAGTAGAAGAAATGTATTCGCTACCGTGGAAGCGTACCCCCACGCTCTCTTGTGTTTCCAGGCCGAACGACTCGCGATCTCCTAAGCCTCCCTCTGCCTTCATCTTACATCGCACTCATGCCCACTAGGCTCGACCATGGCGTGGGCTTTCTGTCAGGTTGCGCAGAGCTGCCTGATGGTTTTCAAGAAGGGGGTGACTTCCATTTCAACCTCAATTGCCGTGTACATCATCTTTTCCGGGGTTTTCGGCGCCGTAGTTGGAGCTGGGATATTTGAGCTTCTGCGTCGTCGGATAACAGGTGCCAAACAAGCCGAGGCGGAGGAACTGGCTAAACAGGTTGTGCAGAACGCACAACGCGAGGCGGAAAATGTTCTCAAGGAAGCGAGGCTAGAGGCGAAGGATCTTGCGTTCAAGGCAAAGTCCGAATTTGAACAAGAGCAGAAAGCCAAGCTTGGTGAATTGTTGGCGTTGGAAAAACGTCTCATCCAGCGCGAAGAAGGGTTCGACCAGAAGGTCGCCTCCTTGGAAAAACGAGAGAATGAGACCCGCAAGCGCGAGGTCGATTTTACGAAACGAGAAGAGGGGTTACTGGCCAAGGAATCTGCGTGCGCAAAAGCCGAGCGTGAGCACCGCGACGCGTTGGAACGCGTGGCGGGCATGACGGCGGACGAGGCCAAGAAGCAGCTGATCGTGGAGATGGAATCGCAGGCTCGACTGGACGCCGTTGGGATCGCAAAACGAACGATCGAGGAAGCCCGCGAGAATGCGGAGCGTGAGGCGCGAGAGATCATTACGTCTTCGATTCAGCGTGTGGTTCGCGACTACGTCTCGGAATCCACGATTTCAGTGGTTCCTATTCCCAACGATGCGATGAAAGGCCGGATCATCGGTCGAGAAGGGAGAAATATCCGCGCTCTTGAAGCGGCGACGGGTATTGATCTCATCATTGATGAAACTCCGGAAGCGGTGATCATTTCCGGATTTGATCCATTGCGCCGAGAAATCGCAAAGGTGTCGTTGGAACGCCTGATGCATGATGGGCGTATTCACCCTACGCGCATTGAGGAGATCGTCGAAAAGGTAAAGGTGGACATCGACAAGCTGATGTACGAAGAGGCCGAGAAGATCATCTTTGAGTTGGGGCTTTCCGACTTTCATCCGGAATTGATCAAAGTCCTGGGACGCCTGAAGTATCGAACGAGCTATGGACAGAATAACCTGTACCATGCCCGCGAAGCCTCCTACATCTGCGGCATTATGGCATCGGAGCTGGGATTGGATGTCAGATTGGCTCGTCGTGGAGCCCTGCTCCATGATATCGGCAAAGCGGTCAGCCATGAAGAAGAAGGACCGCACGCCATGCTGGGGGCTGAGATCGCGAAGAAGTACGGTGAATCACCCAAAATCGTCAATGCGATCGCCGCACATCATGAACAGGTCGAGCCAATGTGTCCGGAGAGCGTGTTGGTGGCGGCCGCCGAAGCGTTGTCGGCGGCACGTCCCGGTGCACGGCGGGAAGCGCTGGAGTCCTACGTGAAGCGGCTCGAAAAACTCGAATCGCTGGCGACCGGACATAAGGGTGTACAGAAGGCGTATGCCATTCAGGCCGGGCGGGAAATTCGCGTCATTGTCAGACAAGAAGACATCACCGATGCCGAGTCTTTTCAGCTCTCTCGCGAACTGGCGAAAAAGATCGAACAGGAGTTGACCTATCCGGGACAGATCAAGGTGACCGTCATCAGAGAAAGTCGATACGTGGAATACGCCAAATGAAGGTGCTCTGTATCGGCGACATTATGGGCGAGCCCGGCCGTCGAGTTGTGGCTCGGGCGATCCCTCGCCTGATCGCGCAGCGTCAGATTGATGCGGTCATTGCGAATGGCGAAAATGTCGCGGGAGGGTTCGGTATTACGCCAGAACTGGCAGAAGAGCTGTTTGAGACGGGAGTCTCGGTGATCACCACAGGCAATCATGCCTGGGATAAGAAGGAAGCAGTCGAGTATTTTTCTCGTGAGCCTCGTTTGCTCCGTCCGGCGAACTATCCGGCGGGCGTTCCAGGAAATGGGAGCGTCGTGATTGAGACGGCAGGCGGCGAGCGGCTGGCGGTTCTGCAGGTCATGGGTCGAGTGTACATGCCGACGATCGATTGCCCGTTTCAGACGGCGAAACGAGACGTGTCACGGCTGAAGCGGGAAACATCCGCCATCATCGTCGATATGCACGCGGAGGCCACGTCTGAAAAAATGGCCATGGGGCATTTTTTGGATGGGGAAGTGGTGGCTGTCGTCGGCACCCACACCCACGTGCAGACCGCCGATGAGCAGATCCTTCCCAAAGGGACCGCCTACATCACCGATATTGGGATGACGGGACCGCTTCATTCGGTCATCGGAGTCAAAAAGGAATTGGCGATCGAAAAGTTTTTGACCGGAATGCCTCGGCGCTTCGAAGTCGCTTCGGGACCGTCGGTGTTCTGTGCCGTCTTGCTCGAACTTGACCCTCGCTTGGGCAAAGCCATCGCATTCGAACGCATTCGCCTTGTCGATTAGCCGGCCATGCTGAAGTCGGCACCCTGTAGCGTGCCTGTCGGTGGGCGCGCGGTGATCCTCATCCGCGACTAAGAAGGAGCGGGCTCACGAATACCTACTCTTCCTCCTCACTGTTTCCTCCTGCGTTTGATGGGCCTCCAAGGCCGGTTCTCACGGTCTCTGAATTGACCGCCATGGTTCGGGCTTCCCTTGAAAGCGATTTTTCCGAAGTCTGGCTTGAAGGGGAAATTTCGAATCTGCGCGCACCAGGATCCGGACATCTCTATTGCACGTTGAAAGATCAGTCCAGTCAGATCCGCGCGGTCATCTTTCGTTCTGCCGCACTTCGATTGCGATTCGGGTTGGAAGACGGGCTGCAGGTCATCGTGCGCGGGCGGCTCTCCGTCTATGAGCCACGCGGAGAGTACCAGCTTATTCTCGATCATCTTGAACCCAAAGGGCGAGGTGCCCTCCAGTTGGCGTTTGAGCAGCTGAAGCGTCGACTTGAAGCAGAGGGGCTCTTTGACGCGCAGCGCAAACGATCGTTGCCGGTGTTCCCGTGGACGGTTGGAATCGTGACCTCACCGACCGGAGCGGCGGTTCGAGACCTCATCACCGTGTTACACCGTCGCTGTCCCGTCTTGAGCATTGTTCTCGCACCTGTCCAGGTCCAAGGAGCTGAAGCAGCCGAACAGATTGCTTCGGCCATCCGCGACCTCAACAACCTCAACTCGATTGATGTGATGATTGTGGGGCGGGGTGGTGGTTCGATGGAAGATCTGTGGAGTTTCAACGAAGAAGCGGTCGTACGAGCGATTGCCGCGTCACGGATCCCGATCATATCGGCCGTCGGGCATGAGACGGATGTGACCCTCGCCGACTTTGCGGCCGACGCACGGGCTCCGACGCCTTCGGCTGCGGCAGAAGTGGTGGCTCCGGTGTTGACGGAGATCGTGGAACGTCTCGATATGTTTGCTGCTCGTTGTCGACAGGCCATGACATCGCAATGCCTCGAGCGCAATCAACGACTTGATCTCCTGATGGCCCATCTGACGAATATCCGATTTCGAATTCTCAGCGAAGCGCAACAGGTAGATGGTGCTGTGGCGGATATGCGCGAAGCCATACGGGCCAGGCTGAAACAGGTGGCGGCCACGGCACAGGAATGGAGCCACGCATTGGCCTCTGCGAGTCCTGACATTCGAGTGCGCCACGGGATGGCCATTGTCCCGCAATTGCGGTCCCGTTTGATGGGCGCCCTGCGCCATGGTCTGAAGCAAAACGAACAGCAGATTCAGGCGTATCTCGACAGATTGAATAGTCTGAGCCCACTTGCCATACTGGACCGAGGCTATGGAATTCTTGAAACGGTGGCCCACCACCAACTCATTCGAGATGTGAGGCATGTGTCGGTCGGCGAACAGATCTTGGCTCGGTTGGCCAACGGCCAATTACGCTGTACGGTGGAAGAGGTGTCTCCGGATCCGTCAGTATAAATGCCTGCCCGGACTTGGATATAATACTTCCCGTTGTCACTCAAAGGAGCACGTTGTGGCTGGAGTAAAATTTGAACAAGCGATGGCCAGACTGGAAGTCATCGTGGGTGAATTGGAAAAGGGAGATCTCCCGCTCGATGAATCATTAAAGATTTTCGAGGAAGGCATCCGACTATCGAGGAATTGTTTGAAGGTGCTGGAAGAGGCAGAACGGAAAGTGGAAGTTCTTGTCCAAGACAAAAACGGGAAGAAGCAGCTGCGCGCCTTCACATCCGAGGACATCGCCCTACAGGGCTCCATCGAGGAGTCTTAACGAGGCCCTATCTGATGGCAGGGGACTGTCACGCGCTCCTGTCTTTACCACTCATGGGTACGAAAGTACGACTCGAGAAGGATCGCTGCGATCACGTGTTGGTGATTCAGGGATTGGTGCAGAGCCGAGATACGGCAGCCCGCATGATTCTGGCCGGACAAGTTAAAAGTAACGGGCTCATCGTCGACAAACCATCCAGAGTAATCCCCGTGGATGCGGTCATTGAGATGACCGGGGAATCTCAGCCGTTTGTCAGCCGAGGCGGTGAGAAACTGGCGGCAGCGCTCGACGTTTCCTCTATCACTCCTCACGGGCGAGTCTGTCTCGATGTCGGCTGTTCGACGGGAGGTTTCACCGACTGCTTGTTGCAACGAGGGGCTGCCAAGGTCTACGCGGTTGATGTTGGGTATGGCCAATTCGACTGGCGACTCCGACAAGACCCGCGTGTGGTGTTGATCGAGCGAACCAACATACGATACATGGTGCGCTCCGCCATCCCGGAATCAATCGATCTGGTCGTGATCGATGTCTCCTTTATCTCGTTGACGAAGGTGCTTCAGCCCATCATTCAGTTTCTGCAGCCTCGGGCCGATATCATCGCCTTGATCAAACCGCAGTTTGAAGTGGGAAAGGGGCAAGTGGGTCGAGGAGGTGTCGTGCGGGACGAGGGACAACGAGAAGAGGTCGTCCGGAGAGTCTTACGGTTTGCGACCGACATGGGACTACAGACGAATCAGGTCGTCGCGTCTCCCATCAAAGGCAAAAAAAAAGGCAATGAAGAAGTATTGGCAATTCTTGAATACCATGCCTCATTTCATGGTATGTAAGAAAGATTGCCGTCGGCAGCTCAATGAGGAGGGCCAATGAAAGTACTGGTGACAGGCGGTGCAGGGTTTATTGGATCTCATGTGGTGGACCGACTCGTGGAAGAAGGGCATCAGGTTGTCGTCGTCGATAATCTGGCCACTGGAAAGCGAAAAAACGTGAACCGCGCGGCGAGTCTCTATAAAACCGACATTACCAGTGGACGATTGGAACGGGTGTTTCGCAATGAGCGGCCCAATGTGGTCCTCCACCTCGCGGCTCAGATCAGCGTACGCAATTCCGTCGAGGATCCGGTATTCGATGCACAAGTCAACGTCCTGGGCACGATGAATGTCTTGCAACAGGCGGTTCGGTACGGATGCCGAAAGGTAGTATTTTCTTCGTCCGGGGGAGCGATCTATGGGGAACAGGAGACCTTCCCTGCCCCGGAATCCCACGGATATAACCCGCTGTCACCCTATGGCATCAGTAAGCTGTGCGGTGAACATTACTTGTCCTACTTCCAACGCACGGGTGGAATTCCAGTGGTCAGCCTACGATACGCCAACGTATATGGACCACGGCAGGATCCCGAAGGAGAAGCCGGGGTGGTCGCCATCTTTATCCAGAAGATGTTGAATAATGAACAGCCCATTATTAACGGCAACGGCCGACAAACACGTGATTTTGTGTTCGTGGATGACGTGGCGGAAGCCAATCTCGCAGCCATGGGCCAAGATGCGCACGGAGTGTACAACGTCGGAACTGGTACCGAAACATCGGTGAACGAGCTCTTCCGCATGCTCGCGGGTCTGACCGGTTCTCCGGCGAAGGAGGTTCATGGGCCGGCGAAGCTCGGCGAACAGCTGAGGAGTGTGATCGACCCGTCCAAAATTAAACAGGAGTTGGGGTGGGAGATGAAGGTCGATCTTGCCGAAGGACTTAAGCAGACCGTCGAATTTTTCCAAGGGAAGAACAAGTAGTTGAGATACGCTCACGCTTCATGGCGAAGCTGAGTCATCAACGGGTTGTCATCACATCACTGGAGCAGTCAACGAGACTGCTCCAGGGCCGGACTGTCAATATCGAGGCACGCTTCCATCGATTTGGATGGACCAGGCATCGATCCCACCGATCAAATTTTTTACGTTTGTGAATCCTTGCTGAAGGAGAAATCCTGTCGCGTCTCCGCTTCGCATGCCATGGTGGCAGTAGGCGATAATCTCGGAATTCTTGTCCAATTGCGAGAGGGCTTGCGGCAACGTGCCGAGGGGAATCAGCACTGAGTTATCGAGCTTGGCGAGCTGGTTTTCCCACGGTTCACGCACATCCAATAGTACCAACTTATCCCCTTTATCGATCCGGACTTTTAATTCTTTCGGCGTAATAATAAAGCTCATATACGGTTCTCCTTCATAGATACGGGAAATCATAGGCGACCGAGGAAGAGACTGTCAATGTCGTGTGGGCCGGATGTCGCAACCCGTCTTTTCCTAGCCTTTCCGGCTGACAGCTTCTTCGAACGCCCATCGTCCTCGACAGTCGGGAAGCGTGAGGGCCTCAGTGAGATGTGCGATGAAGCCTGACCGGGGAATCTCTTCCGCACCGAATCGCGCCACGTGGGGAGAGAACTGCTGGCAATCGATCATACGAAAGCCCCAGGCGTGGAGCTGTCGCACAAGTCGGACGAGCGCCACTTTGCCTGCATCATCGACCTTCGTGAACATCGACTCAGCAAAGAACGCCCCGCCAACCGCCACACCGTAGAGGCCACCGACTAGCTGGCTATCCTGCCAGCTTTCAACTGAGTGGGCGTAGCCAAGCTCATGGAGTCGTGTATAGGCATCCAACATCTCTCCTGTGATCCAAGTCCCTCCTTCCGGATATTGCGTACGCGGACCTGCGCACTGTTCCATGACAGTCCGGAAGCTGGCATCGAGTGTGACGGTGAACCGGTTCTGGCGAAGGCGCTTCTGAACACTACGCGGCACATGAAGCTTGTTCGGAAACAGTACGGCCCTGGGATCCGGCGACCACCAGAGAATGGGTTGATCGTCGTTGTACCAAGGGAAGATGCCATGCCGATAGGCTTCAAGGAGCCGCTCAGGACGGAGATCCCCGCCAATGGCAAGCAGGCCTTCAGGGGTAGCCTGTTCAATGGGTGGGAAACGGATATCTTGCCGATTCAAGCGATACATCACCATGCACGATACGTGAAGCACAGCAAAAAGGCCATGTCGGCAGAACGAGGTGGGGTTTCTCGTATGCCCAATGCAGTGACACCGTTTGCCTATCCAGGTCTTGTGCCACGAAAGCCGGGAGGCCTTCACGAACCCAGATCATTTTTGTATTGATTTCGTTGTGAGACCGTCAGTATGTTACCAACAAGTGGCCAGGAAACCCAACGTGCCTGCGATCTTGATCCTGGCGCTGTTTCTACCCTGTCGCAGATAAGACAATCTCACCACAACCCATTTCAGTTGAAAGGAGACCATGATGAAAAGCAAAGCGATTTTCTATCACGCAGGATGCCCCGTGTGCGTGGCAGCCGAGCAGAGCGTGGCCAACGCTCTGGATCCGTCGAAATATGAGGTGGAACACGTCCATCTCGGCACGAGCAAGGCGCGGGTGACTGAGGCGGAAGCAGCCGGAGTCAAGTCAGTACCGGCTCTGGTGATGAATGGCGCCGCGTTTCACATTAACTTCGGTGCCGGTATCGAAGCGTTAAAGTAATCGATTCAGTCTACTGACTGCATCATGAGGAGGGGGGCCTGCCGTTCGGCAGGCCCCCTTTTTTTAGAGGCCCACGGCGTCGTGCATCGCCAAAGATTCTGAGCCACCCTCATAACTGCTGCTCCAATAACGTAGTGTGCTGACTCTCTCCTGTTTCACACGTGGTCGTTTGTTGAACGACCGCTTTCGACCCAAAGCAGACGTACATGACTG
>JACCDP011229273.1_pt1 | contig 10060 bp, 8 predicted proteins | sample 7445841 | NCBI WGS metagenome assembly JACCDP01 (sample SAMN15323441, study PRJNA562643) | freshwater metagenome | isolation source: river surface water | place: USA:Blue River Watershed | collected 2017-08-17
CTGACATCATTATCAATCCTGCGGCTTATACGCAAGTAGATAAGGCTGAATCTGAAAAATTATTAGCGCATCAAATCAATGCGGTAGCCCCTCAAGTGTTGGCTAACAAAGCATCAGAGCTTGATATTCCTATCATTCATTTTTCAACAGACTATGTATTTGATGGACTAAAACATGAACCTTATCTCGAAACCGATAAAGTCAATCCTCAATCAGTTTATGGTCAAACCAAATGGCAAGGCGAAGAGGCTGTTCGTCAAAATAAAAAACATATCATTCTAAGAACGAGCTGGGTTTTTAGTAGTCACGGACAGAATTTTTTAAAAACGATTATGAAACTTATCCAAGAAAAAACTTCTTTGAATGTGGTGAGCGATCAAATAGGCACACCTACTTCAAGTGAAGCATTAGCCGATGTGACTTATAAAATTGTCGAAACTATTTTTAATGATCCACACTTTAAAGATTTTGGTACTTATCATATGACTTTAGAGGATGAAACGAATTGGTATCGTTACGCGTGTTTTATAACGCATGAAGCGAAACATTTAGGACTACAAACTTTAATGACATCTGAAGATATCAAACCCATCTTAAGTGATGCATATCCCACCTTAGCCAAACGTCCTATGAATTCAAGGCTGGACACTACAAAAATTAAAAAGACCTTCATGCTAGAATTGCCTCATTGGGAAGTGGAAGTTAAACGTATATTGAAAGCATTGATTCATTAAATGACGGAAATGAAAAACAATCGAAAAGGTTTGATATTAGCGGGGGGGTCAGGCACAAGGCTTTACCCTCTTACGCAATCGATTTCGAAGCAATTGTTGCCTATTTATGACAAGCCTATGATCTACTATTCATTAAGTACGCTAATGTTAGCTGGGATTCGAGATATTTTATTAATTTCGACTTCTCAAGACATTCCTCGTTTTGAAGCTTTATTAAAAGATGGAAGCCAGTGGGGAATTAATATTCAATACTGTGTGCAAAATGCTCCCGATGGTTTAGCGCAAGCCTTTATCTTAGGCGAATCGTTTATTGGCGACCATCATTCGACATTAGTTTTAGGCGACAATATTTTTTATGGCCATGACTTTCATCAACTGCTTTTAAATGCAAAAAATAGGGAAGACGGCGCTACGATCTTTACCTATCATGTCAATGATCCAGAGCGTTATGGAGTCGCAGAATTTGATGAGAAGAATCAAGTGATTTCTTTGGAAGAAAAACCTTTAAAACCAAAATCTAATTACGCGGTAACAGGACTTTATTTTTACGATCAAGATGTCGTGAAAATGGCTAAAAGTCTAAAGCCATCCAATAGAGGGGAACTTGAAATCACGGATCTCAATCGAATTTATTTAGATCAAAATCAATTACATATTGAAGTGATGGGGCGAGGGTATGCATGGTTAGATACGGGCACTCACGAATCCCTTCTTGAGGCGAGTCAATTTATTGCGACATTAGAAAATCGTCAAGGTTTAAAAGTGGCTTGTCCTGAAGAAATTGCTTATCGTCAAAAATGGATAACTGCTAATGAACTTGAAACTTTGGCTTCACCCTTATTAAAAAATGGTTACGGCCAATATTTAAAACGTATCTTACAAGAAAAGATTATTTAAATATGAAGGTCACCCCTTTGAACATTCCTGACGTGCTTTTAATTGAGCCTCGTGTATTTGAAGATGCGCGAGGCTTTTTTTTTGAAAGCTTTAGAGAGGATGTTTTTAGAAAAGAAACGTCATTAAATGTTTCATTTGTACAAGAAAATCATTCCAAGTCATCTCAAGGGATATTAAGGGGTCTTCATTATCAATTGCCTCCACACGCACAAGGTAAATTGGTGCGAGTCATTCAAGGTGAAGTATTAGATATCGCAGTTGATTTAAGAGAGTCATCTCCCACATGCGGGAAATATGTTGCAGAAATTTTATCAAGCGATAATAAAAAGCAACTTTATATACCTGAAGGATTTGCGCATGGTTTTTTAACGCTCTCAGATACTTCTGAATTTCTGTATAAGACAACCGATTTTTATCATCCTGAAAGTGAACGTTGTATCTTATGGAACGATGCTTCATTAAATATAGAATGGCCCAAAGGCTTAAGAATTAAATTATCATCCAAAGATCTTTTAGGGCAGAATTTTGAATCAGCCCAATTATTTCCTTGAAAACTATACGTGAATTTAAGATAAGATTTTTTTTATGAATTTTAATAGTATGCAGTGGTTTGATCTTCGAACTCTCATCTTTGTGGGAATGTCCTTACTATTAAATGTTTTGGTAGTATATTTGTGGGATAAAAAGCTCTATCAAAAATTAGGCCTTAAAAAGTATCAGGGTATTCAGCGTATTCATTTAAACGAGACGCCTAGATTAGGTGGATTTATTATTATTCTATCTATTATTTCTTTTGTGGCGTATTCCGACCCTAGCGAAAGTATTCTTTTTTTAAAGCTTATCCTCTTATGTCTCATCCCAATTATTATCATTGGATTAAAAGAAGATCTTTTCCATAATGTAGATCCTGCAGTAAGATTAATGTCACTTCTTTTTGCGGGTTGGTTATTTAGAGCTCAATATACTGGACCATTACCTAACTTAGCTGATGTGCCTTTGATAAATAAACTTCTAATATTACAAGGCGGTACTAGTCTGTTTTATATTTTAAGTTTAACAACGGTTGCTAACGGTATGAATCTGATTGATGGAGTTAATGGCCTATGCGTAGCGGTTACCATATCAATACTAGGCGGACTTTTATTTTTAAGCTACAAGACCAATGATGTCGTTATCCTTTCAGCAGTCTTCACTGTGATGATAACCCTAATCCCCTTTATAATTATGAATTACCCCTATGGTAAGATATTTTTAGGGGATATGGGAGCTTATAGCCTAGGCGCAATCCTAAGCATCTTCACCATTATATTTTTTGGTCGCCACCCTGAAATTTCGCCATGGGGTGCAGCTCTTATTATGATTTATCCTGTGACCGAGGTAGTATTTAGTTTATTGCGGCGTTTGATAAAAGGTATCTCTATTTATCAACCTGATATTGCTCATTTGCATCTTAAATTTTTCTATTTTTTTAGCCCACAACCTGCTTATAAAAAAATAGCAAATGCTCTTGTAGCTCCAACTTTGAGCGGACTATGGCTATTTCCTTTACTTGCTATCACCTTTACTTATCACAAGCCATTTTTTATTTTGTTTGCAATTATTTTATTTATTTTTCTTTATTATATATTTTATGCAGTCGTGCATCATGCCCAAAAAAACTTAATCAAAAATAAAAAAAATAACTAGTCTTTATTGCCCTTATAAACTTAAGCTGACCTTTAAAAATGTATATGAGTAAACTAAGAAGTGAATTTTCCTCAAAGAAAAATTTTAAAAAACTAAGTCTCACCTTAAGATTTAAATACTTTTTTTCTCATATTGCCAGATGCTTTTCTAGATTATCAATTAAGAGTCTTTTAAATTATAGCCTTGAAAAAAATTTAACATCTTCATGTAAATTTTGTTTAAATAATACGAAGCAGTATTACATTTCACAGATATTTTTTGGATTACATTTAAAGGTTTACAAGAAAGATAACCTAAATAAAAAATATTATTTTTGTTATTGTAAGAATTGCCATTTTGCATATTTTTCACCCAACCCAAGTCAAGATTACCTAGATTTTTTTTATAAAAATGAAGTTTATAGAGGCCGAGGATTGAGTGACAAAGCCGAGTTAAAAATTTTAAATTCGAATATTATGACTTCTGATATGAGATATATATATTCTTTAATTGATGATGCCGGAATTAAGCTAAATAATAAAATGTCTATTTTGGAAATTGGCTCTGGTAGAAGCGCTTTTGTGAATTACGGTACGCAAAAGATGAAATTGAATTTTACCTTGAATGACTTATCGAAGATATCAAGTGATTTTATGAAGCGAAATTTCAATGTAAAGGTCATTCAATGCGATGTTCTTGATATTCCGCTAAATTATGATCGTAGTTTTGATTTTATTTTTTCAAAAGACACGCTCGAACATTTGCCCGATCCTAGGAAAGTTTTATTCAAGATCTCTAATTTACTAAAAAAAAATGGTACATGTGTTTTTTCAATACCGAACCTAGATTCAGCAACATTGAATTTAATACTTGAGCCGCATATTGCTTTTGCATTCCCAGATCATTTAAATTATTTTTCTACAAAAAGTTTTCTTAAAAATTGTGCTGTATTTAATTTGAAAGTTATATTTGTGACGACTCATTCGTTTCTTGAAGAATCTGTTTACGCAAATGATTTTGTTTCTGACTTAGGATTATTACGAGCAAAATATGATTTGAAATCAATTATAAATATGCATCAAGGCGAGAGGATTTTTATTGCTGTTCGAAAAATTAACTAATGCACTGCGCTTAGTCGCCAGTCTTTAATGCCCTGCTGTTTTCTGTTAAAATTTATACTAACTTTTAAACACAAAGGCATCGACAATGATGACCAAGCACATTGAAGCAATCACTGTCAAATATATTTATTCTGCTTGTATTAAGACCACAACTCCAAACGTTACTATCTTGCACGACCCGTGGTTTTCTGAAGGAATCTACGACGGCAGTTGGTTTCATTTTCCCAAAGTTTATGATCCACTCACAAGTGTCGGTGATTGCGATTTAATCTACATATCTCACATTCATCCCGATCACTACGATGACGATTTTTTGAAATCTTATTTTGCCAAATACGGTAAAAAGAAGATACTAATCGCTAATCACACGCCCAATCACCTCTATGGAAAAATGAAGGCCGATGGTATTGAGGCTACGATTCTTGTCGAACCACTAGTTATTGGCAACACAATGATTGAGATTCTTCCGCACAAAACCGGAAGTAACTCTGACATAGACTCCGCAATAATCGTAAAACTTCTTGGTAGTGAGAAGAATCATTGCGTGGTAAATGTGAATGATATTAATTTTGAAGAGATTTCAGATGATCCCATGCTTGATGAACTAAAGAAAAAGGCTGGTGATATTGATATTCTTCTGTGTGGCTACACTGGTGCATCTCCCTATCCACAAACATACTTTGATATTGGCAGTGAAAAATTAGCGCAGGAAGCAGATAGAAAAAAGCAGCTTTATTTTGAGCGGTATAAAAAAATTACAAATAAACTCGAAGCTCGCATTAATATTCCTTTTGCTGGAAAGTATATCCTCGGCGGAAAACTTATATCTTTGAATTTGTATAGAGGTAATGCAGATCCCGTAGAAGTATTGGCATTTGATAAAAAGGCTGTTGTTCTAGCTGATGGAGGGGCCGAAATTAATACATTAACTCTTCAGCCTACCAACACGAGATTAGTGGCTTATGATCAAGAAATGATCGATCAGAGATGCGAAGAAATCAAGGATTATCAAATGGATTACCAAAGATTATTATCAAAGGACGAAATATCACAACTTCCTCTTAAACGGCTTTTATCTTGCGCGATTCAAAACGCGATCAAGAAGTCTGAATGTGAGGAAGATTACTATTACAGTATTGAGCTACCCTCCGGAGACTTCGCAGTTATTAATGCAAATAGAACTTCGTCAAGTCCGATATCTTTTGTTAAAGATGCAATTGACCTTCCAGAATCACGCTGCGAAATAATCATTGATCCGAGATATTTGTTTGGGCTTTTAACCTACGTTTATCATTGGAATAATGCTGAAATCGGCTCTCAGTATTTCACAAGAAGAATAAACTGTTCATACAACCGAAAAGGAAAAGAATTTTTATTTTATTTAACTGTTTGATTTAACCAACTCCATCGTAGCCCCTACAACACTAAGCTGCAAAACTATTTATCGCTGGGTAGTAGCGTTTTGACTCTGCCCAGGTAGCGCTATAAGCAACCGCAAACCTTTGTATGAGATGATGCTAGCTCTGTCTTAGCCAATCTCTGTTCACCACTATTTACGATATCACGGAGCATAGCGCTGCCACTTTGCCTTCACACAGCATAGACCAGTAAGTAAATAAAAACATCGTCTTGCTTCACCTGAGCTATAAATTTTGATGTCTATTTATTCTTTATCCTTACATGATTCCCTTTTAAGTTTTAAAGGATTTTACTCTGGGGTTTATTAATGATTGACTTTCTTCTAGATCAATTCTATATTTATTGTTCATTTTTGAACATATTTTTTCCTTTTCTACCTTACTTGTTATGAAATCTAAAAAAACTATTAATCCTGATTTACATTTTCGGTTGTTGCAGTACCTTGAAGACAATCCCAATTTAACTCAGCGAGAATTAGCAAGAAGAATGGAAATAAGCTTAGGAAGTGTGAATTACTGTTTAAAAGCTCTGGTTAACATTGGACATTTAAAAATAAATAATTTCCAAAAAAATCCAAATAAAGTTCAATACCTATATATTCTCACACCTAAAGGAATTGCAGAAAAATCATTATTGGCATTTGCTTTTTTAAAGCGGAAAACTAAGGAATATGAACGTTTAAAAGAAGAAATTGAATTTATAAGACTAAAACAAAAAATTGATGAGCCTCTGGATGATAAAAATTGGTAAAAGAAATTTTTAATGTGACGCCTGTAATATTGTGTGGAGGCTCCGGGACTCGATTGTGGCCGATGTCTAGACACAATTTACCTAAACAGTTTTTATCACTTTTAGGTGATTCTTCACTATTTCAGCAGACTGTTGAGAGAATAAATTATATTTCGCATGAAAATGTAAAATTGAATGAAATGCTAATTGTTGCAAATGAGGAACATAGATTTTTAGTCTCTGATCATATGAGAGAAGTTCCTTCGGCATATTTTAAACTTATTGTTGAGCCTTTAATGAAAAACACTGCACCAGCGCTCACTTTAGCTGCGCTAAAAGCATCGGAAGGAGATCAAGACCCCATATTATTTATATCTCCCGCAGACCAAGTTATTGGTAATTTACCTTCTTTTAAAAACACTATGAATAAGGCTATAAAAACTGCAAGCAAAGGAAATATAGTTGTTTTGGGAATAAAACCAGACTCTGCTCACACAGGTTTTGGCTATATAAAAAATGGAAAGCAAAAAGGCAGTAGTGACGATTACGATGTAATTGAATTTAAAGAAAAACCAGATTTAGAAACAGCAAAAAAATACATTGAAGATTCAAATTATTCATGGAATAGCGGCATATTCATCATGAAGGCAAAAATTTGGTTAAATGCTTTAAAACACTGCAGGCCAGATATTTTAGTTGCAACCGAAAATGCATACAAGAGATCATCAAATGATGGAATATTTTTCAGGCCCAATTCCATACTTTACGAAAAGATCCCGAGTGAATCAATTGATTATGCAGTAATAGAAAAGTCTCCAAGTATCCCATACCCCACAAAAGTTCTTTTTTTGGATGCAGGTTGGAATGATTTAGGTTCATGGGATGCTTTATGGAAAATCTCAGATAAAGATGAAAGTGGTAATGTTGTTCGTGGAGATGTAATTTTAGACGATGTAAGAAAATCCATAGTTTATGCAAATGATCGTCTTATTACAATCGCAGGATTGGATAATTTAGTTGTTGTTGAAACATCTGATTCAATTTTAATTTCAAGTTTAAATAATAGTCAAAATGTAAAAAATTTATTTGCAAAACTTGAATCCCTTAAAAGAGAAGAGAGAACTTTACACCGAAAAGTTTTAAGGCCGTGGGGTTATTTCGATACTATTGATTTAGGTGAAAATTTTAAAGTAAAGCGTATAAAAGTTAATCCAGGGCAAAGCTTGAGCTTGCAAAAACATAAAAAAAGGGCTGAGCATTGGGTAGTTGTTAAAGGCGTTGCAACAGTAGTTTGTGGTGAAAAAGAAATCACCGTGAATGAGAATGAGTCTACTTACATACCTTGTGATGTAAAACATAAATTATCTAACAAAAGTCAAAATATTTTGGAGTTAATAGAAATTCAAACTGGGACATATCTCGGCGAGGATGATATTGAAAGATATGAAGACCTGTATGGTCGGGATTTAAAATCGAATGACAAATAAATTAAATTTATTTATTAGACTCTGGAAGCATATCGGAAATAAAAAAAGGAAAAGTTTTGTTTTTTTAATTTTTTTATCTTTAATTGCATCTTTAGCAGAGCTCTTTAGTATAGGACTTGTTTTGCCTTTTTTGTCTGTTTTAGCTAACCCAGAATATTTAATAAAAAATAAAGTTTTTAATTATTTTTATGAAAACTTTTTTTATTTTGGGTCAGATAAAACTCTCTTATTTTTTTCAATTTTGTTCGGTTTATCAGTATTATTAAGTGGTTTTCTTAGATTATTTTTAATATGGTTTAGTACAAGATTTTCATATTCATTGGGATCTGAATTGAGTTGCAGGATTTACGAGCTAACTTTACATCAGCCCTATAGTTTTCATATTAATAAAAATAGTAGTGAAATAATTAGTACTATGTCAAGCAAGGCTAATAATATTATTAGCCAAATAATTATGCCTTCCGCAAATCTGATTAGTTATTTTACACTTATGCTATTTATGCTTATTGGATTGACAATGGTTAATCTTGAGGCAACCATTCTTTCTGCGCTCTTATTTGCTTCTTTTTATTTTTTTGTTGCTTATATCACTAATAGGAGACTTCAGTTTAATAGCCACGTTATGGCATCTTCTTTGAATGAGTCAATTAAGTCTATTCAGGAAGGGCTAGGTTCAATAAGAGACGTTTTGATTGATGGTACTCAGTCGATCTATTGTGATATCTATAAAAAAACAGATATTAAACTTAGAAGCGCTCAAGCAAGTAGTGTTTTTATTGGAAGCAGCCCAAGGCTGGTTATAGAAAGCTTTGGGACAATCTTCATTATTGTGATAGCTTATCGGCTTAGCATGCTCGATAAAAGCTTTAGTAACGCGATTCCAATTCTTGGAACGCTTGCCATTGGCGCACAAAAAATATTACCAGTCCTTCAGCAACTTTATATTTCATGGACAAATATTCAGTCAGGAATTAATACTCTTGATGATGTTTTGTTATTGCTTGAACAGCCAGAACCAAAATTTTTTAAAAAACAATCAAAATTAAAGCCACTTTTATTTAATAATTTTATCGAGCTTAAAAAAGTTATTTTTGCATACGCTGGCAATTCGCCGGTGGTTCTTGATCGAATTGATTTAATTATTAAAAAAGGCTCAAGAGTTGGAATTATTGGCAAAACTGGCTGCGGAAAAAGTACTTTAGTTGATCTTATCATGGCCCTCTTGTTACCAAAGTCCGGAGAAATGTTTATTGATAATCAAAAAATAAATGAGTCGAATGCATACAAATGGCAAAAAAACATTTCACATGTACCTCAGAATATCTACATAGCTGATGCAACAATTAAGGAGAATATTGCATTAGGGCTCCCAATAGAATCTATAGATGACAATTTAATTAAAAATGTTATCAAGCAGGCTCAGCTATCTGATTTGGTTAGTCGATTATCGCATGGCATAGATACGAATATTGGAGAGAGGGGTATTAAATTATCTGGGGGTGAAAGGCAGAGGATTGGTATTGCTAGGGCGTTATATAGAAAACCAAGATTAATTATTTTTGATGAGGCAACAAGTGCACTAGATTCTGTGACTGAAAACTCTGTAATGTCCGCAATTAATAAATTAAGTTCTGATTTAACGATTTTAATTGTGGCACATAGAATTGGTACGTTAAAAAATTGTGACCAAATCATAGAATTAAAAGATGGGAAAATATTCAAAAAGTATAACTATGCCCAGTTAACCAAAGGGTTGAAGGAGAGACAATGAAAGCTGTTATTTTAGCAGGCGGTTTTGGCACCAGAATTTCAGAAGAAACAGAAAATAAACCCAAGCCTATGATTCAAATTGGTAATATGCCAATACTCTGGCATATTTTAAAGATCTACTCAAATTACGGTGTAAATGATTTTATTATCTGTTGTGGTTATAAAGGCTATTTGATTAAAGAGTATTTTGCAAATTATTTTTTGCATATGTCGGATGTCACATTTGACATGAAAAATA